>FWWL01003120.1_pt1 | contig 16477 bp, 13 predicted proteins | sample 2228331 | NCBI WGS metagenome assembly FWWL01 (sample SAMEA103939775, study PRJEB20133) | metagenome
CAAGGAAGGATAGAAGGAGGGCCCGCGTGATGCATCCGTATTTCCGCCTCGGCCCTCACATCGAGGAGGCACAGGCGCGCCGTCAGCCGATCGTGGCCCTGGAGACGGTGGTGGTCGCCTTCGGCCTGCCCCGGCCGATCAACCTCCAGGTGGCCCTGGAGATGGAAGCGGCCGTCCGTGCCGAGGGAGCAGTCCCTGCGACGATCGGGCTCCTCGATGGGCAGGTCGTCATCGGCCTCACCCCCGCGGAGCTGGAGCGGTTCGCGGGGGAAGGGGCGGAGATCATGAAAGTCAGCCGGCGGGACATCCCCATCGCCCTGGCCCGCCGGCGGATCGGCGCAACCACGGTGGCGGCCACCGTGTGGGCAGCCGCGCGGGCCGGGATCCCTGTGGCAGCCACGGGTGGCATCGGCGGGGTGCATCGGGGGGATCCGTTCGATATCTCGAACGACCTGCCGACCCTGGCCGCGGAGCCGGTGCTGGTGGTCTGCGCGGGGGCCAAGGCGATCCTCGATCTGCGGGCGACCCGCGAATGGCTGGAGACCCACGGGATCCCGATCCTGGGTTGGGGGACGGAGACCATGCCCGCCTTCTATAGTCCATCCAGCGGGCTGCCCGTGGACGCCCGCGTGGACTCGGCAGAGGAGGTGACGGCCATCGCCCGGGCCCACTGGGCGCTGGGGGGGAAAGGGATCCTGGTGACAGTCCCCCCGCCGGCTTCCCTCGCCGTGCCCGTTGAACGCCTGGAGGAGGTCATCCAGGAGGCGCTGCGGGAGGCAGCGGCCCGCGGGGTGCGCGGGGGAGCAGTCACGCCGTTCCTGCTCGCCCGCGTGGCGGAGCAGACGGAGGGGGAGAGCGTGCGGGTTAACCGGACCCTGCTGGTCGAGAACGCGCGGATCGCGGCGCGGATCGCCCGCGCCCTGGTGGAAACTGGATGAGAGGGACGCGCCAGTATGACCACCGAATCCGTGTTCGAACGCTATGCGGCGCGCTACGACGCCTGGTATGAAGGCCCGGTGGGACGAGGGGCCTTCCGGTCGGAAGTCCGAGCGCTGGCCCCGCTGCTGGCCTTATGTCCTCCCCCTTGGCTGGAGATCGGAGTGGGGTCCGGGCGCTTCGCCTACGCCCTCGGGGTCGAGTTTGGGCTGGATCCGGCGATGGCGCCGCTCCGGATGGCCGCCGCGCGGGGGATCCGCGCGGTTCAGGCGGTGGGGGAACGCCTGCCCTTCCGCTCCGGGGCCTTCGGCGGGGTCCTCCTGGTGGTCACCCTGTGTTTCGTCGAGGATCCCCTCGCCGTCCTGCGGGAGGCCCATCGGGTGTTGGGCCCGGAGGGCGGCCTGGTGCTGGGGATGATCCTGGCAGAAAGCCCGTGGGCGGCGCATTATCAGGAGAAGGGCCGCCAAGGGCATCCGTTCTATTCGATCGCCCGCTTCTACGCACGGGGGGAGCTGGAAGCCTGGCTGCACGAGGCCGGGTTCCGGATCGCCGCCTATCAATCCACGCTCTTCCAGCCCCCCGATGCGCCCGAGATCCGGGAAGAGGAGCCCCGCTCGGGGTTCCATCCGGAGGCCGGATTCGTGGGGATCTTGGCGCGACGCGGGCCCGCCCCGATCCCATAGGGCGTGCCGGCGACGGGCGCAGCCCGGGAACGGCGTGGCGCAACATCCGCACCAGGTGAAGGGGGATGCAGGCCTTCGGCGCGGTGGACGCTTCGGCGTGCGGAAAGGTGATCCTCCTCGGCGAGCACGCGGTCGTCTACGGGCGGCCCGCCCTGGCCGCCCCGATGTGCGGGCGGCGGGCATGGGCGCGGGCGGAGCCGCTGCCGGAGGGGTCTGGCTGTTGGATCGAGGCCGTGGACATCGGGGAGACGATCCGGCTCGCCGCCGCCCCGCCCGAACATCCCCTGGCCCTGGCGGTCCGCCTGGCCCTGGCCCACCTGGGCCTTCCGGAGCCCGATCTCCGGCTGACCCTGCGCTCGGAGATCCCGATCGCCGGGGGGCTGGGAAGCGGCGCAGCGGTGTCGGCAGCGCTGGTGCGGGTGATCTTCCGGTGGAGCGGGCGGCCGGCGGAGCCGGAGGTGGTCTCCGCCCTGGTCTACGAGGTGGAGAAGCGCCACCACGGCACCCCCAGCGGGATTGATAACACTGTGATCGCCTACGAACGCCCGATCCGCTTCGTCCGTGGCCAGCCGCCCGTCTGGCTTTCCATCGCCCGGCCGATCCCCCTGGTGATCGCCGACTCCGGGGTCCCCAGCCCGACCCGGGAGGCCGTGGCGGCGGTCCGGGCCGGATGGGAGCGGGACCCCACCCACTACGAGCGCCTCTTCGATGCCATTGCAGCGCTGGTCGGGGAGGCCGAGCGTTGCCTGGCGTCCGGCCGGGTGGATGCGCTGGGCCCCTTGCTCGACGCGAACCACCGGCTGCTGGGCGAGCTGGGGGTTTCCTCCCCGCTCCTGGACCGTCTGGCTCAGGCGGCGCGGGAGGCCGGCGCGCTGGGGGCCAAGCTCACCGGCGGCGGCCGAGGGGGCCACCTCATCGCCTTAACGCCCCCGGAACGGGCGGAGGCGGTGGCCCGGGCCCTGCAGGCGGCCGGCGCGCGGGCGACTTACTGGACGGAGATCCCGCCGACGTAAGCGGCGGCTGCGGACCTGGCACAGGAGGCCCTTGATTGCATGCCAAGCCGTCTTTGCGATCTCCCGCCCGTTATTACGCGCTGAAGGCCCTGCATCGGATCGAGACGCGGGCCGCGTATGCGGATTACGTGCTGCAGGCCATCCGCCGGGAGGCCGACCTTTCCCCTCGGGATCAAGACCTCCTCACCACTCTGGTGGATGGGGTGACCATCTGGCGGAAGACCCTGGATTGGGTGCTGGGCCACTATGTCCGGGGCGGGCTGGAGCGCCTGGACCCCTGGGTGCGGAACGCCCTCCGGATGGGGCTTTATCAATTGATGTTCCTCGATCGAATCCCCCGCTGGGCGGCGGTCCACGAGACGGTGGAAGTGGCCCGGGCGGCCGCTGGCGAGGGGGCGGCTGCCCTGGTGAACGCGGTGCTGCGGCGGATCTCCACCCGGCTGGAGCGGGGTCAGCCTCCCGCGCCGTTCCCATCCCTGCGGAAGGATCCCGTCGCCCATCTGGCGATCCGCTATTCCTATCCGGAGTGGCTGGTGCGGCGCTGGATCGCCCGATACGGCGTGGAGGGGGCGCGGGAGCTTTGCCGTTTCCACAACACCCCCCGGCCGTTGAGCCTCCGGGTCAACCGCCTCCGGGCGACCCGGGAGGAGATCCTGGCGGATCTGGAGGCCCGAGGGCTGCGGGCCCGCCCAGGCGCCTATCATCCCTACGTGATCGTCGTGGAGGGCGGGCTGGATCTCGCCGCGTGGCCGGCGTATCTGGAGGGGAAGGTGATCGCCCAGGACGAGGCGGCCGCCCTGGTCCCATATCTGCTGGACCTGCGGCCCGGGCTGCGCGTGCTGGACCTGTGCGCGGCCCCCGGGGGGAAGACCACGGCGATCGCGGAGGGGATGGGCGATCGGGGGATCGTCGTGGCGGCGGACGCCCACTTCGGGCGCCTGCGGCGGCTGCGGGAACATGCCCTCCGGATGGGGTTCACGATCATCCGGGTGGTCCAGGCGGATGGGCGGCGGCCCTTCCTGCCGGAATGGGCGGATCGCATCCTGATTGATGCCCCCTGTCTGGGGACCGGCGTGCTGGCCCGGCGGAGCGACGCTCGCTGGCGGAAGCAGGAATCCGATCTGGCAAGCCTGGTCCAGATACAACGGGCGCTCCTGGAGGCGGCGGCCCGTATGCTGCGGCCCGGGGGGCGCCTGGTCTACAGCACCTGCTCCCTGGAACCGGAGGAGAACGAAGAGCAGATCCACGCCTTCCTGCGGGACCACCCGGAATTCCGCCTCGTGTCCGCCCAGGGCAAGGTGCCCAGCCCCTTTGTGGACGCCGAGGGCTTCTATCGGGTCTTGCCTCACATCCACCGGATGGACGGCGCGTTTGGGGCGATCCTGGAGAAGGGCGGGGACGGCGAATTGGATGGGCATGCTCCATTGAGCCCCACTTTTGGTGACAGGCCTCACCCTTAAATTGTGACATTTGTCACTACCTTGAATTCCCCGTTGGAGTATGATGAAGCTGCAAGCAGCGCCATCGCCGCCCACTCCACTGGCGTTCGCTAAGCCCTGGCCCCTCCTTTCCTGCTGCGGCCCGGCTCGGACCTGAACCGAGACCGGGCCGCATGCGTTTTTGATGGGCCTTCAACGTTCCGCTCGGACCCGCGGCGTGCGCCCGACCCAGATCCCCATGATCAGCCCGTAGGCCAGATGGGCGAGGGCGAAGGAGGGCCAGTCCACATAGCGCGCCATGACCGGGTTGAAGATGGGGAGGATGACGAACGTGGCCGCCAGCCAGAGGAGAGGGCCCACGATCACCGCCCACAGCAGGGGCGGCCCCGGGAGGGTCGGGAGGATCAGGGCGTAGAGGGCCCCCAGGGTGCTGGAGAGCAACCCGTGCAGCAGCAATCCGGCGAGGAGCGCGGCCGGATGGAACTGCATCAGGGCCTCCAAGGAGGCCCCCTGCAGGTCCCGGACAAGGGTGGCCCCGATGAGGTTCACCGGGAGCCAGATCCCCCGGCCGGAGAGCAGGCCGTATCCAAGGGCGACGCCGACCATGGCGGCGCCCCCGGCGAGCCCCCCGACCACCCCCGCGCGGTAAGGGATGACCTCCGCCGGCCACCCCGGTCCGATCTCCTCCATCCGCAGCGCGGCGCTCACCCGCTCCCACCATCGCGCCATGGCACACCTCCGGAAGAAGCGGCAGCCCTCGCGGGCCTCATCCAAGCGAGAAGGTCGGCGGACCTTTTCCCTCCACCTCGCGTTGCGAAGCAGCGCGGAAAACGGTTGGAGCCCCTTCCCCAAAAGGAATCTCCGCCACGCGATCCGGTTTCAAAAGATGATACGCGCGGATCGGGCGGAGGATCACGGCCAGGGGAACAGCACGCCGCCTTTCGCGGATCTCCCTGATCCATTCACTGAAGGCCCACGCCCGCTTCGGGTCGCGATCGTGTCCTTCGTAGAGTTGGATCGTTCGGCGCGCCCGGAGGGGCATCCGGCGGACCTCGCAACAGTGCCGGGGATCCCTTTCACGTGACTTGACAATCACCTGCTTCCGAAATATTATTAATCTGTAGAATATTTTGGGACGACGACGGGGAAGGGTGTGGCAACAATGTCGGTGCGCTTTGCCCTGCTGGGTTTGCTGGCGGAACGACCCAGGCATCCCTACGAGTTGTGGGCCGCTTTCCAGGCGCTGGCCGGTGGGCCGGAAGTCTGGGACCTGAAACCGCCCCAGGTTTACACCACCCTCGAGCGGCTGGCCGAGACCGGGCTCGTGGAGGCGGTCGAGGCCGAAGGCGGCGATTCGGGCCGGCGGATCTACGCCTTAACGCCCCGCGGGCGGGCCGTTCTGGAGGACTGGTTCTATACGGGCATCCCGGGCGATTATCAGCGGGACGAGTTCTTCATCAAGCTGATGCTGGGGCTGATGGTGGAAGGCACCGACCTGCACCGCCTGATTCAGGTCCAGCGCAGCACCCTCTACCAGGAGCTCCACAAGTTCGTCCACCAGCGAACCACGGCCGATCCCCAGCGCGAGCTGGCCCGCGTTCTCTTCCTGGACAAGGTGGTGATGCACTTGGAGGCCGAGTTGCGGTGGCTGGACCTGGTGGAGGCCCGGCTGGAGGAAATCCGCCAGCAGCCGCCGCCGCGCCCCCAACGCCGGCCGCGCGGCCGGCCGTCTCGCGCCCAGCCCGACCGGCCAGACACGCCGCATGTCAACGTTCTCGTGAAGGAGGACGCCCGATGCCGGTGATTCAGACGGAAGGCCTGACCCGTATTTACGGCCGCGGCCGAACCGCGGTGGTCGCCGTGGATCATGTTCACCTCAGCGTAGAGCCGGGCGAATTCGTCGCGGTGATGGGGCCCAGCGGCTCCGGCAAGTCCACCCTGCTATATTTGATCGGCGGACTCGATCGCCCGAGCGAGGGGCGGGTCCTTCTTGAAGGCCAGGATCTGAACCGCTTGAGCGATGAAGCGCTGGCCCGGCTGCGCCGACGTCGGGTCGGCTTCATCTTCCAGTTTTTTAACCTCATCACGTCGCTGAACGCTCTGGAAAACGTCGCCCTGCCCCTGATCCTGGATGGGATGAAGCCCAGCGAAGCCATGCGCCGGGCCCGGGAATGGCTGGAGCGCCTGGGCCTGGGCGACCGGCTGGATCACACCCCGGACACGCTTTCAGGCGGGGAGCAGCAGCGGGTGGCCATCGCCCGGGCTCTGTCCATCGAGCCGGCGGTGATCCTGGCCGACGAGCCCACCGGCAACCTAGATTCCCGCACAGCCGACGAGGTCGCTGCGTTGCTGCGCCGCGCCACCTCGGAATGGGGGCGGACGGTCCTGATGGTGACCCACAACCCCCGCATCGCCGCCTACGCCGACCGCATCCTCTTTATGAAAGATGGGCGCATCGTTGACGAGGTTCGGCTGGCAGGGGGAGCCGACCTCGAGGCGGCCCCGATGTTGCGCCAGCGTCTGGAGAAACTGTGAGACCTCAAGCGGGAGGGAACCGATGCGGGTGTCCATCCTGCTGGCCTGGCGTTACCTCGGCCGACACAAACTCCGGGCCGCGCTGCTAACCGCAGCGGTCGCGACCGGGGTAGCCGTCCTGTTCGGAACCAACACCTACCTGCCATCCGCAGCCGCCGCGTTTCGCCAGAGCCTGCTGGCCGCGACGGGCCAAGTGGATCTGGTGTTCAGCGCGGTGACCGCCGGCCCGTTCCCGGCCGATTATGTCGGCCGCGTCCGGCAGGTGGATGGGGTGGCCGCCGTGGCCGGCTCGCTCCGACGAAGCCTACGGCTCCCCAACGCCGGGCCGAACGCCGAGACCATCCCGCTGATGATCGTCGGCGTTGACCCGGAGTCCTGGCTTCAGGTTCACCGCGAACCGATCCGGTCCGGGCGACATCTGGCGCCCGGCGACCGGCAGGTGGCGGTCGTCTCCCCCGGCCTGGCGCGCCGGCTGGGCCTTCGGGTCGGCGACACCCTCACCCTCCCCTCGACCACCGGCACGGTTGCCCTGCAGGTGGTTGGGGTTCTGGAGCTGTCCGCGACGCCGGGGGTGGAGGAAATCCGCGTGGCCCTGGCCGACGCCCAGGAGCTGTTCGGGCTCCCGGGTCAGATCAACGCCATCGAGGTGATCCTGAAACCGGGCGCCGATCGGGCCCGGGTCCAGGATGCGATCCTGGGGTTACTGGGGGAGGGCTTCCGGGCGGAGCCCATTGACTTCAGCAGCGAGATGATGTCCAGCCTGCGAACGGGCGAGATTTTCTTCACCCTTCTTGGCGTGTTCGCCCTGGCGGTCGCGGCGTTTATTGTCTTGAACGCCCTGCGCGCCGCGGTGCTGGAGCGCCAGCGCGATGTCGGAATGCTGCAGGCCGTCGGGGCTCCCCGGCGGACGATCGTCGGCCTGTTTCTGGCCGAAAGCCTGCTGGTGGGCATCCTGGGGGTCGGGCTCGGGCTGGTGGCCGGATACGGGCTGGCGCTGCTGGTGATCGCCATCGCGAACTCCCTCCTGCGCCAGTTCGTGCAGATCGAGATCAGCCGGCCTCTCATCACTTCCTCCAATCTGCTCCTCGCCGTCCTGCTGGGGGTGGGGGCGACGGTGGCCGGCGGGATCCTGCCGGCCTGGCGGGCGGGCCGCATTCGCCCACTGGACGCCCTGCGGGTGACCTCCCCGGCTGCCTACGAGCGGGTGGCCGTGCAACGCGCCCTCGTCGGGCTCGCGTTGACCCTCCTGGCGGTGATCGCCCTTCTGTCCCGTCTGCCCTCCGGGGTCGGGCTCGGGCTTTTGCTGTTCATCGCCGGGCTGGTGCTGGCAAGCCCCCTGCTGGTGTTGCCCCTCTCCCGCCTCTTCGGCCGTATGCTGGCCGCCGTCCTGGCTGCGGAGGGCTACATGGCCCGCGCCGACCTTGCCAGCAAACCCAACCGGGCGGCCATCACCTCATCGGCGCTCATGTTGGGTGTTGCCATGATGCTGGCCCTGGCCGGCCTCGTTTCGTCCCTGAGGGACGGATTCACCGAGTATCTCAACCGCTCCCTTGGGACGGCCGATCTGCTGGTCCTTCCCAAAGCGCAGCTCCTGGGGGTAGGCAACGTCGGGGCCGGGCCCGACCTGGCCCGGGCCATCCGGAGCATCCCGGGCGTGGCTGACCTGACCAGCCTCCGGCTGGCGAATGCCGCCGTGGATGGGCAAACCATTCAAGTAGTGGGGATTGATCCGGACACTTTCCCCCGCATCTCGGGCCTGGTCTTCAGCGCGGGGGAGCCCGCCGACGCCTTCGCCCGCCTGAAGGAAGGGCGGGCCGCGATCGTGAACGGCATCCTATCCGCCCAATTGGGCATCGGGGTCGGTCTCACCCTGCGCCTGCAAACGTCCGAGGGGAAGCAGGAGTATCGGGTGGTGGGCGTGGGGACGGATTACTTGAACGCCAAGATCCCGACGGTATACATCTCCCACGCGGACCTGGCGCGGGATTTCCACGAGATCTCTGACCTGATGCTGCTGATTCATCTGGATCCGAAGGCGAACGCCCAAGCGGTGCGGGCCGAGATCGAGACGCTCGTCCAGCGCTACCCGGCCTTCGACGTCCTCGATTACGAGTCGTTCCGCCAGTTCCAGCTCAACGCGATGGAACAAAGCCTCGCGATCCTCTACCTGCTTCTCATTGCGTTCGCCGTGCCCATGGTCTTAGGGCTGACCAGCACGCTGCTGATCAATGTGCTGGAGCGGGTCCGTGAGATCGGGGTCCTTCGGGCGGTCGGCGCGGCCCGCTCGCAGGTGGCCCGGATTGTGATCGCCGAGAGCATGCTCCTCTCGGCCCTCGGCATCGCCTTCGGCATCCCGACCGGGCTGTGGCTGGGGTATGCGCTGATCGGGTTGTTCCAGACCGCCGGCTTCGTGCTCCCCTACCGGTTCCCCGCCGTGGGCATCGCCCTGGCCGCTCTGGTCGGGCTCGGGATCGGCGGGGTGGGCGCTTGGCTGCCGGCCCGGCGGGCGGCGCGGCTGGACGTCCTGGCGGCGCTGCGCTACGAGTGAGCACGCGGGCGGGCGGTCCCCGTCCCTCGACCGCCTGCAGGCTGCTGGACATCCGTTAGATAGACTCCACCGCCTCGCGGGGGATCAGATACCGCTCGGGGGGCTCGCCGCCCGGGAGGTGGGCGGCCAGACTCTGCCAGAGGCGGCGGGCCTCCCCCCGCACCGCCTCTAAGGAGGCAATTGCCCCGGCGGCGCGAAGCACCTTCCCCAGGGCGATCCGCGCCATCAGGGCGGCCGGACGGAACCCGGCGGCATCGGCCCAGCGGATGGCTTCCTCCAGCACCGGGCCGGCCGCCTCCGGCTGGCCCACCGCCCGGGCCCAGCGGCCCGCCTCCACGGCCGCATGCACGAATTCCACCACCAGCCCCCGGCGCCCGGTGTATCGAAGGGCGTGCTCCAGCCGGGCCCACGCTTCCTCCGGATACCCCCGCAGCCGGGCCAGCCGTGCCTCCCCCACCAGGGCCACGCTGCGGGCCACCGCATCCACCGCCCGCCCCTGGGCCAGGGCCTCATCCAACAACGCCGTCGCCCGCTCCAGATCCCCCTGCCTCAGACAGACCATCCCCCATCCGACCTGGGCGCTCAGGCGGTGGGCCCATAGGGCCGATCGCCCCCGCAGCAAGGTCAGCACGCTCCGGAACTGGGCCTGGGCCTCCTCGAGCTGGTGCGCCCGCAGGGCGAGATACCCCTGGAAGATCCGCGCCCAGATGGTGCTCCAATCCATCTCCGGGACCCGTCGGGCCAGCTGCAGCCCCCGCTGCAGCCAGGCCTGTGCCTCGGGGAAATCCCCCCGCAGATCCTGCAGATACGCCATCAGGTTGCAGCCCATCACCACATGCGGCCACTGGGCTGTGGCCTCCGCGATGGCCAGCGCCTGCCGCAAGCAGGCCTCTGCTGCCTCCGACATCCCCTGCAGCGTGAGGATCCAGCCATAGAGGTTCAACAGCAACGGCGCTTGCTCCGGCGCCAGGGTCTCCGCCAGATCCACCCAGGGCCGCCCCCACAAGGGCGGGGCAGGCTGGAAGAACCCCTCCCCCGTTGAGGGACCTGACGGCTCCTCCCCAAACACCAGCCCTACGCGGTCCAGGAGGTCCGCCTCCGCCGGGCTGAGCTCCGCCACGAACTGCGATCGGATCTCCCCTGCCAGATCCCCGGCCTCCTCCAGCCGGCCCAGCATCGTGAGGGTGATCATAAGCCGGCGGGCGGCGTTCAGCGCATGGGTTCGATCCCCCTGAGCCTCCGCCCACTCCCGGAACCGGGTGTAGGTCTCGACGATCCCTTCCCAATCCCCCAGCGCCTCCAGGGCCATCCCGCGCCCCAGGTAGGCCCGCCGAATCCATTCCGCCAGCTCCTCCCCTCCTGCGCTCAGAGCGGCTGCAGATAGCGCCTCGTCGTAATGGCGCACCGCCTGGCGGAACCCATAGGTCCGCCGGGCGTGGTCGCCCGCCTCCACGGCGTAGCGCACCATCGCCGGGAGGGCGGAGCGGCCGGCGCGCTGGAAATGGTAAGCGATCTCGGCGCTGTAAGGGCCCGGGTGTGGCCCATACAGGGCGACCAGGGCCTCCGCCAGGCGCTGGTGCCGGCGCCGCCGGACCACAGGGGGGATGGACTCGTAGATCACGCGGCGGACCACCTCGTGCACGAAGGAGAGGCGCTCCTCCGCGTCTTCCTGGAGGAAATGGCGCTCCAGCAGGATCCGGAGGTCGGGCGCCGGGTCTGGAGGGCCGATCAGCTCCAGCCATCGGGCGGGGAAGGCCCGCCCGATCACCGCCGCGATCTCCAGGATCTCCCGGGCCCCCTCCGGCAGGCGAGCCACCCGATCCGCGATCAGGGCCCGCAACGAGGAGATCGCCGCCGGCCCCTCCAGATAGCGCTCCAGGGTTTCCCGCCGGAACGGCCCTGCCGCCAGCGCCGCCCGCAGCAGCTCAGCCGTGAAGAGAGCGTTCCCCTCCGTCAGGCCATACAGGCGCTGGGCGAGATCCTCCAGGCGCTCGGGCGGCTCGCCGCTCAGATGGGCCAGCCAGCGGGCGATGGCTTCGATCGGAAGCGGCCCCACCCGGATCCAGCGGCCGATCCCCTCCCGGCGCAACATCTCCAGGAGATGGCTCGCCTCCCGCCCCTCCGGCTCCTCCTCCGGCGTGTGCGCCAGCAGGAGCGCCATCGGGTGGCGGGCGGCGCGCCGGGCCAGGCGCCCCACCACGGTCCGGGTGGCCTCATCGGTCCAGTGCAGATCGTCCACGAACACGACCAGCGGATGCTGATCGGCCAGGGCGATGATTAAGTTCGAGAAGCCATCGATCAGGCGATGACGGTTCTCTTCCGGTGTGGTCTCGGGGGCTGCCGGCAGGTTAGGGTAGATCCAGTGCAGGGAGGGGATCAATTGCGCCACCTGGGCGAGGGCGAAGGCCGGCAGCCCGGCCCTCCGATCCTCCGGCAGCTGGCTCAGCAGCCGGCGCAAGCCCTCCGCCAGGCCCGCGAAGGGGAGGGTACGCTCGATCCAGAGGCCGCGGACCACCAGCACGTCGGCGTCGGGGGCGAATCGGCGGATCGCCTCCACGGCCAGGCGGGTCTTGCCGACCCCCGGCTCACCGATCAGGAACCCCACCCCTCCCTGGCCCCGACGGAGCCCTGCGAAGACCTCGCGCAGGCGCTCCAGCTCCGCCTCGCGCCCGACGAAGATCGCCCCCTCGGGGGCCGGGAGATCCTGCACCGGGCGCGCCGCGGGCCCGAGGGCGGGCTGGAGTTCGCCCCGCCGGAGCGCCTCGTAGAGGGCGCGGGTGGGCGCCGAGGGCTCGATCCCGAAGGCCTCGCCCAAGACCTGCCGGCAGCGCTCGTAAGTGCTCAGCGCCCCCGCCACATCCCCCGCGGCGATCTGATATCGCATCAAGGCGCGATAGGCCGGCTCCCGCAATTCGTCCATCGTGAGGACCCGCCGGCAAAGGGAGATCGCCCGATCCGGCATGCCGGCCGCCGCGAGGAGCTCCGCCAGCTCCAGGGCGGCCTCGATGTAACGCTCCCGCAGCCGCTCCCGCTCCCTCAGGGCCCACTCCGCGTAGGGATGCTCGATGAGCAGATCGTCCCGATACAGGGCCAGGGCCTCCATCAGGCGGGCGCGCCGCTCCTCCGGCGCGGCCGCCCGCCCCGCCGCGTCGAGGAGATCCTCGAACACCCAGACATCCACCCAGAGCGGGGCATCGTCGGCCACCGCATACCCCGGCGGCTGGGCACGGATATATCGGGAGGCGCGGGCCGGGCGGTCCGGCTCCAGGGCGCGGCGCAACGCGTGGACCGTGCTGCGCAGGGTGATCGCCGCCCGCCGGGGATCCGCCCGCGGCCAGAGCCATTCCAGAAGCTGGTCCGAGGGCACCGGCCGACCCCGGGCCAGCAGCAGGATCTGGAACAACGGCTTGGCGCGACGGGTGAACCACGCCGACTCCGGGATGGGGGCATCCCCGCGCCACACCTCAAACCGACCGAACATCCGAACCCGCAGCATCCGTCCCCCCCTGATCCTCCTCCGCCAGCCATCGCAGGAGGATCTCCCGCGCCTTGCGGGCGGCGCGGGCCCGATGGCTGATCTGGTTCTTGACCTCCACAGGAAGCTCGGCCATGGTCTTCCCGAGCTCCGGGAGGTAGAAGATCGGATCATACCCGAACCCATGGGTCCCCCGGGGCTCCCAGGCGATATACCCCTCGACGCGTCCCTCCACCAGCACCGGCTCCTCCCCCGGCCGGGCGAGGGCGATCACGCAGCGGAACCGCGCGGTCCGCTGGGGCCATGGGACGTCGGCCATCCGCTCCAGGACCTTCCGGATCCGGGCGGGGTCGTCCGCGTCGGGCCCGGCGAACCGGGCGGAGTGGACCCCCGGGGCGCCGCCCAGGGCATCAATTTCCAGCCCGGAGTCATCCGCCAGGGTCCACAAGCCGCTGCGGGCGCAGTAGACGAGGGCCTTCCAGCGGGCGTTGTCCTCTATGCGCTCGTGGATCTCCTCGACAGCCTCGAGGATCCCGATCTCCTGGGGATCCACCAGCCGCACCGGGAGGTCAGCGAGGAGGGCGGCGAGCTCCCGGCGCTTCCCGGGGTTATGGGTGGCGATCAGGAGCATCCGTTGCGGCCTGGGGGGAGCGTGGGGACTCATTCGCGCGCTCATTCTGGAGCCTCTCGATCCCGTTGCGGACTACCTGAAGGAGCCGAGAGAGGGTCTCCTCGAGCTCCAGGAGGCGGGTCAGCGCGTAGTCGTCCGCATCTGCCTTCAAGCGCTCCGCCTCCCGCTGGGCCCGCTCGATGATCAGGGCGGCGCGCTGCTCCGCTGCCTGGACCACCTGGTGCTGGGCGATCAGCTCGCTGGCCTGCTCCTGGGCCAGGGCGACGATCCGCTCGGCTTCCTCCTTCGCTTGGGCGATGATCCGCTCGCGCTCCTGGGCGATCCGCCGCGCCTGCTTGATCTCCTGGGGGATGGTCACCCGCATCTGATCGATCAGGTCCAGGAGCCGCCGCTCCTCCACCACCACCCATTTCAGGAAAGGGAGGGGACGGCTGCGAAGGGCCAGCTGCTCCAGTTGGTCGATCAGGTGCAGGATGTCCATCCCGGTCTCCTCACTCGCGGATCGAAACAATGGGCACCGTCTCCCCGGATCGCTGCGCGGCCTTCGCCGCCAGGGCCCGGGCGACGTGCGGCGGGACCATGGTCGAGACGTCCCCGCCCAGCAGGGCGATCTCCCGGACGATGCTGGAGCTGATGAAGGCGTAGTCCCGGCTGGTCATCAGGCACACCACCTCAATCTCCGGGGCCAGCTGCTTGTTGGTCAGGGCCATCTGGAGTTCTAACTCGAAGTCCGAGACCACCCGCAGGCCCCGCACGATCACCCGCGCCCCGATCCGCCGTGCGAAATCCACCGTGAGGCCGCTGTAGGCGGTGACTGTGACGTTGGGGAGGTGCTGCAGGGCTTCCCGCACCAGGGCCAGGCGCTCCTCCAGCGAGAAGAGGAGGCTCTTGCTGGGGCGATCGTAGACGCCCACCACCAGCTCGTCGAAGATCGCCGCTGCCCGGGTGGCGATGTCAATATGCCCGTAATGAATGGGGTCGAAAGACGCCGGATACAATGCTCGGGTCATCCCGGCTCCTTTGCCAAGCGATGGGCGCTCGCGCGCCCCCTCAGCTGGGCTCCACCGGCTCCTGCCAGAAACGAGAGACAGCCTCCGCCAGGGAGCGGTGCTCGGGGGCCTGGAGGTCCGGATCGCGCTCGGCCAGGCGCTCGGCCGCCTCGCGGGCGATCTCGAGGAGGCGCAAATCCGTGAGATCGGCTAAGCGCATCTCCGGGAACCCGCTCTGACGCGTGCCCAGGAAATCGCCTGGCCCGCGCATCTCGAGATCCTTCTGGGCCAGCTGGAAGCCGTCGTAGATGGTCTCGATGGCCCGGAGGCGCTCGATGGCGCTTTCGGAGGGGGATTCGGCCAGCAGGAGGCAGTAGGATAGGTAGCTGCTCCGCCCAACCCGGCCCCGGAACTGGTGGAGTTGAGCCAGCCCGAACCGGTCGGCCCCCTCGATGAGGATCACTGTGGCGTTGGGCACATCCACGCCCACCTCCACCACCGGCGTCGCCACGAGGATCTGGATCTCCCCGCGGGCGAAGGCGGCCATCACCGCCTCTTTCTCCTCGGATTTCATCCGCCCGTGGATCAGGCCCAGCCGGAGATCCGGGAACACCTCGCGCTGCAATCGCTCGTATTCCTCCACCGCCGCCTTCGCCTCGATTTTATCGGAGCCCTCCACCAGGGGACAAACAATGTAAGCCTGATGGCCCTGCTCAACCTGACGGCGGATGAAGGCGTAGGCCCGCTCCCGTTCCTCGGGCATCAGCCAGCGGGTCAGCACCGGCCGCCGACCCGGCGGCATCTCGTCCAAGACCGAGAGATCCAGGTCGCCGTAGAGGGTGAGGGCCAAGGTGCGGGGGATGGGGGTGGCGGTCATCACCAGCACGTGCGGGTTGTAACCCTTGCCCCGCAGGGCCGCCCGCTGCAGCACCCCGAACCGCTGCTGCTCATCAATGACCACGAACGCCAGGTCGCGGAAAACCACCTCCTCTTGGATCAGGGCGTGGGTCCCCACCACCAGGTGGCAGGAGCCCTCGGCCAGCTCCCCGTAGATCTGGGCCCGCTCCACCCCGCCCACCCCCGAGGTCAAGAGGCGGACGGTCGGGGTGGGCAGCCCGGCATCCGCCCAGCGCTCCGCCAGGGCGATGAAGGTCCGGTAATGCTGCTCCGCCAGGATCTCCGTCGGGGCCATGAGGGCACTTTGGGCCCCCGCCAGGAAAACCGCGTAGGCGGCCAGGGCGGCCACCACGGTCTTGCCGGAGCCTACTTCCCCTTGCAACAGACGGTTCATCGGCACGCCCGAGCGCATGTCCTCCAGGATCTGGCCCAGGGCTCGCCGCTGGGCGCCCGTGAGGGAGAAGGGGAGCGCGGCGATCGCCCGCTCGAGGGCCGCCGCATCGAAGGGGAGGGCCCGCCCCGGGGCGCTGCGCCATCGCCGGCGGGCCTCCAACAGCCCGATCTGCAGGTAAAACACCTCATCGAAAGCCAGCCGCCGGCGTGCCCGCTCCAGCGGCTCCCAATCCTCGGGGAAGTGGACCTGCTTCAGCGCCGTCGGGAGATCGGGGAAGCCATATGCCTCCCGGATCCAGGCCGGAACCGGATCCTCCACCCGGTCCGCCCAATAGTCCACCACCCGCTTGAGGATGGACCGCATCATGCGCTGCGTGAGGCCCTCCGTCAGCGGGTAGATGGGAACGATGCGGGCGGTGTGCAGCAGCTCCCGATCGGCCGGCTCCCACTCCGGGGAACGGAACACCGGGCGGCCCAGGAACTCGTCCACCCGCCCGCTCACCACGATGAACTGCCCCGCCTGGATGCGATCCAGCAGGTAGGGCTGGTTGAACCATGTGCACTCGATGATGCCGGAGCCGTCGGTGAGGAGGGCCTTGATCACCGTGAGGCCGTTCCCCGTCTGCTTGCTCCCGATGTCCATCACCTCGCCGATCACCGTCACTTCCTCCCCGATCCGGAGGCGGTTGATCGGCTTGAGGGCCCGGAAGTCCACATACCGCCGGGGGAGCAGGTAAAGCAGATCCCGGATCGTCCGCACCCCGAGGCGCGCCAGACGCTCGGCCCGCTCCCGGCCCACCCCGTGGATCAGATGAACCGGCGCATCCAGCCCCATGGCCTCCACCTGGGCCGCCAGCTTGGGCGGAACCGGAGGGGCCGATCGAGCGCGAGCACGGGCGGGGACGGCCCGCTCCGCGGGCGCCGGCTTCGGCGGCTCG
>FWWL01006660.1_pt1 | contig 16473 bp, 15 predicted proteins | sample 2228331 | NCBI WGS metagenome assembly FWWL01 (sample SAMEA103939775, study PRJEB20133) | metagenome
TATCAAAAGCTATTCCTTTTGCAAGGGATTGAATATCAATGCAAAGGAAAGAGATAATGATGATTTTAACCGATAACTTCAACATTTTTTTGACGAACAGATAAAATTCAGTGATAAAAGTACAAAATATTTTGACAAAAAACAAGAACTAGTTCTTAAATAAATCTAAAAAAATTGGATAGTGATCACTAAATCCATTATTGTATTTAAACCCAATAAATGTTCTGAAAGGTTTAACGCCAACAAAAGCTTCGTCTTTTTCCGACAAAAAATCGGCATTAAAAACTCTGGCATGTTCGGGTGTAGTATATATTGAATTTTCTTTGTTTAATAAGCTTCCAGAGACGATAAACTGATCTATTAATCCCCATTGTCCTTGAAATTTAAGACTTCCCATTCCCTTTACCTCTTTCATATACCAGGCAAGGTTGTAAAGTTCGCCAGGTTGAGGATTGTCGAATTTTGTATGGGCTCTTAAAACATCGGTAATACTGGCATTATCTGGTTCGTCGTTAAAGTCGCCCATTATTATGATATTGGCTTGCCAGTTGGTTCGGAAAATAGAATCTACTTTTGAGCGTAAAATACTGGCAACAAACTGGCGGTTTCTGTCTGTTTCGCTTTGCCCTCCAAGTCTCGATGGCCAGTGGTTGACGAATATGTGCAAAGTATCGTAGGTGTGTGTATGCCCTTTAACATACATTATATCGCGGGTAGTTTTACTATTATCCCATGGATATTCAACTTTATAAAAAGTTTCATTCATGATTTTGAATTTTTCTTTCCGATAGATGAGTGCTACATCAATTCCTCGTGCATCGGGGGATTCTTTGTGAACCAATCGATAATTACGCCACTTAAAAGGTGTACTTTTTAACAGATCTTCCATTACAAAACGGTTCTCAATTTCGCAAAAGCCAATTATTTCTGGCAATTCCCATCCGCCAATGGCAGTGATTACCTTGTAGATTTTCCTTTGTTTGTCTTTATATTTTTCCCAGGTCCAATGCCTTACTCCATTGGGAGTAAATTCTTCGTCTTTGGTAAGGCTATCGTTAAATGGATCGAAATAGTTTTCAACATTATAAAATGCAATTCGTAAATAGCCTCGTTCTTCTGCAAAATTAATTTCAGTGAGTCTTTTATCAATATGGCTTTTTTCAGTTTTACATCCACTAACAACTATAACAAAAACTAATATAGCTAAAAAGATATTATTCATAATGCTTTATTAATTCTCCGTTGATATAAACAGATTCAATTACATGATTGCCAAAACTATAGGGTATAAATTCGTAGGATGGAATAGGTTTAGTAATGATAAAAGAAGCTGATTTTCCGATAGAGATGGAACCATGTGTGTCATGTACACCCATTGCGTATGCAGAATTGACGGTACATGCATTGATGGCTTCTTCGGGAAGTAGCTTGTATTTGATGCAGGCCATTGAAACGACAAGGTTCATATTGCCGGAAGGGCAAGAACCCGGATTGTAATCGGAAGCAAAGGCAACAGGTAGTCCTGCGTCAATCATCATTCGGGCTGGCGATAAGGGTAAATTTAAGAAGAATGCAGAACCCGGTAATACAGTGGGCATAGTATCTGAGTCTTTAAGTAGTTCAATATCTTCGTCTGAAACATATTCGAGATGATCGACCGACAATGCTCCGTATTTAACTCCAACTTCAATGCCTCCGGAATGCCCAAGTTCGTTGGCATGAATTTTAGCACGAAGTCCGTATTTCATTCCAGCCATTAAGATGCGTTCTGTTTGTTCTGGGGTAAAAAAGCCTGCATCGCAAAAGACGTCAATAAAATCGGCAAGATCTTCGGCCGCAACAACGGGAAGCATTTCATTTATTACGATGTCAACGTATTCATCGGGATTATTTCTGTATTCCATCGGAATAGTATGTGCTCCAAGGAAAGTGGCTTTGATTTTAATGGGATATATTTCTTTAAGTTGCCTGATAACGCGAAGCATTTTTAATTCAGCTTCGGGGGTTAGACCATAGCCACTTTTTATTTCTACTGCACCCGTTCCAAGTGCCATGATTTCTTTAATTCGTTCGCCGGCTTGTTCAACAAGTACTTCTTCGGGTGTTTGTTGCAACAATGCTGCACTGTTTAGAATGCCACCACCACGTTTTGCTATTTCTTCGTACGATAGGCCTTTTATTTTGTCAACAAATTCCTTTTCACGGCTCCCTGCATAAACAATGTGTGTGTGCGAATCGCACCAGGTAGGCAATATATAACGATTGCTGGCATCAATGATTTTATCTGACATGCTGAAATATCTTTCCCTTCCAATGTTGAGGTCGCTCATCTTGCCAAAATCTCTTATTCTGCCAGATTCGATGTACAGAAATGCATCTTTTACAGACGATAATTTCGACATTTGTTTGCCAGCAAGCAATGTTTTGCCTTTGGGATCGGCTTGCAGCAATTGTTTGATGTTAATTATAAGATAATTCATGGCATGAATGTTTGAGCAAAGTTAATGATTTAATATATAAATACAATTAATTGTGGTAAAGTTTGAAAAATCTGATGTTATCGTTTGTTTTTATACCTATTATATAGATGCCTTCAGAAAAATCAGGTGTTTCTATTTGTGTTGTTTGGTTGTTTAATGGGCTTAGTTGCTCAAAAAGTTTTCTCCCCATGATGTCGTAGATGCTAATGGAACAGTTTTCGACAGACAGATTGGATTGAATTGTTAATTGTTGATGATTCCACCATACAGGCACAACAGTATTTGATAATAAAGAGTTCTCTTCAATACCGATGAGGGGAGTTTGATGAATAACCAGTTGAACGGTTACTGGTAAGTGGTCGGACATGTTTTTAAGTGCAATTAATACGTTATTCGGAACAGTATAATTTTCGGGATTATCCACTCCCATATTAAAACGATTTCCATCCTGACCAATAACTTTATAGCTGTTATTTAGGTATTGTACATTATAAAGGTTATTCATAATGCCAAACGAAGCCATAATAAAATCAAAACGGTCGTCTAAGCCTCCGCCTGAAGTGCATCCATTGGAATTAACTTGTGTTGACTGAGTGTGATAAAGGGCGAAAGCCTGATTGTCGCTCCATGCTCCAAGTTTGTTTACAGGGTCATACAGTCGGACAGATGGATTGCTGTAATTGATGATATTCTGGAAACATTGTTCTGTACTGGAATAAACATTAAGGTCGCCCATAAGCAGAGTGTTTTTAATGCTTCCTATACTGTTCAGGTAATTCATAATAATTTGTGTTTGCTGTGATCTGGTTTGTTGGTCACTGGAGGTACTACCTGCCTTAAGATGAGCTTGAATAATTCGTATGAAAACCGTATCGTTGTTGTTTTCTAGCTCTTTGCTCCGATAGTAAAGGTTTGCTATAATGATGTCGCGAACGCTGGTTTGAAGAAAATTGGTGCTGTGTAAGGCAAATTTATTGGTGTTGTAATAAATAGTGCTGATAATATCTGAGTTGCTTGAGTTTATAAAAGGAATTCTGCCATAAGTTTTTATACCATTTGTGTTTAATATGCTGTCTAAAATAAGTTGAATATTCGTATTAGATGCACCTACTTCGTTGACTCCGAAAATATCAGGTAATACATAATGGCTGATGGTTTTCAAATAGTTAATCTTATTCGACACATTGTTGTTAGTGGATGTGCAATATGAGGTATAATTGTTGAAATTGAGTAAGTTATAAGTCATTACCGTTATCGTATCTTGTGCCCAAACCGATAACGAAATCCATCCTGCAAAAAGGTAAAGACATGATTTCATCATAGACAAATCGTTTTATGTTCTTTTAAAATGTGGTAATACATCAGGTAATTCAAATGAAAATTCAATGATACCAGCAATTTCATGTTGATTGTACCAGGGTGTTTGATAGATCAATTTTTTTATTCCGTTCTTTTCAATGGTGTATGCGTTGGTGTTTGAATTTTTGATTAAATCGAGTAGCTTGTTCCATGAAGCATCAGAATGACATTGTTTAAGGTTTTCGCCAATAAAATTGTCATCTTTTTGAAAAGTTTTTTTGGCTTTCTGATTCAGGTAAACAACCTTGCCTTCTTTGTCGCAGATGGTTATAGCAATGTTTAGATCGTTGAAATAATCCATTTAATTTTTTTGCAAAGATACAAAAGCCTATTGCTATAAACAAACCTTTTGTTCCATTTGTGTTCGTATATCTTGAAAAATAATTGAATGAAAATATAAGGTTAAATTAAGTCAAGTTAATATACAATATTAAAGCTTAATACTCATCTTTTTTGTAATAGATTAGGTATTTCGGATTTATAGAAAAATCATGTACATTTGTGTCATGGAAGAAACATCAAGATTATATACTCAGGACTTAGTAAAAAAGTACAAAGCCCGAACGGTTGTCAACCATGTAAGTATTGAGGTTAAGCAGGGAGAAATAGTTGGTTTGCTTGGTCCTAATGGTGCGGGTAAAACCACACGAAGGAAAAATTTTTTTCAACGACATAGAAATTACTCATTACCCTGTGTTTAAAAGAGCACAGATAGGAGTTGGATATCTGGCTCAGGAGGCTTCAATATTCCGTAAAATGACCGTAGAAGACAATATTCTATCGGTGCTTGAAATGTCAAAATTTTCGAAAGAATATCAAAAAGAGCGGTTAGAAACTCTTTTGACAGAATTTGGCTTGCATCGGATTAGAAAAAATTTAGGCATCCAGCTTTCGGGAGGTGAGCGGCGCCGAACTGAGATAGCTCGTGCTCTGGCTCTAAATCCCAAATTTATATTGTTAGACGAGCCCTTTGCTGGTGTTGATCCTATTGCTGTCGAAGATATTCAGGAAATAGTCGTTAAACTAAGGGAAAAAAATATTGGTATTTTAATTACCGACCATAATGTACATGAAACCCTTTCCATAACCGATAGAGCTTATTTGTTAATCGAAGGAAAGATATTTAAATCGGGAACAGCTTATGAACTTAGCGAAGATGAAGATGTAAGAAGATTATACCTTGGCAAAAACTTTGAGTTGAGAAATGTGATTAAGAAGTAAAATGCTATGCTGCTTGTTTCGTATGTAATATGTACTTATAACCGTGAACGATTTTTACCCATTGCCATAGCTTCCTGGGTACAACAATACGGATTAGATTGGGACGAGGCTGAGCTAATTATTGTGGACAACAATTCTACCGACGACACACCAGGAGTTGTTAAACGCTTTCAGCAGCATTATCCAAACTTGCGGATTATTTATACTACCGAAGAAAAACAGGGTTTGTCGAATGCCAGAAATAAAGGCATTGAAACTGCTACTGCCGACTGGATAGCTTTCTTGGACGACGATGCCTATGTTGACCAATATTATCATACAAATCTGGTTAGTTTTATAAAAAGAAATGCTGACACATACAAAGCAATAGGTGGTCCTATATTGCTGGATTTTGAGGAAAAGCCTCCACGATGGTACACTCCATATTTAGGTTCATTGTTTGGATATTTCAAGCCATATAGGCATAGTCGTGACTTTGGAGAAGGCTTTTATCCAAGAGGTTCAAATATGATATTTCATCGCTCGCTTTTCGAAAAATATGGAAACTTTAATCCATTACTGGGCAGAATAGGGAAAAATATGCTCGGTAGCGAGGAAAAAGAGATGTTTCAACGTATTTATCAGGGAAACGAAAAGGTCTATTATTTATCCTCACTCATTATGTATCATCTGGTTCCCGAATTCAGAACAAGTATAGATTTTGTGAAAAGACAAGCAATCGGAGTAGGGTATAGCGAACATTTCCGCATTCAGTTAGAAAAACATGGGCTTTTTAAGAAAATACTTTCTGAATGTTTTAAATGGCTGGCATCTATTGTTTTATTGCTGTTTTATACAGTGCAGCTAAGCCCTTCAAAAGGTATCATGCTTCTTCGTTTTAGGTATTGGGTATTAAAAGGGTTACTCTCAAAAAATATTGAATAAGTATGGGCAAAAAAATTATTCTTTGGATTTTCTTGTTTATCCTGACAAATCAGTTGTTATCGCAGCGAAACTGGCATTTGATGGACCTAAAAGATGATGGTTATCTGGGTATTTCATTAAATAAAGCCTACAAAATGCTCGAAGGCAGAAAGTCGCAGACCGTTATTGTTGCTGTAATTGATGGTGGAGTTGATACCAGCCACATAGATTTAAAACCTTTTATGTGGAGAAATCCAAAAGAAACCTATAATGGTAAAGATGATGATGGCAATGGATACGTAGATGACATTTTCGGATGGAATTTTATTGGTAATAGCAAGGGCGAAAATATTGATGCAGAACAGCTTGAAGTAACACGCTTATATGCTAAGTTACGAAATAAGTATGAGAATGTAGATGAAACAAAGCTTACTGTAGAAGAGAAAAACGACTTAGCCCTGTATAAAGAGGTAAAAGAAATGTATTTGACAAAGTTTACTGAAAAAAACAGCTATTATCTTATGGCTCTGAGCTTCTGGAACAAAATGTGTGCTGCCGAAAGATATATTAAAATCTTTCTAAATAAAGACACATTGACAGAAGATGTGCTAAAACCATTGTTACGTTCGGAAACGGATAGTGTTAGAATTTATGCGAGTGTAATGCTAAAATCATTAAAAAATGGCTATAGGATAAAAGATGTAGAAAATGAGATAAATAATATCCGCAAAGAGCTACTAACAGAATTGAATCCAGATACCAATATGAGGTTTTTGGTGGGCGACAATCCTTATGATATAAGCGATTCGATATACGGCAATAGTGATGTAAAAGGTCCTGGTTCAAGCCACGGAACATTTGTAGCAGGGATTATTGCTGCCGACAGAAAAAATGGTAACGACGCGCTGGGGATAGCCGATAATGTTCGTATTATGGCATTGCGAGTTGTTCCGGGTGGCGATGAACGCGACAAAGATGTTGCTCTGGCTATACGTTATGCAGTAAATCATGGAGCTAAAATCATTAACATGAGCTTTGGTAAACCATTTTCGCCCGAAAAAGAATTTGTAGATAACGCAATACGCTATGCAACAAAACATGGAGTTTTGCTTATACATGCGGCAGGCAACGAAGGCGAAAATAACGATAGTTTTACGAGTTATCCCAGTAATTTCGATGAAAAGGGAAATAAAATAAGCGATCTATTGCTTAACGTAGGAGCCTCCGATAAATATCCCCATACTAACCTGGCTGCTTTTTTCAGCAATTATGGACAGCAAACGGTTGATTTATTTGCACCAGGCGTTGATATTTTTTCAATCAGCCCCGAAAATCGTTTCTCTTCATCGGACGGAACGAGTGCGGCAGCACCCGTAGTTTCAGGAGTAGCTGCTTTGCTGATGTCTTATTTCCCAGAACTTTCGCCCTACGAAATAAAAGATATTTTGTTAAGATCTGTAACTGATCTGAGAAAAGTAGAGGTCGAACTTCCAACGAAAAAGGGATATAAGGGTTATACAAGATTTAAGAAACTTTGTGTTTCCGGAGGAGTTGTTAATGCCGAAAAAGCTGTTAAAATGGCATTGAAAATGTCGAAAAAGAAGAAATAGCATGTACACTACACAGCTGAATATTAAGCCTTTTGATCATAAAATCAGTTATGCTGATAAGCTCTTTTTCATTGGATCGTGTTTTTCAGAAGAAGTTGCCAAACAGTTTTCTCAGGTAAAGTTTCAGGTATTATCTAATCCATTTGGGACTTTATATAACCCGGCTTCAATTTTCTTTGCAGTTCAACGAATAATTCAAAATAAGAAGGTAACAGAGGAAGATTTCTTTTTGTCCGACGGGGTTTATAAATCATTTGCTTTTCATAGCTCACTGGCTGGCACACATTTGCATGAACTTATTGATAAGGTAAATGCTGTTATTCATAAATCTCACGAATTTCTGAAACAAGCTTCATGGAATTTTATCACACTGGGAACATCGTATGTTTACAGGCATAAGACACAAAAAAAAGTGGTTGCCAATTGTCACAAATTACCAGCAAACACCTTCGACCATTTTTTGCTTTCGTTAGATGAAGTTCATTCATACTTGAATGATACGGTGAGCATTTTACAACAATTTAACCCACAGATAAACATTGTTTTTACAGTTAGCCCGGTTAGGTATCTGAGTTATGGAGCTTTCGAAAATCAGGTTAGCAAGTCATTGCTTTTTGTTGCTTTGCATAAGCTTCTGGAAAAAGAGAAAGATTGTAGGTATTTTCCTGCATACGAGCTATTTATGGATGAATTAAGAGATTACCGTTATTATGACAGAGACCTGATTCATCCTTCGGCTTTAGGTGTGGAGCATGTCTGGAACAGATTGGTTGAAACTGTTGTAGATGAAAACAGCCAGCAGTTAATGAAACAGGTATATGCGGTAGTAGCTGCCTGTAAGCATCGGCCTATGTTTCCTGAATCAACATCGTATCTGCAACATAAAAGCAACCTGATGCAAAAAATTGTAAAACTACAAAATGAATATCCTTTTTTAGATTTTACAGAAGAAAATAATCTTTTGCAGTACGATGACAATGAACAAATAAAATAACTACTTTTAAGCAGCAAAAAAAAATAGTATGGTTCGAAGTGTTTTTCTATTGATAAGCGTATTGTTGTTTGTTGATTTATCTGCACAATTGAAGAAATTAAGCTTCGAACAATGTGTGTTGTATGCTTTGTCAAACAACCTACAGGTTAAAATGCAGGATTTGTCTGTTAAACAAAACAAAGAGCAATATTTAAAAAGCAAAATGCAATTACTTCCTTCTTTAAATGCAACAGCAAATCAAGGCTATACTTTAGGAAGAACGATAGATCCACTGACCAACGAATTTGCCGAAAACAATGTACGGTCAAATAATTTTGCTATATCAACAAACTGGACACTTTTTAGCGGTTTTCAGAACATCAATACGGTTCGTCAGAATAATTATTTATTACAAGCATCGGAAAAGGATTATCAAAAAGTTCAAACAGATGTTTTATTGAGCGTTACTTCTGCTTTTTTGCAAATATTATTGTCGGAAGAATTGCTAACTGTAGCCCGTTATCAGTATGATTTATCGAAACTGCAGGTTGAGCGTACACGCAAGTTATTCGAAGTAGGGAATGTTTCAAGGGGAACAGTTCTGGAAATGGAATCGCAAATGGCAACTGATGAGATGCAGATGGTAATTGCAGCCAATAATCTTGATTTAGCCAGGTTAACGTTATTTCAGCTTTTAGAGCTCGACATCAACGATAGTATAGAGATTGAACGACCTGAGTTATCAGATCCAGACAGCCTTTTGCCACCACTTAACCCAGAGCAGGTTTTTGCCGAAGCACAACAATTTATGCCGGCGATAAAAAGTGCCGAATTGAAAATGTTTGCTGCCGAAAAAGGGTTTCAGGCTGCTAAAGGATATAGAAGCCCAAGAATATCATTGGGAGCTTCGTATGCAACAGGTTATTCATCACAACGAAAGGAAATTACCGGATTTTCGATGGATACACCTTATTTAAGTGGCTATACCGTGGATACCAACGGAAATATGTTCCCCGTTTACTCCTACAATATGAAGTACGATTACAAAACTGCTGATTTCAATAAGCAATTGAACGATAATATCAGCAAGAGCCTGACGATTAATTTAACGATACCAATTTTTAATAATTGGCAGGCTAATTATGCTGTGAGTGCTGCTAAAATTAATTTGCTCAATGCAAAGTACAATTACGAACTCACTCAAAAACAATTGTCAAAAGAAGTTCGTCAGGCATATCATGATGCTCTTGCTGCTTATAAAAAGTATATAGCTGCAAAAAAAGCCGAAAAAGCGGCAGCTGAATCTTTTTCTTATATAGAGCAAAGATTTAATGTCGGATTATCCAGTACATTCGATTACAATCAATCAAAGACGTCTCTAATAAGAGCACGGTCGGAACAGGTAAAAGCAAAATATGAATACATTTTTAAGTTAAAAATACTTGATTTTTATACAGGAAAACCGATAAAATTGTAAGGTTATGAAAATGAAAAAAATATGGATTTGGCTCATTCTGATTGTCGTTGTTCTTATAGTTTTTACTCTTATTGGGAAAAAGACAGGTTTGATTCAGAATGGCAAAATGTATGAGGTTACAACAGGAAAAGCTGTTCATCGAACCATTGTAGAAATTATTACGGCAAGCGGAAAAATACAGCCCGAAGTGGAAGTAAAGATAAGTTCCGATGTTTCGGGCGAAATCGTTGAGTTGCTGGTTAAAGAGGGCGATGAGGTAAAAAAAGGTCAGTTGTTGGCAAAAATAAAGCCCGATGTATATATATCTTCGTTGCAGCGAATGGAAGCTTCGTTGGAATCGGCAAAGGCAAATCTTGGAAATGCTAAGGCACGCCTAGCTCAAATAGAAGCTCAGTTTGTTCAGACAGAACTAACTTATCAGCGAAATAAAAAATTATTTGAGCAGGGTGCTATCTCACAGGCAGAGTACGACAATTCTTTTTCGGCATATAAGATGGCAAAAGCAGATGTAGAAGCTGCCCGACAAAATGTACTGGCTGCCGAATATACAGTTAAAAGCACAGAAGCATCGCTCAACGAAGCAAATGCAAATCTAGTGAAAACCAATATTTATGCACCTATGTCGGGGACAGTTTCTAAGCTCAATGTAAAAACTGGTGAACGAGTGGTTGGAACTATGCAAATGGCAGGAACTGAAATGTTGCGGATAGCTGACCTTAATGTTATGGAGGTAGTGGTTACGGTAAATGAAAACGATATTGTGCGTATTCATTTATACGATACCGCTTTTATTGATGTTGATGCTTATTCAGATTACACTTTTAAAGGGTTAGTTACTTCTATTGCCAATTCTTCTTCAACTACTTCGGGACTGACTGCTACAGTTAGCACCGACCAGGTGGCAAGCTATGAGGTGAAAATAAGAATATTGCCAGAATCTTATCGCAAGCTCATCGAATCAAATCCTTCGAATCAATATCCTTTCAGACCGGGTATGTCGGCTACTGTTGATATTCAAACAAAAGTAGAACGAAATGTACTTGCTGTTCCCTTACAGGCAGTTACAACACGCCCAGATTCTTTGTTTAATAAATCGGATTCTTTAGTGGATATTAGTAAAAAAAGAAAGCAAAGGGAATGTGTGTTTAAAGTTAAGACAGATAATACTGTAGAGCTTATCCCGGTTGAAACTGGCATTCAGGATGACAGATGGATACAGATAAAAAGTGGACTAATGCTGAACGATGAAGTTGTAACAGGACCCTTCAGTTTGTTAAGCAAAAAACTAAAAAATGGCGATAAAATTACGAAAGTAACAAATGTTAAAAGAGAAATTAACTAATCAGTCTCTGAGAACTCCCAGCGAACGTTTAAGTTTCTCAATAGTACTTTCCCAAAGCAAAAGAGAATCGTCTTTTTCTTCTTCTTCGGAAAAATCGGTTATTTTTAACGTTACCAGATTGTCTTCGCTTGAAGGAATTATACAGAATTCAATATAGGCATCATTTTTTGCTTCTAAGTCTTCTATCCAGCTAAATTTAAAATATTTGGGCTCTTTTTGTGATAGTATGGATGCTTCGTGTTTAGATTTTGACCAGTAAAATTCTATATTGTTTTCTTTGTTAATCAAAACTTTATCGGCAAACCATTTGGCCAAACCTTCTTCGGTAGAAATAAATTTATACAACAACTTTTGTGAAACAGGCAAAACGACTTCGATTTCAAAAGGTTTTTTCATGAGCTTCAGTTTTCAAAAAAAGGACTGTAAATATAGAACAAAAAATTGATTTACAAAAACATGAAATATTTTTTTATGTAAAAAAAAAGACTGAACAGTAATTTTGCTCAGTCAAATACTTTTAATTTGGTATTATTACTTTATAATGTCAACACTTCGCTTAATAAATTTGCTGAATGCTTCACCTTTTAAGAGATTATGCGATAGGAGAGCGATGTCAATAAGCTGTTGAATGGTTTGATGTTGATTTCCGTAGTTTTCGAGCTTTTCTTTGCGTTGTTTTTTCAGTTCATCCATCTGTTTTTCCTTTTCTGCCAGAGCTTCTTTTTCTGCAGTAGGAATTTCTTCTTCTTTTTTCGATTTGTGTTTTTCTTTTAGTTCGTTCACTTCTTTTTCAATAGGCTCTAATTGTTTATCGATGGCGTCAAGTTCGGGTTTAACAGTAGTTTCAATGTCGTTTACCAGTTTGCTTATGATGGGATGATTAGCATTAACTACCATGGTAAACATATCGGGCATGTTGCCGTATAAGCTTTTGGGTGCAAATTGCGACATATCCTTCATTCGTCTCATGTATTCGCTGCGAGTAATGAGTATGGGTAAATCATCTTTGCTCAATGCTTCGAACGAAATGAGGAAGGAATCTTTGTTGGATAATGCTCCAAACAATGCATGGCGCAGGTTGCTTTGTTGAGCCTCGGAAAGTTCTACTTTCGGAGTCTCTTCTTTTTCTATTAGCTTATCGATGGTTTCAGCATCTACTCGTTTAAAAGCAGTTTTGTTAAACTTTTGTTCCAGATGATTGATGAAATGCATGTCTAACTGACCGTCGAAATAAAGAACGTCATATCCTTTGTTTTTGGCTTGTTCGATGTAGGTAAACTGTTCTTCTTTATCGGTTGCGTATAAATAAATAACAGTGCCATATTTTTCGGTTTGGTTAACTTTCACCAGTTTTTCGTATTCTTCGAAAGTAAAGTATTTGTCATCAACGTTTTTAAATAGTGCAAACTTTTCGGCTCTTTCGTAAAACTTTTCATCAGAAATCATTCCATACTGTATGAAGAGTTTAAGGTCGTCCCATTTTTTCTCAAATTCTTCACGATTATTTTTAAAGATTTCGTGCAGTTTATCGGCAACTTTTTTGGTTATGTGTGAAGATATTTTCTTAACATTGCTGTCGCTTTGCAAATAGCTTCTGGACACATTAAGAGGAATGTCGGGAGAATCAATGACGCCATGCAACAGCATCAAATAATCTGGAACGATATCTTCTACCTGGTCGGTAACAAAGACCTGATTACAATAGAGTTGGATTTTGTTTTTCTGAATGTCGAAGTTGTTCTTGATTTTTGGAAAATATAAAATTCCGGTAAGATGAAAGGGATAATCAACATTTAGGTGAATGTAGAATAGTGGTTCGTCGAAAATATCGGGATAAAGTTCGCGATAGAATTTTTTATAATCTTCATCTTTTAAGTCAACAGGTTTTTGTGTCCATAATGGCCTGGTGTTGTTAATAATTTCGTCTTCGTCGGTATTAACCCACTTGTCTTTTTCCCATTTTTTCTTTTTTCCGAAGGCTATTTCAACAGGCAGAAATTTGCAGTATTTGTTAAGCAATTCGCGAATTCTGGTTTCTTCGAGAAATTCTTCATTTTCTTTGTCTTCTATATGTAGTATAACATCGGTGCCATGATGACTGCGTTCGGCTTCTTCCATGCTATATTCAGGCGAACCTGTACAAGTCCATTTAACAGCTTGTGAACCTTCTTTGTACGACTTGGTGATAAGCTCAACTTTGTTGGCTACCATAAAGGCAGAATAAAAGCCCAGTCCAAAGTGACCGATAAGGCTCGCTTTATCTTTATATTTTGCCAGAAATTCTTCTGCACTTGAAAAAGCAATCTGATTGATGTATTTGTCAACTTCTTCGGCTGTCATCCCTATACCCATGTCCGATATAGTCAGGGTTTTATTTTTTTTGTCAATTTTTACATGAATTCTGAGCGAGTCGGTATCTCCTTTGTATTCGCCGCTGGCAGCTAATGCTTTTAATTTGTTTGTTGCATCTACGGCATTTGATATTAATTCACGCAGGAAAATTTCATGTTCAGAATACAAAAACTTTTTAATAATCGGAAATATGTTTTCCGTGGTTACACCAATAGTTCCCTTTTGCATACTCAATGAATTTTTGCTGGCATGATACAAAGTCAATGCCAGATGAAGAAGGCTGACAATAAGTCAGATTAAGAATTAAATGAATTGATTATGAAGAAGTAGGTAGCTAAAAGGATAAAAATAATCAGTAAAGAAATAAAAATCTGACGGGTTATAAGGCTACGTTTATGAGCAACCTCTAACTGTATTTCGCTGATGATGAAGTTTATCTGATTGTTGATTCGAAGAAAAGCATTTTCGTTTTTCTTAATAAAGGTATTGATGCCTGCATTGCTGGCTTGCACAGAGATTTCGGGATTGTCGAGGGCGGAGATAAGAATGGGCTTTAGCCTGGGGTTGAGTGCCTGAGCTTCTTTAAAATAGTCTATGCCATTTTTTGTACTGTGAACGGGTTCGTGAGGTTTAAGCATGTAATCTATAATGAGTATATGAAACTGACGTTTAAAGGTTTTTGTCTGGCTTTTGTAAAATTCCAGAAAAGCTTCTCCCGTAGGAAATGTATGAATGTTGTAACTGGTGTTTTGACGAAATTTGGTCGTAAGGATTTTAATAAGGAGTTCGTCGTCGTCAACGATAAATATCGAAATATCCTTATCTTTAATTCTAAACATACAGGAATTTTTTTCGCAAAGTTATCTATAAATGGATAATAATAACAGGAATTTTGACCAATGTTATTTTTTTGGTGGTGGATTTTTTGTTTCTATATCTTCTTTAAAAATCCAGAGGTTCTTTTTCCGGTAATATGCGTCGTAAGTTCCATTCGGACCATAAAATTCGTACATTCCTTTGTATGCTGGTGATGAAGGAACTAAATGGTCGAAAATGATGGCTTTTTCTTTTTCGTTGTATGAACAAGTCATTGCTGCTTTAATAGAATGGTTAAAAATGATTCGTTTAACCGTTTTTTCATCTGATTTGAATACAGCTTTTCCGAAAATGGGAACGCCTTTTGGGTTGAAGTACATAATTTCTACTACTTTTCTGTTGATGTAAGCACTATAGCCATCCCAACCAATAAGCAGATAATAGGTTTGATCTTTGTAGGTATAATTAGTTATTTGATAATAGCTTGCACCGTACCATTTTTTGTGGCTTAGTGTGAGATTTTCTAATTCATTATCGGGAATAGAATCGGAATAATCTTGTAAAGCGAAAACTCTGGCACGTTTATCATTTTTATGTTTTCGGTGCAAGATAAATCCGTAATATTTGAACTTATGGTCGGATAGCTTAATGTTCCAGGTGTATACCTTTACAAGGCTATCGGGCGAAGTTATCTTCCCTAGTTTTACGAGCGAATCGAAAGGATAAGCAAAAGCGTTTTCTTCGGTTAAAATGGATTGCAATTCTTTGAAAATGCTATCGGAATAAGCCAGCTTTTTTTCGTCGGGCAGAAGATACTTTACTTCATTTCGTTTGAAAAGACTGTCGAACCAAACAGATAATTTCATTTCGCTGTCATAAAATAAACGAGATTGAGCGGATACGTTTATCGCAAAGAAAAAGGCTGATATGATGATGAGTAGTAAGTTTTTCATGTTACTTGTACCTGCTGTTTTTAACATCAATTAGCTTTGCTAAAATGCTTACAGCAATTTCTTCGGGTGTTTTGGCAGCAATTTTTATACCAATCGGCATATCAATGCTTGCTAATTGTTCTTCTGTTAAATACTGATTTTGCAGGCAATAATTTTTGATACTTTCAATTTTTTTTGTGCTGCCAATCAATCCAAGATAGGCATGGGGTTTTTGAGCCAGCCGTATCAGTAGCTCTTTATCGGTTTCGTGCGATGACGTTGTAATGACTGAAAAGGTGTCTTCATCGAAGTGAAGGGTGCTGAGGCTGGTCAGATAATCTTCTCTGATGATGCGAAAGTAGTCAGTTTCGTTTGACAACAAATTTGTTCGTGGCTCAATGATTGTAATTGCAAAGGGAAAATGTTGTGCCAGTGTAGCAAGTGCTTTGCCAACGTGTCCGCCACCGAAAATGTAAAGGTTGGGTGGCAGTAGAATCTGCTCCAGAAAAAATTCCATCGTATCGGTATCTTCCTGCAATGTGAATAGAGCGGTCGTCTCGTTGCATTTCATCAAGTCGAGTGCCTTTTGAATGACCTGATATTCTTTGTTTCCACCACCTACTGTTCCTGCAATACTGCCATCGGCAAACACCAGCATTTTAGCCCCAGCTTTTTGTGGTGTAGAACCTTGGGTCTTAACAAGTGTACATAAAACGCAACGTTTGTGCTCCTGTTGAGCTTTTAGTATGATGTCGAAAAGGTTCATTTTTTAGGCGAAAATAATGAAAAAAGAAATCAATTTAAAAAAAAGAGGTTGCTTCAAGACCTGAAACAACCTCTAACCGTTTTTCGGTTTGGTATGGGAATCAGTTGGGGGCAACTAATAAGTAGACGTGTTAGCAAACAAAATGGTTGCCTTTTTTTTTCGTTTATCATAGAAAAAAAAGAAAATTAAAAAAATGTGCAGATGGAGGATAAGCAAGGAGGTTTGGGTTAACATTTCGTAAA
>FWWL01006669.1_pt1 | contig 16469 bp, 27 predicted proteins | sample 2228331 | NCBI WGS metagenome assembly FWWL01 (sample SAMEA103939775, study PRJEB20133) | metagenome
TCGATTCGATAGAGGAATTAAGATTCGAAATCTGCAAAGATTTTTAAATGAACGAATATATCTCGGCTTATACGACAACACTTATTTTGATTTACTCCATTATTTGAGTCGAGAGCTTGATGCCCCGCTTACGTTTAATTCGCCCAAGATAGACGCTGCCGTGAGGAAGGCCGCCGACTTCGTAGGAGGTATTGTTTCGTTGTATTATCTTGGAGCAAATGTCCATTCTGCAATGTTTTCGAATGCGTATTACGGCTTTATAGATTCGACTATGTTTAACGGGACACGGCTTGCTTCAAAGTTGAAAGGATTTATGAAATTTTTGGGAGATGGCCTCAAGAGATACGGAATGCATAAATACGAATACTTTGCTGACATTAGAAGCAAAATGGACTTTGATACTTTTATAAAACAACATTTCGACAGGGAAACCAATCAATACTATTTATTTGGGAAACCTCGGTTCGGCGAAAATGGAGAGCCTTTGACCGATGAGGACAGAAATATTGTCGCTATGACACAGGCTTTGATAGAAACAGCGCGGGGGATTGGTTCGTTCTTTGGGAAAGGTTATATTGAAGGCGGGAAGCTTGTAAAATTTAGTTTCGGACCAACGCAAGCTGCTGAATTTCTGTTGCGAAACAGCGAGGCTTATGCGGCTATATTAGAATATAACGCACGGAACCCATATCGACCTGGGATAGATTGGGACGAGAGAGCTAAGGATATGGCAAGATTTGCAACAGCAAGAGTAATAAAGGCTAACCATTTGTTTAGTCCGTTTTGGGTTCCTAAATGGATGTATCATGTCGGAAGGGTTCCGGCTTTGGACAAAATGTTCCAAATAACTAAGCCGTTTTTCCAAAGCATGATGAACACTTACGCAATGATACGCAATTCAATTGTTCCAAGCTATGCTCCTGTCAACAAATTTAGATATACTCTCCTTAAAGGCATGGCGATAAGCCTGCTTTTAAGAGGGGTAGCGGGCACACGAATTTTTGCCGACTTAAAAAATATTGCAGATTTCTTCGAGGGCATATTCAGCGATGTAGACGATGACAAATTTTACAACGCACTTTCTCAAAAGCTAGAAGATACGTTGCATGATATTGCCATATCGGTAGGAATGACGGAGGAACAAGCACGAAAATTCATGCAGGTCATAGACGATGGATTTATGACTTTCCTCGGCATAGGAAGCGAATTGTCTGATTCGGCCCTTGAGACGTTCGTTCGACTGCCAGCCGCCTCTTATATATACAGGCTAGTTACCTTGCCTGCCGAGCTAAAAGATGCGAAAAATTTTGACGAACTTATAACTCAACTATCAAATATTATGCCATACTTTATAAGAAAGGGGATTAAGGGAGCTTTGCAAATTTCTAAAAACAAACTTATGACTTCACGTGGGAAGGAAATCGAAGGAACATCTTACAGCTTCTTTGATTTTGCAAAAGAATATTTTCTTGGAGCTCCCAGAGAGGTAGCTCTCGCCAGAGAAAAAATCGATACAAAGAAGATAAATTGGCATAATCCAGCCGAGCGAGCAACTTTCGTCAACAAACTTTTGTCTTTACCTGGACTTGACTTTGATGTTTTCGTGGGAGGGGAGCTGCAATCAGTAAGCAAAACCGACTTTGCAAAAGCAATGGCCGATGGGCTACAAAACGTAAGCTATTTGATTTATAGAGATATGCGTAAGATTTGGAAAGACGGAAAGATTCCTATTGAAAACGAAAAAGGAGGTTTTTCTAAACTAACACCCGAGGAATGGGTAGAAAAAAACTTGGAGATGTACGAAAAACTCAAAAAAGACCCAATATTTGGTAGATATATTGAGCGAATGCAGAACCGAGGAGTTCAAAGCCCTGATTTAAGAAATATAGGCGTAGACTTTGACAAATTAGTTGAGGACAAAATTTATAATTACGTCAAAGCAAAGATTGCCATTTATACTTTAACCAAAAACAAAGACAAGTATCTCGATATGGCTATTCGATTCAACCGTAATCTTCCTTCGGTAGGAAGCTTAAAACAGCGATTAAAGAACGGAGTGGCTATTTACACTGTCAACAATTTTGATTTTGTATACAACCCTGTGTTTAATGTATCCCCAACGGGCGAAAGTTACATCAATTTCGAAACAATCGACAAAACAGATGAAATAAAAATTACCGACCCAATCTCCAAAGAGCGATACGAATTAATGCAATATCCTCAAATATTCCGTCCTTTGTATTATGCAATTAGCGAAACAAGCGCGCCTATTGAAGAAATCTTTGATTACATTCCATATGAAATAGAAAACGAAGAGGAGGTTTGGCAAAATGAGTGATAACCCAACCAAAAAACTTGTAGATTTTGTTTCAAAATTAGAACAATACGACAATCGCTACGAATCGGTTGCTTTGAAAAAATTTCGAATCGGCAAGTTCATCAACACTAATAATTTGGTTATCGACGAAGATTTGTGTTTGCTGTTTAATTGTCGAGCAGACACATTGCGAGAATATGCGCAGGTTGCCAATGCTCTTAACAACGACGACGACAAATTTAAGCGTCAAATAAAAATATACAAAAATTGGAAAAGCCTAAAAGAAAGGTTAATCCCATCTAAACGGCAGAAAAAACCAAAAACGCCAACCGAAATCGAAGAAGAAATTAACCATTTGATTGATTTGGCGATTAAAGAAGGCTCGCAAGTAGCGTCTGATGTGCTTGAAAGGATAGGTGCAAATATTAGTAAATATTTTCCTACAAAGAAAACTTACGATTTGATTCCATTTTTGAGGTATTACCATTGTGTTGTTTGCTATGCGCCAGCTCCCCAAGAAGGACATGATTTAGCAAGCCACCCGGAATATCCTCGCCTTCGATTTCCCTTATGTGACGATTGCTGGGAACAGGCTAAAATGCCAAATGGACTCGAATTAGCAAAAATGTATTCCAATTATATCTTGTTGCTTGAAGAACGCATCAACGAAATCCAAGAAGAGGGTATTGCGATATTATAAAAGCGTAGAGGATTGTCTCCTCGATATCGCAACTTGGTTTAAAGTTGTTTTTGGCTTTTCGCCAACTACGCTGCAAATTATTGCTTTTGTTGTTTTTTCGTTTTCAACGAAATTCAATCCTTTGCGTCATCGCAAAGTTGTCGAGCTATATCGACAAAAAGACCCTGTGGGATACGAAGAGATAGAAGTTGACGAAGAAACGTACGCTCGGTTTCATTACGTTTACCAAGAATACAAAAAAAGGGTAGGGACAGTTTCCCCTACCCTTTTACTTTCGTCGCTTATTTTTGCGAGAAGCGAAAGCCTTACGATACCTCGGATGTCATTAAGACTTTACAGAATCTCGTCCTGCGAGCGGTAAGTTTTTGATATCCAATATACAGTTGTATTTCTGCGATTTCGATAGCTCTTCCTCAAGTTCGGCGAGTTTTTGTAGCATACGTTCTACCTCGGCGCGATAACTTTTTTCTAATTCTAACACATAGGCACGGAACGTAGCGTCGTTGTGGAATTTGTTGTAAAACCGATTACAAAATCTTTCATAAGAGTATCCGGCGTTTTTGCCTATCTCCGCATCGTTCTCGTAGATATATTTTTTTACCGATTTGCTTATTAGCGAAGCTGTGGATTTTCCCTTCGGATTTTTTTTACTTGCCATCGCTTTTCCCCTCTGTTATTTGACAAAGTCTATTACTTAACTTTTCAGTTAAAGCTTCGCTCAGGCCAGTAAACTTCAACGCCTCGATTATAACCTTTAACTCAGGTAAGGTTACCATTATAAAATATCTTCGGGTATCCATTTCTAAAAGTAGATTGTGACGATGAGCATAGTTGCGTATTTTTGTAGCCGCAAGTATAGGTGTAACATCGGTAACGCCAACTGTCGGATGTGTTGGATGGAACAAAACAGCGGTATACAAAGAATCGCAAAGATAAAATTTTATTACAGGAGTCCCGCGGCCTGGGCGACGCTTTGGCTTTGGTATTCTTCCTTTTCTCAAAAGGCTTGGAGGCAAAATCACAAAATCCACTTTTCTTTCGATGTCGGTAAATCGAACCAACCTGTTCCCTTTTAGCAAAATTTCTTTAAGTTCGTCTGTAAACATATCGCTTGCCATAAAATCAGCTAAAGACATCAGTTTGTTTGTCATAAACACCTCCTTTTATCTTACTATTAACCCAATAATCAAACCCCCAATAAAAGCGCCACCAACATACAATGCGTTTTCCTTCCAATCAGATTTATGTTTTTCGATTTTTGGCACCTCTATAACTTGTTTTGTATAGATTCGAACTGTATCGGGCAGGGGGTAAACACGAATAGAAAAAGAATTTTCGGGATAAAAATAGCACACAGACACATCCGCCTTGGCAATAGTTGTATCAATGCAAGCTGACCAACTCGTTGTATCTACGATTGTTGTGTCTTTGTCTTTTGTAATAGGAATTATTTTTTCTTTGTAAACAATTTTAGCAGGAGCGCGCACCACGATTGTATCTCTAACCAAGATGGTGTCAACGGCCAATTCTTTGATAATAATTGGGGCAGGCGTAGGCTGCCCCGTTTTATAAAAGATAGCAAACAAAAGCAATAAAATCAAAAACACTGTCAGCAAATTACTTATTGTTTGGCCGCTTCTTCTTGCCGTCATTTTTTGTCTCCTTCTTTTCTTCTACTTTTATGGCAATATACTGAACAATCACCGTGTTGTTTTTGTCTCCGTCGTCCTCCTCTTTGGAAACCATCATATTTCCTTGCATTACGCCATTTACAACCGAAGTAACCATAAACCCATATGTATATTCATCGTGATTCAAGCAGACACCAATGAATATGCTTTTCTCGTCCCACCATTCGCCAGCATAGGGCATATTGTCGACCCACACCGAATCGTTTCGTATTTTAATGGTCGCTGAGAATGGTCCGTCCCACGTATCGCTTTCAGATGTAGGCGATTGTGTGTAAATAGACCAAGTTCCTTGAATCATTTTCTTGTATTTATCCAATGATTGCCCGTAGGCAAGAAAAGATGCGAAAAACAAAATGATTACTAAGTAAACATTTCTTTTCATTGTTTATCCTCCTTGTTGAATTCTAATAAATAGACTTGTAAATGATTTTTGTCATAAAGAACCGTAATTTCTCCACCTATTGCTTGAATTATTTTATAATAGGTAGAGAGAAATGAATTTCTAGGAAAGCGACGTTCGCCGTTTTTGGTTTCAATTCCAAATTCTTCGACCTGCTGTTCGCTTAACACTTGCAACCTTTCGGGAGCAAACTGATTTAAGCAACGGCTAAACAAAGCAGAAACCAAATCAAGCTCGGCCCCGGTTGTTTCAATAACCGGGGCTACTTCTATTGTTCCGTCTCCATGATTGACAAAAGCAATCAAATCAGCGTTCCATATTTTATTTCTTCCTTTTCGCCATTGTATCACCATTATTATTTCTTTTACCATACGCCACCTTTTTTTGTTTAAAACAGTTCTTCTTCTTCTTTGTCCAGAATATCGTCGTCAAAATCTCGATGAGCAGTAATGCTTGCTAAGCTTAATATAGTTGGGTCAAACGGGAAGGCCTCGGTAATATAATTAACCCATCTGTCGATTATATTGTTTCTTTTTTTCTCCTTTTCTTCTATTGAAACATCAAGTAGCCCCAACTCCTGGTAGGTATATTTCCAAGGCAAGTTTCTTCCGTTCCATTTAGCGTAAACATTAAGGTTGTCATTTCTGTTTTTTATGATTATGCGAAGCTTGCCAAGCCGGGCAAAATCCTCTTGCGGTATGCTCATAAGTTGATTTAGTAGAGTAAAGGTTACCCAAGAGTATTTGCCAAATTGCACCTGATAATAATAGTCGTCGTAGAGAAAGATATCGAATTTTGTTTGTTGTCGAGATTTGAATTCGTATGTGTGAGTGCCAAACCCTAAAAGTTGGCCCTCGATGCCGGGGTAAGTTTTGCCATCAACAATAAACCCCCCGTCATCTTTGTTGATAGCTACAAACTTGATTTGCATTTTTTCTAATTCCTCGTTTGTTAATAATCCCATAAATACCTCCATTAGTAATTAAACATTAAAAGAAACTTGAAATGGGCGCGAATAAGCCCAATCGAATTCATTGGTTTTTGTGTTATACTCAATTTCTCCTAGTGCAAAAAATAGATTTTTATATTTCGATAAAACCAACGCTCCTTCAATGACAATAACATTATCTTCGTCAAAATTTTTAATTGGGATAATTCCTTCGATGTTATAGTCGCCATCAAATAACGCTAAATGATGCAAGTCAACAAAAGCGTTATTTTCTTTTTTCATAAACCCTCCTCAAACATTTTTAATTGTCGGCTTTGCATTATCGCAGGCTTTACTCTTTTTATCGCAATCTCGCAATATTCTGGGTTTAGTTCTATGCCAATCCCATTGCGCCCCAGTTTTTTTGCAACAAGCAATGTTGTTCCACTCCCAAGAAATGGGTCAAGGACAACGCCAGGCTCCCATCCCGCATTGCATTCACAATCTTCGTATCCTTCGTTTACATAAGGTCTATAATGCAGATGTTTCGGAGCTCGTAACGCTTGTTTTTGCCCTTGCTCAGAGGCAAGGAATCGCCTATTGCCCTCGTATACTTTAAAATAATCATACGTTGAAGGCCCAATCCTTTTCAAAACCTTTTTTCTTCCTTTACCACATTTCTTACAGACTTGTTCGGGGCATCCTGCTTTTATGGGCGTCTCGCAAAGCGTTTCGGGATAGGCTGCGTAATGGTGTTCGTGCAAAGGTTGGGTATTGATTGTCCAGACACATCGTTTGTTTCTTCCAAGCTTTTCGTCGAATGTTTCGGCAAAGTGACGCGCTCCTGTGATTTTTATGGCCGAGGCGATGTTCCCTTTTCCTTCGTTGAATGCATAACGCACTCGTATTGCAGTCGAATCGGCAAAAGGCTCGAATTGTTGCTCAAAATAATACTCAGCGCTTTTAACGAAAAAGAAGATTTTCTCAAAATCAACAGTAAACCTATCTGTTATGCTTGTTGGCATTGCATTTTCCTTGTGCCAGATAATTTCATTCCGCAGAATCCATCCTCTATTGCACATTTCAATGGCAAATCGAGAAGGAATTTGAACAAGGCACTTCTTGGGCAGCCCTTTAGCCTGTTTTGATTTAAAACCTACCGCCTCATCTACCTTCTTGGCGTCGTTAGTATTAGCCCCGCTGCTATAAGTGTCTCCAATATTAACCCAACAAGTGCCTTCCTTTTTTAAAACACGCTTAACTTCATCGAAAATATCACAAAGATTATTGATGTAGTCTTCAAAGTGTTCCTCTTGTCCAATTTGTCCTTCTACCCCATAGTCACGAAGAGCCCAGTATGGCGGCGATGTAACAACACAATCCACACTCTCACTCGGCAAGTGCTTCAATACACTCAAAGCGTCGCCGTTGTATATTTTGATTCCCTCCTCTTCGTAATATAAATTCATACACCCTCCGTTGTCGTTTTACCTTTCCGAGATATCCTCGCCCTCAATGTTGTATCGAATTCCTTGTTCGTAGCCCGTGTCAAAACCCTCTTTGTATCCCTTGTCTCTGTTTTCTTCCAGGCAATCTGGGCAAGGTTCAACGTAAACCTTGGGGAGCTTCCCCTCTTTTTCTATTACGGTTGAGAAATTACAAAGGCCTTTCCCGCAATTTGCGCAATAAACCTCAAATTCAAGGTTGACCGAAAAATATGGCATATTTCCTCCCTTATTTGTTGTCATTAATATCGAATATGTTTTGCGTCAATTGTTCTTTTAATGCCTCACGATATTCAACAACACGAAGAATATTTGAGTTGTCTTGGTTAAGCTGCAATACACCGTTGAATATCTTTGTTTTTGGCTCTTCGTTTTTCTGCCCAAGCTCGTATATCGCAAGATAATGAAACACTTTGTCTCGCTCGTCGCTATCTGTTTGGTCTTTTAGTGTATATTTTGCATCCTCTTCGTCTATCCATTCCTTTGGCGCCCAATTAAAAAGATAAACATCGGGATAGCGCTCTTTCAACCGAGACAAATTTTCTTCGACGAGGATTTTGTAAAAATGAAGTTGCGCAGCGTGGGAACGGTAAAATCCTTTCCGGCCTGTTTTCCAATCAATTATCGCAAACACCCTCTTTGTTTTCCCTTTTTCTATATCGTTTTTCAAGATTTTCCCGTTGACACCGCTCCCGATTGTCAAAAATCCAATTGCGTCGATAGTGCCAGCAAATCGGTGCGTTTTTGAACACAAAGGCATCTCCACAGCAAGAGGTTCGAAGTTGTAGTCTTTCGCAAAGCAAGCAAGAGAATACAAATCTTCTTTCAGCTTATCAGCCCATCCTTCTGTTGAAAATTGCAAGTTGTTGGCAAGACGGAACGTCTCGATTCTAAGTTCGATGGTAGACAAATCGATAAATCCATTTTTAAGAAATTCGGCAGCGGTCATTGCAAACAAAGTGCCATACGCAGCGGCTTGTTCCCTTTTTTCTATCGCCTTTTCATATCCCCACGCAGATATCCACCGTATTAGCCATTCGTCGGCAGGTATGGTATCAGCGATAATCGTGGTAACCGAGGGGAAACGAACAAACTCCCCGTCAATGTAAGCGTAATAGAAACGATCCTTGTCGACACGACTACGGTAAAGTATAGGAAAAGAAGTTTGAAAGTTATTCAATAAAGGTCGAACTTCTTCGTAATTTACTATCATAAAGCCTCCTTAATTTGGTTAAACAAAATCGGGCGAGCCAAGTCTCGCCTTTTTAATTTAAGAAAAAAGATATTATACCAATTGCCATCGCAAATAGCATAAAAATAATTGCAACGAAAGAAAAGACGTCCTCCGCAAGTTCTGTTATATATTCAATTAGCCGATTAACTTTTGTTTTACTTCTCATAATTTCTCCCTTAATAAGTTAATAAACGATTATAAAATAATAATATTTTCTAAAACAAACAAAATTCCCTCATTATAAACTTTTTGCAAAAGCTGAGTAATAAAATTCTTAAATCTTACGGTTTCGAGTGTTGGCGGGTTGTCGTCAAGGAAGATATTAAGCTGAAGCTTTATTTGAAGCAAATCAGCTTCGATTCGCATTTCGTTGACCCAATTTTCCTCTCGCCCTGAGTAAATGTTTTCAAGCTTGTCGAGCCCCATCATTTTGCCACAAGAATATGCCTCTTCGATGCAATTGCGTCCAATTTGGAAATGGGTATCGCTCGGAGCTATCGCCCTTATTTCTTTCTCCAACTCAGGATGGAAGGACAAATAACTCCGTTCCATAGACTCCTTGAATTCCAAGCTCATTTTTCCCTCCTTTTAAATTGTGTAAAAATTTAAACAATCTTTTTTGCCAAACAAAGAAATTGAAATTCGTTCGACAAGCTCGTTGTAGCAATCGGGTTCATAGCCTTCTATGCCAAGAGACTTCGTTGCTCGGTGGTAATGAGCGCGAATTATCTTCGCTATTTTAGCGGTTATATCGGTGATTTTTACTCCAAGATCGGATTCCTCTTCGCAGGGCAAAATCGCCAAAATCCTTACACGGTGATAAAAGTTTTCCTGTGTTGTTCTAACTTTTTGGATACAAAGAGAGGAATTGATTAGCGACCCGGCTAATTCCTCTGCTAATTTCTTTTTTTCTTCTGGTGATATTTTGAAAAACATACAAACCTCCTTTGTAAACAAAACTACGATTATGTTGTAATAACTTGTTTTCTTTTTTTGCTTTTGCTCTTTGCGCCCGAACCTTCGTTGCGTCGGAAAATAATATTTATTCCCTTTTTGTCAACTTCAAATAATCGAATGTACGAGAAGTCTTGGTCTCTGCTTAGTTTGTTATCGTTTGTCATCACAACAGCCAACATATCATTCTTTTCGCCATACACAGACAAAGCAGGTCCGTCCCACCTTCCGTTATTTTGTGCAAACAAACTAATTATTTTTTTATTCCTTTGCGGTTCAAGGAAGACTATGCCTTGAACCATAACAATTTTGTTAATCCTCATTTTGCCTCCTTTTTTGGGTTTTAAATTGAACAGAAAAAATACCCGAAAAAAACGTAATTCCCCTGAAACGTGATTTCTGAAACCTCCGTTCACAAGCCGAAGGATAATAAATATAATGCCAGGTTAGATGTTCTTTTTCGCAACCAGTGTATAAAGAATATTTTTTAATACTTGTGTCGTTTATAAAAGCAAGATAATTCCCATCATCAACATAGAAGAACAACCAACCATTATCCGAGGATAACGAAAAACGCATTATTTCCATTTAACCTCCTTTGCAAACAAAACCACATTTGTTTTTGTTATTATCGAAAACTGAATTAATGAACCGATTTTGGCAAAATTATTTCGCAACAACTCGTTTCCCCTTTTTGCTTTTGTTCTTTGCGCCCGAACCTTCGTTGCATCGAAAAATAACATACGTTTCCTTTTCGGAAACCTCAAATAATCGAACGGGCGAGATGCCTCGAGATTTACTTAGTTTGTTCTCGCTTGTCATTGTAACGTACAACATATCCTTGTCTTCGCTAAACACAGCGAAAGAAGGGCCGTGCGAGGGTCTGTTGTTTTGCGCATATAAACAAATTGATTTTTCGTGCCTTTGCGGTTCAAGGTAAACAACGTCTTGTGTCACAAAAATTTTACCAATCCTCATTTTGCCTCCTTTTTTGAGTTTTAAATTGAACAGAAAAAACATCAAAGAAAAACTCGATGCCTCTGAGACGAGATTTCCAAGACATTCGGGTACAAATCGAAGGGTAATAAACATAACGCCGCGTTGGATATTCCTTCTTGCAACCAACGTGCAAGGAATAATTTTTAGAACTTGGTTCGTTTGTAAAAGCAAGATAGTTTTCGTCGTCAACACAGAAGAACAACCGATTATGATTTGAGGATAACACAGAGCGTATTATTTCCATTTGAACTCCTTGTTGATGTTTGACATTTTTGGTTTTTGTAAATCATAAATACCGAGATTATTAAATATCGCCAATCTTTTAAACCAGATTTAATTTGCTGTCTTTGTCCTCACGCTTGCTACATCGAATAACAACAAAATTTTTGGCAACCGACATCTTGCTGCACGTGCCGCTATTTTGCTCTCGTTTTACCCCACTTCTTGTAAGTATAAGTACGTCTTTTGGTTGTTCTTTGTTGTCGTATACAGCAAGATAATGTCCTCTTGAATGAAACGAACTGGTTTGAATGCTTTTCTTCTTGTCAACAAGAAGACGCACGCGCCCGTTGTAAAAACTCACTCCTATAATGTCCATCGTCTTTGCTCCTTATTTTACACAAAAACATTCATTTGATTTCAAAATTTTTCTCTTCGCCCTTAATCGAAATAGAAACGCCGCGCCTTCCAACGGCAAAACGATGTCCGACGAGCTTGGATTCGTCCATACTTTCGATAACACTAACGCAATTAGGCAAAATGCTTAACGCTGCAAAATAAACCTCGTCTTTCTGAGGAATAAAAGAGTATTGTTTGTGTTCGTCTTTGTCTAATATTGCCAAGTTTTCAATTTTCATCGTTCCTCCATAATTACCACAAAATCTTGCGCTCTTTTATATCGAAAAGATTTTGCATCGTCTTTGAACATAACCCAGATTATTGGAACGTTTGGGAAATTGGGTCGTCCTTCGAAATAACCATCGGTAAAAACTACATAGGCAATATAATCATCGTTGTTTGCCTCGGTAACCGAAGAAAAGTTTGTTCCATACCCAACGTCAGGAATTCTTCCCCCATTTACCCTCGCATAATAGTCGGCAAACACACCAAGCTCAACCTTAAACTTACTCAAGCCTCGAGCAAAAGCAAACGCAATCTTCATCTTGTCTTCAAACGAGCCGCTAACATCAACAACGCAAAGAATTCTCCCAATTGGAATACGAGACAATCCTCGAACGCCCTCGACAACACCTTCACGACGATAGCTCCTTGTTTTTTTCCTAATTTTTTTCTTGTTCGAAATTCGAACAAGCAATTTGATTATCTTGTCCAAACTTCCAAGTTGCCGAGGAGTAACGTCGACTGTTATCGTGCGATTCATTGCCTCGCCAAACCCCGCCATCTTTGAAAACACTTCTTCTCGTACTTTGTTGATTTTGTCGTCGCCGAGCTCCGTGGACTCAATCGTCATTTCGATTACCTTTTCCTTCGCCTCTTCGCTGTTATCTGTTTCTAAAATCTCGTCAAAAGAATACAAAGGAATGACATTTGCGTTTTCAAGAAGCTTTTCGTAAATCACCGACCAACCCCCAAAAACATCATCAATCCCAAGTGCATCTTTAATGTTTCGAAAACGCCATCCTCGGATGCCTCCGATATCATCAATGTCTAAAAGCTCGTTGATTACAGCGTCGCAAGCAATTCCAACGATATCGTAGTTGGGTCTTTTAGGCAAATTCAAATCGCCTCGGACAACGTGGGCAATTTCGTGAAGCAATAGTTTTTCGCGGTCCTTATCCGAAAGGTTGTCCCATATTGGTTTGTTGATAGCAAGAGTAAGATCCTTGCCTCGGAGAGAAACCGAGGCAAGAGCTCCATCGAATTTTTCTACCACATTAAAATGACGAAGAACAAAACTACGAAGCGCCTCAGGCACTCTGTCGATTATCATCGCTATCCTCCTCTTTTTCAAACAGCTTCTTGGGATTTTTGGACTCAAGGAAAGAAGCGATGTCCGCTAAAAACTCATCGAATTCTTTAACAAATTCGCTGAACGAAGAGTTGCCAAGTATGGTAAGCGGAGCTTGTTTGTTCAAAGCAAGAGATCTTGTTTGTTCGTACAACTTTTGTAGAGATGCCTCCCATTCATCTTTGCTTGTTTTAAACAGCGCATCTTTCCACGCTTTAAAGAAAATCGGGGCATCGCAATGCTCAAACAAATAGCCAATATTGTTAAGAATAACATACGGGTCGCACTTATCTAAAAGCTCGGGCTTCTTTTGTATTGTTTTTGCCCAAAGGTTTGGGTCTATTATATGAAGGTTAGCCGATTCGTATTGCTTTTTTATGATATCGGCAATATGCTTCGGTAAGAAATTCAACAAAAATTCTTCGCCTTTTCTTTTAAGTAACTGAACAGCAAAATCGCAAAGACGAGGAATTGGGCTTTCGATAATAGGAAGCCAAATTTCTTCGTTTTTAAACGGCAAATCTACGTTTTCCGTTTGCCTTATATATTGCCAACCAACATCGCTCGAAATAGGGAAAAAGGCGCAACGAGCACGTAACGCAACACCTGTTTCATCGCTCCAAGAATCAGAAGCAATTGGCTGCATCGCAGAAATTACGACGCTATCGGGATGAAGCTCCTTGTTTCTTACCCTCTTTTCTGCAAACAAAGTAAGAACAACGCCAAGCTCTTCTTGTGACACCTTGTCTAATTCGTCGAAGAAATAAATTGCTGGATCATCTTGAACCCAATCAGGTATAGACCAAACTGTTTTATTGTCGATGACACGAGGCAATCCAAGAACCTCTTCTTGAAGCATCGAATGAAGAAGGACTCGAACAACTGGCAAATCAAGACGTTGACCGATTTCTTTAACAATTGAGGTTTTGCCAACGCCCGATGGACCTATGAGCGTTGGCACGAGAGATTGCTTGCCTTCTTTTTCAACGTCTTTGGCAAGCTCAATGAACTTTAAAATTTTTTCTACCATACAAACTCCTAAATTAATAAACAATTATTTTCTCTTTTTTAAAGAGTTTTTAGTAATTTGAAGCTGAGAAAGAACGAATCGTGTTGCACGGCTAAGTTTATCGTAATTTACTTTGTTTTCTTTTAATGCCCAGACGATTTCGTTTCGCGCCTCCCAACTACAATCGATGCTAGCCTGAAACGACGATCCCTCGATACGGAGAGAATCGCCAAAATTTCGGCCTGTTAATTCTTCTATCTCAGCCAAAGCCTCCTCTACAACATCATCCAAAATCGCTTGAAGAATATTAACTTTGTCGACCGTAACGCCGTCTCGATAAGCTCTTTCTTGAATAATCTCAGCAACATCATCAACATCGTATCCTACCTCATTGGCTATTTCGAAGGCATATCCGACAAGATAATTTGGATAGCCGAGCAACCGACGAGCAAGCGCATTGTAAAATTGTTCAATATTAAAATAATACATAGCAACCTCCTTTTTTGTTAGTTAAAACTTTTATTCATTTTCGTCTTCGTTTTCAAAAACCTCCCAGTCACGCCAAGGAGCAGCGAAAAAATCCTCTGCCGTTTTTTCGATCTCATCGTCATCGAAAATCGGATCAAAGTACAAGACAGCGGGCTTCGGCGTTTCCTGCCCAATGTAATGAATGTAGCCATACGCTCGATACCAACCCGTGTTTTCGTTGGGGTCAATCTCTACCGCTTGAAACCAGAAGTTCTCGCCTTCTGGCTCGAAAATATTACGCTTGTTTAAAATTGATTGTTCAGAAAAGACGAGCATTTCATTCTCTCCTTTTTTGTTAAACATTTTTTTAAAAAACAAAAAAGCCGTAGGAGAAACCCTACGGCTTAGTTGGTTGATAATTTGGATTGAATTGACGTACCCAGTCGGCGTTGAAACAAGAAAACGCCTCTGGGTATTCGTTGGCGAAAGAACAAAGAGCTGCGGGGTCAACATCGTTGGCCAAATCCTGGATTAGGTAAACTATATCTATTCTACTTAATTCAGAGAAAAGCAAGCGAAGGTCATCCTGGTTCCAGTCGCTGGGTAGTTTTTTGTATCGCAGCCAAAGCATTCCAACTGTTTCCCTAAACCATTCAGGATAGCTTTTTAATTTTTCTAAGTCCCAACAGCACCAGCCGTCGGCTCCATACGGGCCGGGGAAGGTGTAGAACTTTCGATTGCCGTCTTCTTGCTCGACAAAAACGAATACGTAGCCGAATAGATAGGATACAAAACATTTTTTAGTTGCTTCAATTGTTCTCATTTTTTCCTCTTATTTTTGTTAAACAAAAACAAGGAGCCGCAGGAATTACTCCTGCGGCTCGGTTGGTTGATAATTTGGATTGAATTGACGTACCCAGTCGGCGTTGAAACAAGAAAATGCCTCTGGGTATTCTGTGGCGAAGTAACATAAAATTTTTGGGTCGACATCATTGACAAGGTCTCGAATTAGGGCGCTAACACCCTCTCTTGTTAATGCGGAAAAAAGCAAACGCAAGTCTCCCCAGTCCCAGTCATAGGGCAGTTTTCTGTGTCGTAACCAAAGCTCCCCGACTGTTTTCATAAAGCAGTCAGGATAGCTTCTCAGTTCTTCTAAGTCCCATCCGCACCAGCCGTCGGCCCCATATGGGCCGGGGAAGGCGTAAAATTCTCGACTTCCATCTTCCTGCTCAACGAAAACAAATGCTTCGTCGAGCAGGTAAGAAACAAAGCACCCGGTTTTGGCTTGAATTGTTCTCATTTTTTCTCCTTTATTAGTTGAACAAAATCATTTATGCCCCCGGCGATATTGAGGAGACTTCCAAAGCCTCCTTCCCAGGGGTCAATTTGGTACAAAATCTCTTTTGCGATTTCTTTTAGCTCATTTGCTCGGTCGACATCACAGCAGGCGAGGAAAAGAACCCGCGCCTCTGGGTCTTTTTCAATTTGGTCAATCGCTTCTAGCTCTTCCTTGAGCTGACGGAGAACGGCTTCTTCTTCTTGTCGGCGACGTTCCTCTATCCTTTTGAGAAGCTCCGCACGAAGATTTTTGATGTTGATGCCAAGCTCGGAGAGGAGTTCTTCTTTGTTGAGATTTTCTGCTTCGTGCGGGTCGAGGTAGCAACTTGGTTCTATTTCTGATACCTCATCGGACATATATTCCGAGCCCGTCCAACCTTTGGCGGTGTTTACTGGGTCGCAGAAGAGCTTAATTCTTTCGCCGCACTGGCAGAAGTACTCGTAAATGCCAGCGTGGTTTGTTGGTGTTTCGAGAATGAGACGCCCGCACCTCTTATGACGGGCTTTTGCCCGCTTCCAGAGGTCGTAGGTCTCTTCGGAAAGCAAGCCGCAATAGCTTGCTCTCCGAAGAACCTCAGTGGTATCCTCCACCGGTCCCGCATCAAGCTTGCGAATTAATTTTAGCTTATTTTCCGCTTGGTCAATAAGCTTTGCCCGAACTTCATCGATTGTCATTACGTTCATATTGCCTCCTTTTTTGTTGACGGAAAAGGAGTCCAACCTTCGAACTTGAAGGTATGGCGAAGCTCCACGCTTCCATCAGGAAGCGGGGTTTCGATTGTTCTCCGCTCTGTATGAGCGAAGAAAATCGATACATCAAAAGACGGCGCAACTGTTCCAAGCGCAAATAGAAACGCAGGCGAGCCGCCTGGCTGATAGATATCGAAGCCTTTTCTTTCGCAAATAGAAAGAAAGCGCCGTGCAACATTTAAAAGAGCTTCGGGCTCTCTTGGAGTG
>FWWL01006671.1_pt1 | contig 16458 bp, 14 predicted proteins | sample 2228331 | NCBI WGS metagenome assembly FWWL01 (sample SAMEA103939775, study PRJEB20133) | metagenome
CGACTGGCAGGGCAGGGAGACTATCTACGGCGGTGAGGCACTGGCAACGACTCGTGTTCTGCTCCCTGAGGTGCTGGCGTGCTTACAATCAGCGTGTTAAGCAGATGCTGACTTTCAAATGGAGAAAATAAAAAAACCTTCTGGAAAGGATTTGACTCTCCAGAAGGGTTTTATTTTGTTTGCAGTGACTTGAATTCCTATTCGTAGCGCAGTGCTTCGACTGGCTCCAGATTGGCGGCGCGGCTGGCGGGATATATTCCAAAGAACAGCCCTACGGCTGTGGAGAAAAGCGTCGCCAGCAGGATGGCATCCATGCCCACCACGGGGGTCAGTTCGGTGTTGTTGGCGGCGGCAATCTGCCCCACCACAAAGGCAATCAGCCAGCCGAGGGCGATGCCGATCAGCCCGCCGATGAGGGAAAGCAGAGACGATTCGGTGAGGAATTGAATGAGGATATCACGTTTGCGGGCACCCAGCGCTTTGCGCAAGCCGATTTCCCGCGTACGCTCGGTGACCGAGACCAGCATGATATTCATGATGCCGATCCCCCCTACCAGCAACGAGATAGCGGCGATGCCCCCCAGGAAGATGGTCAGCACAGAGGTAATTTGTCGTGCGGTGGAGATGAAATCCTGTTGGGTGAAGATGGTGAAGTCGTCGGCGCCAACCTCGGTGCGGTGGCGCTGGCGTAAAATCTGCGCCACTTCTTCTGCCGCCAGGGGGACGGAATTGGCATCTACGGCTTGCACGAAAATGATGTCCACCCGTTCGCGCGACCGGCGGATGAGCCGCTCCTGCGCTGTGGAGAACGGCACCATGACCACGTTATCCTGACTGCCGAAGGCACCCCCGCCTTTGGATTCAAGCACGCCCAGAATGCGGAAAGGTTGTCCCTCAATGCGGATCACCTGCCCGGTGATGCCTTCGCGCGTGCCGAACAATTTATCGGCAACCTCTGTGCCGATCAGGGCTACCGAGGCGCGCTCCAGAATGTGGGTTTCGTTGATGGGTTCCCCTTCACTCAGTTTGAAATTGCGCACTTCCAGATATTCCGGCGTAATGCCGATCAATGTGGGGCGGGTGCGCTCTCCGCCAAAGGATACTTCACGATCAGCCTGAATGGCAGGGGCGGCATTGGCTACGTGCGGCGCTTGAAAGGCATCGCGAATGGCTTCGACATCCCCCAGAGTGAGCGGTTTGGCGTTGCGGATGTTCCCTTCCAGATTGCCGGTAAAGACAAACAGCAGGTTGGTACCGATTCCGGATATCGAGCCGGTAATGGCAGACTGGGCGCCGTTGCCTACTGCCAGCATGGCAATCACTGCCGCCACGCCAATCACAATCCCTAGAATGGTTAATGCCGAACGCAGTTTATTGGCAGTTAAACTCTGTAAGGCTTCAATGATGGACTGAAGCACGATCATACCGCACCATCCTCTACAATCAACCCATCCATCAGGCGGATAATGCGCTGAGTTTGCGCGGCAACCGAGGGGTCGTGGGTGACGATAATCACCGTTGCTCCGCGGTCGCGGTTGAGGTGAATAAGCAATTCCATAATCTCTTTGCCCGATTTCGAGTCCAGATTACCCGTAGGCTCGTCCGCCATCAGGATGGCAGGGTTGTTCACCAGAGCGCGGGCGATCGCAACCCGCTGTTGCTGTCCGCCAGAAAGTTCGCTGGGGCGATGGTACAGGCGCTCTGCCAGTCCCACGGCGACTAGGGCTTCTTTCGCCCGTTCGCTTCTTCCCTTGGTCACCCCTGCGTAGCGCAGAGGCAGTTCCACGTTTCCCAGGGCAGTAACCCGCGGGAGCAGGTTGAAGGATTGAAAGACAAACCCCACCTTGCGGTTCCGGATGGAGGCTAACTGGTCATCGTTGAGTTTTGAAGTTTCTTCGCCGTCCAGCAGATAGCGTCCGCTGGTAGGGCGATCCAGGCAGCCCAGCACATTCATCAGGGTGGATTTCCCCGAACCCGAAGGACCCATGATGGCAACCATCTCGCCGCGCCGAATCTTCAAACTCACCCCTGCCAGTGCGCGCACTTCTACGGAACCCATGCGGTAAATTTTGGTCAAATCGTAGGCTTCAATGACGTATTCACTGCTCATATCAGTTCCCTATTCGCCCACTTGGAGGACCTGCCTGGAATTGCACCGGAGGGTTCAGCACCAGCACATCCCCTTCACTCACCCCGCTCAGCGCCTGGCTGTAGGTGTCGGAGGTCAATCCCAGCGTGACCTCAAAGGGGGTTGGGGTGCCGTTGACCAGTTTGTACACGACCCGTTTGGATTCACGCAGACGCACGGCACGGTTAGGAACCAGCAAGACGTTTTCCAGGCGGTCCGTTTCGATGTTCACCGCTGCCGTCATCCCGGGGCGCACAGCCTCATCAGGATTGGTCAGTTCCAGAGTCACGGTGAAGTTCACCACGCCCTGGACATTGGTGCCGACCCTGCCTACCTCAGTGACCCTGCCATGATATTCTTTGCCGGGAATGGCGTCGAAGGTCAGGGTAGCATTTTGCCCCACCTGAACGCGGTTGATGTCCACTTCGGTAATCTGCACATCCACTAGCAGGCGGGAGAGATCGTCAATGCGGAAGGAAATGGTGCCGGGGTTGACCGAGTCGCCCACCATACTGCGGATTTCGGTCACTGTTCCCCCAAAGGGGGCTTTCAATGAAACCAGTTCCAGTGTGGCTTCAATGGCGGCAACCCGCGCCTCAGCCGCCATCACATCGTCCGGGTCCGGACCGTCTTTGACCCGTTCCCATTCCCGCTCCGCATCAGCCAGTCTGGCTCCAGCCAGGCGCAGACGGGCATCCGCCTGTTCAATTTCCAGGGCATCCGGTCCGCCGGTCAGGTATTCCAGGTTGGCTTTGGCGCGATCTCGCTTCTTGCGGGCTTCGTTGAGCGCTGTCAGGGCTTGTGCGCGCAACAGGTCGCTTTCTGGACGGTCTTTGAAGATATCGTAGGTGTCCTGGGCTTTCTTCAGTTCTTCTTCAGCCAGCGCCAGATTTGCCCGCGCCACTTCAATGGTATCGGATTGAGCGCGTGCATATTGCTTGCTGGCGCGGTTCTTCTGGGCATCTTCCAGTTCCTTACGCGCCGCTACCAGCGCCTGATACGCCTGGGCTTGCGCCAGTTGAGAATTTTTCAGGTTTTCAAGATTGCGTTTGGCAGTTACCAGATCCGCCTTGGCAAGGATGATGGATTGGGAGAGGGATTTCTCATCCAGCACTGCCAGCACTTCATCTTTTTGTACTGCATCCCCTACCGCAACGTGAATTTCGGCGATGCGTCCACTGGTTTGCCATGCCAGCACGGCAGTTTGATTGGCGCGAACGGTTCCCGTGGCGCCTACTACGGCAACCAGTGGTCCACGGGTAACGGTTGTGGTTTGCCAGGTAGTGGCGGTGCTGGCGCGGTTACTTTGCCAGGTGGTGTAGGCAAAGTAACCCCCAATGCCCAGTGCAACGATGATCAAAAGGGTGAGCAGAGTTCGTTTCATATCTTGTTCCTGTTTTCTATATAAAGATAGATTTTTTCCGTTAGATGCGCGGAAATATAAACATATCGAATATTACGATATCGAATAATAAATTTATCTCAAGAGGGTGTCAAGGGAGGAAAGGGACTCTGTATAGCCTCAATTAACGGAGAGGCTTTTTCCGTAACACCCGCAATATAGCGATTTTGGTAGGATGGTTGAAAGGCGAAGGGTCAACCGGTGGAGGATGGATGCGGGTACTGGTGTAGCCGGTGACATCTTCGGGCACATCCAGCAGTTCTTCGATTGCCAGATAGCTGTCGGCGCATAGTGCCTTGAGCGAGGCATAATAATCCTTTCCGCTCAGGAAGAGGGCATTGTTCACGGCAATCAGCCAGCCGCCCTGTCGTACCAGCGGGCGGGCTTTGTTGATGACCCGCTGGCATTCCTCGACCAGATTCACCTCCCCTCCAGAAGTGCGGGAGAAAAAGGGTGGATCAATGATGACGATATCGTACTCCGAGCCGTTGCGGCGCATTCGGGCGGCAACGTGGAAGAAATCTTCCTGCAGGAAATCCCCTTTAATGATGGGTAATCCGTTCAGGCTGTAGGAGTCCTTTGCCAGATTGAGGAATTGCCGGTTGATGTCCACCTGTACGACCCGCGCAGCGCCACCCGCCAGGCAGGCGACTCCCAGGCTTCCCGTGTACGCAAAGGTATTGAGCACTTCGGTTTCGGTGGTGACGTGCTCTTTGAGCCACAGGCGCAGGTTGCGGGTGTCCAGATAGAAACTGGCATCCTGATGCATACCCAGATCAATGGCGTACCAGATCCCATGTTCCTGAATGCGGCGGTCGGGACGTTCTCCCCAGATCAGCGCACCGATGCGCCCTTCATGGTTAGGCGCGTTGCGCGTCTTGAGCCAGGCTGCCCGCAGGAAGGGCAGATGCTGGCGGTAAAAGTCGAGCAGAGATTGTTGAATTTTGGGAGTGAGCCAGGTGGGATCATCGCCATAGTTCCACAACAGGAGCGTGCCACCGTATAAATCCACCACCAGATCTTCCCAGCCCTCGTAAAAACCGGCAAACAGGCGTATGGCTGAGCGATGTGGAGGTTGAATCAATCCTGCGCGGGCGTCCAGCGCGCTTTTCAGAACAGGTAGATGGGGAGAAAGAGGGTCTGACTCCATAAGGATAGAAGTATGGTTATTGTACTGAAATTTTGACTTTTCGTACAAACAAAATCCCTCCCAACTCGGGAGGGATGTAAGGTTTACTCCAGCAGACGAACCAGAGTGTAGTTTTTACGCCCTTTTCGCAAGACCACAAACTGTCCCTGCAGGGCGTCCTTAAGAGAGACGGTGCGGTTGACATCTTCCACCCGCCGGTTGTTGACGTAAATTCCGCCTTCCTGAATGTTGCGGCGTGCCTCGCCTTTGGATTTCGCAATGCCGGATGTAACCAGCAGATCCACCAGCGGGTAGCCTTCTCCCTCGATTTGGTGGCGCGGAATTTCGCAGGCAGGCACTTCGGAGAAGATGTCGGCAATTTCGGCAGCGTTCAGGTTTTCCAGTTCGCCGCCAAACAGCGCCTGACTGGCTTGCTCTGCGCGCGCCAGTGCAGTTTCGCCGTGGATCATCTGCGTCATGGCGCGGGCAAGGGCGCGGTGCGGTTCGCGCTGTTCCGGACGTTCGGCAAGGCTGTTCTCCAGCGTCTCGATTTCTTCACGGGTGAAGAAGGTGAAGAACTTGAGGTACTTGATCACGTCCCGATCATCGGTGTTCAGCCAGAACTGGTAGAAGCGGTATGGCGAGGTCTTGTTCGGATCCAGCCATACAGAACCCGACTCGGTCTTGCCAAATTTTGTCCCATCGGCTTTGGTGATGAGGTGGTACACCATGCCGTAAGCCTGTCCGCCGCGCACCCGACGAATCAGTTCAGCGCCGGCGGTGATGTTGCCCCATTGATCACTGCCGCCGGTTTGCAGTTTGCAGCCGAAGGTATCGTACAGGTGAAGGAAATCGTAGGATTGCAGAAGCATGTAGGAAAATTCAGTAAATGAAATGCCCTCTTCGCGCTCCAGGCGGCTTTTGACCGAGTCCTTTGCCAGCATGTAGTTAACGGTAAAGTGCTTGCCGATATCGCGCAGAAAATCCACCAGATTCAATTTCAACAGCCAGTCGGCGTTGTTGACCAGCCGGGCAGGGTTGCTCTTGACCTCGAAGTCCAGCAGATGTGCCAGTTGTTTTTGGATGCAAGAGACGTTGTACTCGATTTGCTCGCGGGAGAGCAACTGCCGTTCGCTGGATTTTCCGCTTGGATCGCCAATCATGCCTGTTCCGCCGCCGGCAACGGCAATCGGCGTATGCCCGAAGCGCTGCAGGCGCGCCAGTGCAATCAATGGCAGGGTATGCCCTACATGTAAACTATCGGCAGTCGGGTCAAAACCGTTATACACGGTGACCTTTTCCTTTACCAGCAGTTCAGGAACACCCTCCATGTAGTCAAAAACCAGTCCGCGCCATTGCAGTTCTTCAAAGGCATTGTTACTCATGATGCTTCAGTCCTCCTTCACGCTCGAGAGTATACCACAGGCTCTCTTCCTCGAAGAGGTTAGAGGTTTCAAGGATCTGAAAGGAATAGATTGTTTTTAACGAAATTAAGATATATCATGTAAACAAGTAAATGTTTTGGAGGGGAAAGATGAACACCAGACGAATGATCGGAATCCTGGGGGCGGCATTCATCATTGTGCTTGTGCTGGTCTTTCTGATCTTTCAGACCAGAGGGCAAGCCGCGTTGGGAAATGTAGGGTACCCGATAGTTTGCCTGAAGTCGAATATTTCCGCTGGAGGCATCAGTAGCCTTAATTGTTACGATGACGCGGCAGGGACGTCGTTTGTCAATGTTCCCACAGGGTATTACCTGCTGGTGACCGATGTGCTGGTTATCCCCAGCCCTACCTGTGGGTTGGAAAAAGGTCTCCTGCATGTTTATCTTTATGATTCCTACACTTCCGGAAGTACAACTTACAATGAAGACGGCTTTGAAATAAGAGAACTGGACCGTGAGACCTCTGCCCTTAACTTCCAGGCGCCTGCCTTGATTGTCCAGGCGAACCATTTCTTGAGAGCAGAAGCCAATGGTGGAAATATTTGCTCGGTCGATGTGCGGGTGTTGGGCTGGCGGGTGAGTAATTTGTCCTTCCTGCCAATCGTGACAAAGTAACTCCTTCAGAGTGCAAGTTCCCTTTGATCTCAGGTAAGTCAGGGAAAATTCTCAGAATCCCCCTGATGGGGTGGGGGATTCTTTTTTAGCCAAATCTTGACATGAATTCCATTGACATGGGAACCTTTTCATCGTTACACTCGTTTTGTATTTATTGAAAATTTCATTCAGCGAATTCCTGTCTCCAGAGAGGAAAATCTTATGTCCAATATCGAAGAGATCGAGGTGGTGGAAACCTCCCAAAAGCGCTGGCATTGGGATTGGTTGTGGCGCGTCTTCCTGCGCCCTCGTCAGGTATTCGATCAAATTGCCCAGATGGAAGTTTCGACCTGGATTCTGCCCGTGTTGTTCCTGACTGTGATTGCTCTGGGAGTGGTGCTGGCAACAGGACCGGTGCGGATGCAGGAACTGCTTGCTAAACCCATCGAGCCCCCGCCAGATTTTCAGTACTGGTCTCCGGAAATGCAACAGGAGTACATGCAAAGTGCTCAACCAAATCCCTCTCCCGCATTGATTTATATCCTGCCTGCCGTGGGAGCAGTGGTTAAGGTGTGGCTCTCGTGGGTGATTCTGGCTGCACTGGTCCATCTGGTGCTGACGCTGGCTGGCGGACGGGGGTCGCGCGCTGCCGAGTTCAGCGTGGTGGGGTGGAGTCTCATGCCTCTGGCAGTGAGAGAACTGGTGCGTTTTGTGGCGGTGATTTCCACCCAGCACAGTATTCAAAAGCCGGGACTTTCCGGGTTTATCCAGGCGGAAGCGGGTGGAGGCGCGGTTTTTCTGGCTTCCCTGCTTTCCTTTATCGATTTATATCTGGTCTGGCAGGTGGTGCTGCTCGTTTTAGGCGCAAAGCGTACTTCCGGGCTTTCAACGGGTAAGACGGTGATTTCGGTGCTGGTAGCCGTTGTCCTTTTGCTGATCTTGCAGGCTTTGCCCGGCTTTATTGGTGCGCAGTTAAGCGGTTTGCAAACCGGCGGATTTTTCCTCTTTTAGCCTATGACCAGTGGCGCGTTCATCTCAATTCGTCAATTACGCAAGACCTACATCATGGGGCGGGTGCGTGTCCATGCCCTTGCCGGGGTGGATATGGATATTCCCACCGGGTCGTTTACCGTGGTGATGGGACCTTCGGGTTCGGGAAAAAGCACCCTGCTGTATCTTTTGGGCGGGCTGGAACGCCCTACCAGCGGACAGATTTTCGTAGATGGCAGAGATTTGAGCGTCATGGATGAAAATGCCCTGGCATTGTATCGGCGCAGTACGGTGGGCTTTGTGTTTCAGCAGTTCAATCTGGTGCCCAGTATGAGCGCGCTGGAGAATGTGGCGTTTCCCATGCGCTTCAGCGGCATTCGCGCCAGCGAACGCCTCAACCGTGCCAGAGCGTTGCTCACTCAGGTGGGACTTGCCACTCACCTGAAGCACCGTCCTACGGAGATGTCCGGTGGGCAGCAGCAACGGGTTGCCATCGCCCGTGCGCTGGTGCATAACCCCCGTCTGATCCTCGCCGATGAGCCTACCGGCAATCTGGATACGGCAACGGGGTACAGCATCATGCAGTTGCTCAGTGAACTTCATCAGCAAGGGCGCACGGTGATGGTGGTCACCCACGATCCGCGCATGTTACGGTTTGCCACCCACACCATCTACCTGCTGGATGGCAGGGTGGTCTCTCGCGAAGAATTTGAGAAAGCCAGCGCACTTCCGCAGGAAGAAAAGAGCGCGAGTTAGAGGACACAATTTTCTTTGGAATGGAGTGCTCACATGACCAGACGGTACCATCTCATTCTCTTGATCGGTTTGCTATGGATGCTGGTGTTCCCCGGTCAGGCTGTGTTTGCCCAGACGCCTGCACCGGTGACGGATCGCCCACTGGTAGTCATCAACGGCTACTATCTGGATAAGGATACCATTGCCGTTGGCGATTCTTTCAACCTGTTTGTGGAGTTGAAGAACATCAGCGCCACACAGGATGCCAGCAACCTGATCCTCTCTTTCATCAACGACTCGTTCCTTCCTCAGGAAACCGGTGGGGTAGTGGCTTTGGGGATTCTGGCGGCTGGTGGAGACCGCACGGTTACTCAGCGCTTCCTGGTGAGTTCCAGCCTCGCGGGACAGCCGGTGGGCACCATCCCGCTCAATCTTTCCTATACGGGTCCGGATGGTACGCAGTACAGCGAACGGTTTACCATTACCCTGCAATTGCGGATTTACTACCGTCCTGCTTTCACACCGACCCCCACCCCATCCCCCACGCTGGCGCCGGTGGTGCGTCCTCAACTGGTGGTATCCGGCTATCAAACCGATGTCAACCCGCTTCAGCCCGGCTCCCTCTTTAAGTTATCTCTGGATGTGCGCAATCTGGGGAATGCGGATGCGCGCTCGGTGACGCTGGTGTTGGGCGGTGGCGTAGTTCCCGATCCCAGCGGCACCCCTCAGCCCGGTGGATTGAGCGGCGCAGGCGGTGATTTGAGCGTCTTTGCGCCGGTGGGGTCTTCCAATCTGGTGTACTTGGGAGATGTACCGGCTGGGGCTTCTCTGAGCACCACCTCGGATCTGGTCGTGAATGTTTCCGCCAACCCCGGCGCGTATACGCTTAAGATTTCCTTTGTGTACACCGATCCAAAAGGGCTTCGACTGGTGGATGACCAGATTATCACCCTGCTGATTTACCGTCTGCCCGTGCTGGAGGTGAATTTTTATCGCGACCCCGGTCCGCTGTTTTCCGGACAGCCGAACATTCTACCCATTCAGGTGGTGAATCTGGGAAAGTCCACCGTGGTGCTGGGCAATATGACCGTCAGCGCAGAAGGGGCGGAACTGCAGAACAATACGGTTCTGGTTGGTGCTCTGGATCCGGGTGGCTTCTACACGCTGGATACGACCTTCACCCCCATGCAGGCAGGGGAGATGACCATCAAGGTAGTGTTGAACTACACCGATGACTTCAATCAGCCCCGGCAGGTGGAGCAGATCATCCCTGTGGTGGTGCAGGAAAGTGCCCCCGTGATTGAGCCGGGCATGCCCTCCGGAGAGGGCGAGGTTCCGGTCGAACCCGTTCAGGAAACCTTCTTGCAGAAGGTGTGGCGGTTCATTCGCGGGCTGTTAGGGCTGGATAGCGCCCCGCCCCAGCCGGTCGTGCCAGAAGGGGAAGTGCCGGTGCAGGAATTTGAAAGCGTTCCGGTTCCGCCTCTCAAAGGTCCATGATGAGGTTTTAAGGAAAAGGGTTAAACCATGCGATTCCTGGATTATCTGGGGTTGGTTTTCTACAACCTGGGGCGCCGCAAAGGACGGGTAGCCCTCACCGCGGTTGGTGTGGTGATCGGCACGGCGGCGGTGGTGGTGCTGGTAGCGCTTGCCAGTGGCTTACAGCGCAATGCCACCCGCCAGTTCTCACAGGTGGGCAACCTGACCCTGATTACCGTGTATCCGATATACGAAGAGGTCATGATCCAGCCCATTGGCGGTGGTGGATCGGGCGGATCTGGGCAGTCTCAGATGAAGTTGCTCACCCCTCAGGCAATTGCAGAAATTTCTGCCATTGAAGGGGTAGCCCAGGTCATTCCGCGGGATGCTTTGCGGGGCGGTGCCCGGCTGGTGGCGGGAAGGATGGAAACCTATCCTTTCATCATGGCGTATGATGCCCCTGATTTGAGCGTTTTCAATTACCAGATGAAAGAGGGTGTTGCCGAATTGAAACGTGGGGAGGCTCTGGTGGGAGAATACCTTGCCAAGGGATTTAACGACCCACGCTGGCGTCCCGGACAGCCTCAGCCGGAACAACCCGAAATTTTGGGGAAACAGTTGAAACTGGTGGTGCAGAAGTTCACTCAGGATGGCACCATGACCGAGCGGGTGTACTCCGTGCGCATTGTGGGCATCATCAAACAACGCATGGATGAGACCGATTACGGCATGATCATGCGCATGGATGACCTGACCCAGATGAATGAGTGGTTAATGGGCAAGCGCATCAACCGGAATAAAGAAGGGTATGACATGCTCTATGTCAAAACTTCGGACTCGAAAAAAACTACCGAGATTTCCAAACAAATCAACGACATGGGGTATCAGGCATACTCTCCCATGGAATTTGTCCAGAGCGTGAACAACTTCTACACCATCATCCAGATTGTCTTTGGTGGGATTGGCGCGATTGCCCTGCTGGTTGCCGCCATCGGCATTGCCAATACCATGACCATGGCGATCCTTGAACGCACCCGCGAAATTGGCTTGATGAAAGCCATCGGCGCCACCAATCGCGACGTGATGAGCATATTTCTGGGAGAAGCCGGTGGCATTGGCTTGATCGGCGGTGTGGGCGGAGTGGCGCTGGCATGGGGACTGGCGCAGGTGATCAATGTGCTGGCGGCAAGTTATCTCACCAATCCCATGCAGTTTGGGGGAGAGCCGCCGGGTCCGGCGGCATACATCGAACCCTGGCTGCCGCTGTTTGCGCTGGTGTTCTCCACGCTGGTCGGTATCCTCTCCGGGTTATATCCTGCCTTGCGCGCCGCCACCATGGTGCCGGTGATGGCGTTGAAGTACGAGTAGTCACGGGTTCAGGCTTGCTGTGCTGCGGTGTTCCTGCTACCGGTTTGCGGGAACACCGCGGTTTTTTTGGGGAAAGTTGTCTTGAAAGTGACATGACGGTTGTATGGTAGCGTGGTGTGGCGGGGGGATTGTGGTATGATTTTGTTATACCCGCACAGGTGAGGTTGGGTGAACGAATTCAGTCTGCTGCTCATGATCGGCGGAGGAATAGGATTATGGCGCGTCAGCCGTCAGCGTGAACTGCAATGGCTGGATGGCGCCATTCTGGCAATTCTCGGTGCGCTGGCAGGCGCACGTCTGGGGTATGTGCTGGTCAACTTCACCTATTTTCGGCAGGTACCTCTGGAAATCTTTCAATTCTGGCTGGGCGGTCTTTCTGCGCCGGGAGCAATTGCCGGGGCATTACTGGGCATTGGGGCGGCTTCTCTCCTTTTTGGCGTTCCTTATTTGCGCATGGCAGATCGTCTCTACCCGCTCTTGCCGCCGCTGGCAGTCAGTTGCTGGCTGGGATGCTGGCTGGCAGGCTGTGCGTATGGGGCGGTTGCTCAACCCGGCTGGCTGGGGGTTCCCGCACCGGATGAAGCCGGCTGGGTAACCTGGCGGGTGCCGGTTCAGCCGTTGGCGGCATTCAGTTTGATCCTCTTTTATGGACTCATGGAAGTCCTGATCCCTATTCCACGCCCGTCGGGCTGGCTCTCCAGTCTGGCTTTGACATGGCTGGTGCTGGTGAATCTGGTGGCTTCCCTCTTTCGGGCGGATTCCATGCCCATGTGGAATCATTTCCGCGTGGATACGTGGGCTTATCTGCTTCTGGAGGTTCTGTTTTTATCCTGCTTCACAGTTTTGCATTTCATGGCACATCGCCGTTCGGGAGGAAAATCAACAAACTTATGAAATTATGCCTTGCTCTGGCTCAAATCAATACCGTGCTGGGAAACGTCCAGAAAAATCTGGAGAAGCACCTCGCTATCATCGAAGAAGCCAATTCCCGGGGGGCAGATCTGGTGGTTTTTCCGGAATTATCGCTCACGGGGTATGTTCTTCAGGATCTGACTCCGATGGTTGCCTGTCGCCCACGGGTGGATGATCCCGTTTTTGCGCCGTTGCTGGCGGCAAGTCAGCGGTTGGATATTGTGGTGGGCTTTGTGGAAGAGGATGTGCGCAACCGCTTTTACATTGCCGCCGCCTATCTTTCGCGGGGTAAGGTGTTACATGTGCACCGCAAGGTGTACCTGCCCACCTATGGATTGTTTGATGAAGGGCGCTTTTTTGCCTGGGGCGATAGTGTGCAGGCATTCGATACGGCTTACGGCAGGGTGGGCATGTTGATTTGTGAGGATTTCTGGCATGCTTCGCCGCCGTACCTGCTCTGGCTGGATGGCGCCGATTTGTTCATCTTCATGTCGGCTTCTCCCGGCAGGGGGGTAACGGGAAAGGAGGTGCTGGATTCTTCGCGTTGGGTCAATCACATCCTGCGTGCTTACGCCAGCCTCTACACCAGTTTTGTGGCGCACACTAACCGGGTGGGGTTTGAGGACGGATTGAATTTCTGGGGGCAGGCGGCGCTTTATGACCCGAACGGCGAATTGCTCGCCGAGGGTCCCGCCTTTGAAGAAGCCCTTACGCTGGTTGAAGTGGACCTCAATCAACTGCACCGCACCCGTGCGCGCCTGCCGCTGTTGCGCGATGAGCGCACGGCACTGGTCCAGCGGGAACTCAACCGCATTGTCAGCGACCGGACCCATTTCAGCGGGAGGTGAGCCATGAAGGTACAGGTGGATCTGCACATTAATACCGAACTGGTGCGGCGCATCCTCACCGGTTTCATTCGCAGTGAGATCACCCGCATGGGATTTCAGCGGGCGGTGATTAACCTTTCCGGTGGGCTGGATTCAGCCGTGTCCTGTTTCCTCGCCGCAGAAGCGCTGGGTCCGCAGAACGTGCTGGCGCTGTGTTTGCCTTACCGCACCTCTTCGCCCGAATCGCTGGAGCATGCCCGGCTGGTCATCGAAGCCACCGGTGTGCAGTCGCATACTTTTGAAATTACCGAGATGGTCGATCCGCTCATCGCCCATTTTCCGGAGATGGACTCCCTGCGCAAGGGCAATATCATGGCGCGGATGCGTATGATCGTGCTCTACGATCAGACGGCGGCGTTCAACGGACTGGCGGTGGGCACAGGCAACAAGACGGAAATCCTTCTAGGCTACACTACCCTGTATGGAGACTCCGCCTGTGCTTTGAATCCCATCGGCGATCTCTACAAAACGCAGGTGCGTCAACTGGCGCGCGCTTTGGGAGTGCCGGAGGTCATCATCCAGAAACCGCCTTCTGCCGATTTATGGGCAGGGCAGACCGATGAGGGTGAACTGGGCTTTACTTACGCCGAAGTGGACAAATTGCTCTACCTGCTGGTGGATGAGCGCTACACCCCGCAGGAGTGCATCGAAGCCGGGTTTGATGCCCGTTTTGTTCATGCGGTTGTGGAGCGGGTTCGCAAGAATCAATTCAAGCGCATGCTTCCGCCCATTGCCAAGGTGAGCAACCGCACGGTGGGATACGACTTCCTCTACTTGCGCGATTGGGGTACCTGATTCATCCTCTCAAAGGCGAGTATGTCCATCCTGCGCCGCCGCCCTCCGTTGCATGTGGATTTACCTTTGCCCGCTGGGGCAAAGCGGGTTCAGGTACTGGCAGAATCCGGGCGCCTGAGGGTTGAGTTTCGCTCTGAAGCCGACGAAGTGCTGGAACGACATGAAGTCACTTCTCCGAGGAAAGCAAAGCGCTTGTTCTCCGCTCTCCCTGTGATGGCTTTCTGGTTGTCGCTGGCAATCTATCTGGCGGTGCGTCTCACAGGGTTGGCGCAATTTCCCGTGTACTTTTTCTCGGATGAAGCCATCCAGACCATGCTGGCTGCGGATTTGATTCGCGATGGCTTTCATGGGTACACCGGGGAATTTCTGCCCACTTACTTCCCGAATGGGGGGCAGTACAACCTGAGCGTTTCGGTGTACTTACAGGTCATTCCCACGTCGTTGTTTCCCCGTTCCATTGAGGTCACCCGCGGTACAGCAGCGTTGATGACACTCCTCGCGGCGCTGGCAGTGGGGCTGACCATGCAGAAGGTCTTTGCCAGTCGCTTCCCCTGGCTGGCGGTGCTGATTTTGTCTCTCACGCCGGCGTGGTTTTTGCATTCCCGCACCGCTTTTGAGACGGCGCTGGCGACCACCTTCTTCGCGGCTTTTCTGGGTTGTTATCTGTGGTATCTGCAGGATCATCCTGCTGCCTTGCCATGGGCAGTCACTTTTGTGGCGTTGACGTTTTACGCTTACGCTCCCATGCGTCTCGTCATGGGATCACTCTCGATTCTGCTGGTGGTTCTGGACTGGCGCCGACACTGGCGCACTCCGCGTGTCACCCTCATCAGCGTGGGGGTGGCGGTGATGTGGATCATTCCTTTCATCCGATTTCTGATCCTTCATCCTGCCGGGTTGAATCAACATCTGGAAATACTGGGCTCTTACTGGGTGGCAGATTTACCCCTGCTGGACAAATTTCGCCGAGCCGGAGAAATCTACCTCAATCTGCTCAGTCCCGCTTACTGGTGGGGAGAGCCTCGTTTTGACATCATCCGCCATGTGATGAAGGGATACGGGCATCTACCGCGTCTTCTGGCGCCTTTCACGGTACTGGGCTTCCTCTGGGCCCTCCTTCAGATGATCCGGGGGGATTCGCGCGCCCGGACGCTCATTCTGGCATGGCTGGCAGGACCACTGGGGGCAGTGCTGGTTGGAGAAGGGATAACCCGGGTGCTGTGTATGGTCATTCCTCTAACGTTGTTCGCGGCGCTGGGGCTGGAAAAGACTTTTGAAGCCCTGAACCGGGAAAAGTTCCGCATTCCTGTGACGATTCGCGAGAGGGCTTTACCGTTCCTGGTGTATCTGACGCTGGCTGGGGGGAATGTAGCCATGCTCAACGATGCCCTGACACACAGCGCTTTCTGGACGCAGGATTACGGGTTAAACGGAGTGCAGTTCGGTGCCCGGCAGATATTTGCAGAAATCCAGTCTCGCTTAACGCGCGAACCCGATGTAAAAATCGTGCTGACCCCCACATGGGCAAACGGCACGGATGTGCTGGCTCGTTTTTTCCTGCCCCAAGACCCGCCGCCGGTGGAACTCAACTCTTACCTGGCATATACCGAAGACTATCGTCCTTTTATCCCGGAAAAGACGGTCTTCGTGATGACCGCGCAGGAATACCGTGAACTGCCCCGTCGGTATTTTTCCGAAGTGCAGATCGAGCAGGAAATCCCTTATCCGGATGGCTCGCCGGGATTTTACTTTGTCCGTTTGTGCTATGTTCCGGATTTTCAACAAATCCTGGCACAGGAACAGGCGGAGCGCCGGAAGCCGGTCGAAGAGACGCTGGAAGTTGGCGGGATGCTTCTGGAAGTTTTCCATACCCGTCTGGATATGGGAGAGATTCGGTATGTATTCGACCGCAACCCCTCCACGTTGATCCGAACCGCAGGAATTAACCCGCTGACTCTGAAGATTACCTTTCCGGTTGTTCAGCGCATTGAGCAGGTCAACCTTCGGATTGGCGGCACACCCAGCCGGGTGCGTTTGACCCTGTGGCAGACACAGGATGAAATTCCACAGGTGGTTGAGCAGGATTTTCCGGAAGATCCCCTTCCGCGTACGGTCAGCATACCGCTGGAAGGTTTTCAGGAAATCTCGGATTTGCAGGTGGAATTGTGGAACGCTGGCGACTCTGCTGATGGACATGTGCACCTGTGGGAACTGAACTGGGAGGCTTTACCCTGATGGGAGGTGAAAGAGTGTCCTCGACGAGGAGTTGTGGAATGCGGGTGCATAGCATCGTTCTGACGCTGATTCTGCTCGGGTTGGCGTGGGCGGGCATCGGGCGCGCCAGTTGGGCGTGGACGGATCGGGATTTCCTGATTCGATACGGCGCTGAACCCGGCTGGGAGTATTTGCTGGGTAGCGGGATAGTATGGACGCTGTTAGCCCTGAGTGCGGCGGGTTTGACGTTGTGGGGGAATCGCCGCTGGTTTCGCATAGCCTTCGTTGAAATTATGCTCTGGGCAGGGCTTTACTGGGTAGATGTGTTGTTCTTCTCCCGCTCAGGAGAAGCCCTCTTGAATCTGGGTTTTCTCGTCGTGTTGA
>FWWL01006673.1_pt1 | contig 16455 bp, 18 predicted proteins | sample 2228331 | NCBI WGS metagenome assembly FWWL01 (sample SAMEA103939775, study PRJEB20133) | metagenome
ATACCATTAAGCTATTTCAACTCCTACATTAGAAGTAATTACAAAATTAAGAACAATTAATTCAGCTGCTGTGGGTGGTTGAAACTTAACCTCAACCCTAAATACATTATTTGCTATATCCTCAGGTGTAGTAACTTCAGCAACTTTTACAGAAAAATCAATAACTCCACCCTGACCTTGTAAATTTCTCAAAAATGTAGAAACTGCTAAATTTACCCTAGTTAATAACTCATCTGTAATAGTCTCTGACAAAAATTCCTCTAAAATAGGTTTTAATTGTTTAGTAACAAATATTTTATCTCTAACAACATTAATACCAGTTGTTAATACATTAACTGAAGTTTCTAAAGTTCTCTGTCCCCAGATAACAAATCCTGTATCTGGAAAATGAACTATAGGATTAATAAAATTAGGAAATGTTTGTAATGAAGCTGCAGCCTCAATAGAAACATCAACAGTTGTAGAAATTGCATCAGAAATCAACCCCTTTCTTCTACCAAAAGGAGCATCCCATGGTCCAACACTATGATCAGCTTTAATCATTGCTAAAACAGCTTCAATACTAGGAGGTTGTACAATTACCTTTCCAATAGCTGCAAAAGATTTTCTAATCCATGGAAAATACATAGCAACATGAGAACCTTGAATAGCAAATAAATCATTAAAACCTACTAATCTACCATGTCTAAAATCAATTACTTCTGAAAGAGTCAAAGTTGATGGTGGATCTATAACAACAAAGAAATTTTTCTCACTAGCCTGTGCATATATATTAAGTAAAAATTCAGGATCCCAAACACCTGGAACACAAACAATATCAATTTTGGATAACAATGGTGAATCAAACATAGCATTTATACCAGCCAACCAATTATCTTTAGTAAGATTATCTATTCCATCAGAACCACCACTTGTAAAATAAGTTCCAATCTGAGGTAAACCTATTTGAGTAGATGTCTTCACTCTAAAAAATTTACTATTATCTAACTCTGATTGAATATTATCTATTGTAATATTATCAAATTCCTCTACAAGAGCCCCGGCAGGATTCAAAATTTGAATCTTAACTGCAAAGTCTTGTGATGTAGAAGCAAATACATTAATAACACTATTATTTACCGCTGAACCTGGATCAATAGCCTCAAAAATAGTTTCCCTTCCTGTAATATGAATAGTCTCACTAACCTTGGTTCCAAATCCAAATATAATATTAGCTAAATCAGCATTAGGATCAGAAGCACCTAAAAGTTCAAGCTTAACATTAAATTCATACGAAGATATAATTAATAATCCTGCATTAATAGCCGCTGATAAAGTAACAAATACCGCACCAGTATTATAATTTATAGTTCCACTAACAACTGTTGTAGTTCCAACAGAACCATCATCTACAATATTCCCATTTCCATTATCTCTTCCTCTTACTATATTCCCACCACCTAAATTAATATAAAATGAAAAAGAATTAGGTACAACACTTCCAAATGTTAAATTCCAAGACTGTGTTGCACTAGCACTGGTAGTATCAATTTCTCCTTTAGTATAAGAACTCTTAATTTTCAAATTAGCTGCAATAGAACCAGATAAAGTTACATTAACAGCTCCAGTTATATAATCTATTGTTCCACTTACAACATAAATATTTCCTGTAGAACCATTATCCACTATACCACCATTACCATTATCTTTTCCTCTAATAATATTTACTCCTGAAGTAATGGTAAATGTAAAAGATTCAGGAATAACTCGGTTATTATTTAATGTCCAACTTTGTGTAGCACCACCAACAGTATTATCTTCTTCATCAACAATTAACTTACTTGATAATCCATCCTCACCTTTTAACATCAAACGAGTTTTAGTAATATCTTTAAATGCAATTACCTCAGGAGCAAAAGCTGAATTAATACCAGAAATAATCTCATTAAAACTTAAATTAAACTTTTTAGCAAACACAACTTGTTTATCCTGTATAGTATTTCCTTTTGTATACTTTATATGTAATAGATTTCTTTGTCTACTATCTACACCTCTTACAATATTTCTCTCACCAATAATATTAGCAGGCACAGGTTGAAGATTAACTTTAACAGAAGATTTTGATTCAGTTCCATCAGAAATTCTTGTAAAAACAATCTGTCCTCCAGATGCTAAAACTCTTAAAGCTAACAATGACCCATAAGATTGTTTGAACTGTAGTGCAGGATCTTCTACTAACGCATTAAGAATAAATCCACCAAACCTATTAACAAACTCTGTCTGACTTGTTATTAATGTAGGTTTTAAAACAGGTCCAGTTTTAGAAACACCTATTATACCTACAACTGTAGGTCTCCCAACAGCAAAAATAGTAGGTACAACCTCAGTAAATATTTCAACTCTTGGCGCCCCAAATTTCGCAGATACTACCATATTTATACTCCTTTATTTCAAAAATTCAGGTTTAACCTCTGGCACAGACCTTAATGCCCTCTTACCAATAAAACCTTGTAAAAACAAATACCCATGAACTTCAAAACTAATATCCATTCTCAATACTCTATCTCTTTTATCACCAGGTTCTAATTCAGACCTATCATTAGAACCAGTAATTTCAATTGATACTAATTTCTTTCCAACTTTCTCATTCAAAGGTGTAAAATCTACCTCAAAATACATAGTATTATGTCTAAACTGTAGTAATATACGCTCATATAACCTTAAAAGAACCTGCTGACTTCTAGCCCACAATGTAACAGTATAATCTAAATCATAAGGTTTTGGATAAAGATAAACTAACCCCTCTGTATCTGATAAAAAAGCAAAAGTAGAATGCCCCCTTACAAACCATTCCCTCTTAGCAGTACATCTATTCATTACAAAAGAAATCATTGGCAATGCTAAATATCTTCTTTGAATATCCTCTGGTATAGGTGGTAAACCAAGATTCCTTCTAATAATATCAATAAATATAAAAACTTGTGCAAAAGCTCTATCAGGAGTTCCATAAACAACAGGTATAGTTTTAGATAATTTTTCAATTAACTGTGATGGTATAGTATCAGGTAAAGGTACACCTCCAAGATCAAATCTCATATCAGGATTCTGAATAGTCTCATCCCTTGTAACATCCTCTAACCATTTTAACATTGCTATATGATATATATCAAACTGATGTGCTGGATCAATATCAAACCTTGGCGTAATAATTGAAGATTTATTAATAATATCTTTTAAATCAGTAAATACAGGTTCATTGCTCATGCTACATTCTCCAGTTTTAACTGTTCTATATAAGGCATAACAGCATTGGGATCAAATTTGTATTTTACACAAGCATTCATATAAGCAGAGACATCAAAATAATACCGCTCAGGATGATTATTAAAATTGATAGTTTCAATTGCCTCTGCCAACTCAGCTATAGGATTTCTACAAACAACATAAATATTACATAAAACAGGCATACCTTTTTTAGGTGGGCGCCAAGGAGATACTATAACTCTTCTTTTATCTACAACTAATTTTAAACATTCTACAGCATTATCCTCATATATAGGATCAACCTGATTAAAATCACATAACTTCACTCTCATTTCCATTTGAATTCTAAATCCAAGATTAATTAAAACATCTAACATAGCTGAATTACACACTTTTATAACCCAAGCTTTATAATTGTAAAATAATATATGCATTTCTTTTATTTTAATAATAATTCCTTTAAATTCAATTGTGGTTTAATACCTAAAGAAGCTGAACCAAATAATACAGCACGAATAAGAGTGCTAATCCATACACCTGGTTCTATTTCTTCATCTTTTTGAATTTCTAAACTTCTTTCACCAATTTTTAAAGTTTTTACCGCCTCAAGTAATTTATTTTTCCATGCAGGATTAATATTAGCTATTTCTATAGCCTGTCTTATTCTATCAGGAATTTCTAAATAATTTTCTGTTAATTTTTTAATTTGAGTTAAGCCTGAAATAGAAATTTTACAAATATCTGGCATAACAACTTGGACATAATGGATAGAAAATGTGGGCGTGAGCTTTTCTAAATTTATCCCATATACCTCTAGCCATCATCTCACCGATAATATATTTTCCGTATTCTGGCACAGATAACTCTTCAGCAATTATTCGTTTTACCTCAGAAGAATTAAAATAACCCTCAGCTAAAAACCATAACTGGTTATGATCCAACCCCTTTAATAACTCTCGGAAATTACTTAACATATTCAATCACCTGAAACTTTTCGTATTACACCACTATACAAATTTATAGTTATTCACCAACTCTAAACCTATTACAAGTACAAACAAGATCTAACGGTTCATTCCAGTTCAAAATAAAAGAATATCTGTTCATTGATAATACCTCATATTCAGTTCCATCATAAATTACTTTATCACCTATTGTCAAAGCATTAGCTCCTAAACCTAAAAATTCTAATACCCCTATAGAAAATACAACTAATAACTCTCTGGATTCATCTATACCAAACCTTGTCAACTCCTGCACAGAAGGTTTCAATTGAACATAAGCAGGTAATTCAATCGGAGCATGATAAATAAATTGTCGTGTTTCAAGATACAATCTATTAACCTGTGTCTTTTCCCTATCTAATCTCAATAACTGTATCTTAGGAAAAGATAAATAATACAAATCTCTGTGAATTTGCTTTACTAGTAAAACATCCGCTTCAGGCGGTATAACAGCTCCAAATCTAGCCCAAAATACCTCATAAGGTAATACACTCTGCCCAACATTATTAGTCTTTTCAAAAACTTCTTGAGGTATCTTAATTGTCATTATTGTATCGGCGGCATAGTCAAAATCGGCGGTATCATAGACTTCAAAGTATTATTAATCTTCTCTAACATTTCCTTAGCTTCATTATACATCTCTTTTCCATCCAATTCAATAGTTCCACCAGCCTGTGTAGGTATAGTATACTTTTTCCTAACCTGTCCTAAAATTCTTTTAGTATAAGCTAAAGCTATCTCACGGAATAATTGATTATGCTCAGGAGGAATCTCCTCTAACCTATGATCAACTAAAAATGTATACATAACACGATAAGATTGATTCTGAGCATTTATCCATATAGCATTTGGATCCGACATATCCCATCTCCATTCTGGAGATTGTGTGGTTACCCTTAACAAACTCTTAAAAAATGTAATACCTAATACATATTGGGAATAATCTAACTGAGCCCCTCTGGGATATTCTCGTTATCTAGCGCCCAAATAAGGGATCTGAGTTGGAGCCAAATACCCAACTCCAACCACCAGCTTTCTGCTGTAATTCAGATCCCTTATTTGGGCTTGACCTCCCTCCTACAGCAAAATTATGATATTTATCTACTACAAAATCATAAACATCCTCATACCCACAAAATAATACTAATTTAACTTTATGATTCACAATAGGATTTTTCTTAAATTCCTGATAAGAAACTGTAACTAATTTTTGAGCTCGTAATTTTTGATATAAATTCCATATCTGTGCTGCTTGTGTCGCTTTCCTTATATTTTCTAAAGTTCTACCTTTTTCTAAATTTTGAGACATTACTTCCCGATAATTATCATCTGTGTCCCACAATTCTTTGCGTCTAATTTTACGAACTCTTCTCATTGTTTCAATAATCTTATTTCTAATCTCAGGTGTATTCCAAATTTTGTCATTAGCCTTTTGTGCCATCTTTTTAAACTTTTCTATCATTTTAGTTCTGATTTCTAATCCTATATTTTTCTCTGATGTTGGTATATTACTTAAATCACCATTTTTATAATATTCAAAAGAACATAATACCTCACCAGCTAACAACTTAGCTATCCATTGATTATATAATTCTAGATTTTTCTTCTGTGCCAATTTTTTATTTTCAGATTGAAAACTTTGTAAAAATTTTTCTCTATTTTGTTGCCATGATAATTTCATTCTTTCACTAATTTGTTCTTTTAATTCAGGATTTAATTGATACATCTGTCGCACTTTCTGACTAATTAACAATCTTCTATCTAATTTTTTATTCAGTTGACTATGTAATACAAAATGTTCTAACCATGTCATAAATACTAAATTATCTGGTTCATTATTAAATCTATTACAATCAGCATGATGAATTACCTGCTTACCTTCTTTCCATAATAAATCAAGCTGATTTTCATATTTTTTATAAGCCACTAGTCTGTGAGTAAATTCCCATCTATTTTGTTGAGGTAGATAGCACTGTTCATATTCCCTATCAATAATATCTTCCATCCTTGTATACAATGGCATTAAACTGTCACCAGGTTTTAAATCTTGAGCTTCAACCATCCTACCATCACTTAACATAAATTTATTACAAGGTGTGCATTTAATTTCAGTATCATTATCTAAAATGATCTTGACTATCGGAGCATTTCTTTGAATAATATCTATATCATGAGCATATCCAGGCACTATAGTTTGATTCTCAACATCATAAGAGTAAACCCAAAATCCTTTACCTGTTCCATGATACTGTTCATATAACTCTTTCATAGTTTTTACTTCACCATTAAGTAATTTAACACATGTATCTCCTGTGTAGCAGATCAAAGGTAGACCCTCCCTCCTTATAAAATCTACTCTTACAATACCTCTACCTACTTCAGGAACCTCATATCTATTAATTCCCGCTATTAACTGTATAGTTCCAAACCTAAATTTAGGTATCCATTGATTGTAATGCCTTAGCGCATTAGAAATTGCCTGTGAGATAGCAACAGGTGTAATTTCTACACCAACAACAGGAAAACCAAGCTCAGTTAAAATCCATTGTTTTAATTCCTCTGTGATTAAAATATTTTCTCTGGATGGTGATTTATTATAAAACTGAACTAATGGATAAGGAGAAAATTCTACACCATTTACTTTAGCATACCATTTTGCTATAATTGGTTTATTATCATCAAAAATAGCTGGATTAACTTTTACAATAAAATAAACTCCTGTGTCTCTGATAATTGGAATAATAGGAACAGTAGATGTAAAAGTTGAAACTAATCTAGGGTTAGTATCTCCTTGGGAAAAAAGTTCTACATATAAATCTGTATCAACTGCCAGGGCCAGCCCATTTTTATTTAAAAAGCTGGCCTCTATTACAAGTAAATCAGGAGCAGTATTTAGAGAATTAAAGCTAGATGAGAAACTTTCAAAATTACTAGGCACACTCCCTAGTTTACAATATTACTATACCAATCTTGTTTTTGTAGGATTAATTATAGCATCATATTTGGCCACTATTGCACCATAAATATCATCTATAGAAGCATCATTAGTAATATGAACATCCAAAAACCTTGCTAACATAACCCAATCTGTTCTAGTTAAACTTTTAATCTGTGGATTATCTATATCCCTTAAAAGTTCCAACCATTTATCCATAGTAATATCTTTAAACTTAGCCTTCATACCCTCTCTCACATCAGCTAATTGTTCAGATGTAAACTCTGAAGGATTGCGCCTCATCAAATACCGTGCTCCAACACTACCCCTTCTAGCATAAGACAAAACATTTTCTTTAGTATATGGAACTAACAATCCAGCTCTCCAATACTTTCTGTACTGCGGTCCTTGAACTATATCACCAGGCATAATCTTCTCACCTAGCTCTAAAATTGATATAGGCCCATCACTAGGATTAAAATATACATCATTTTTAACCTCTGTAACCATAATCTACTCCTTAAAGTATTTTTAAAATTCTATTATGGTACTATCTGTAATTTCGCATACATTCTCGGATTAACTACTTTTGTACCATATTGCGTCGCAATACCTTTTCTTGCTACAAAATCATCTAAAGTTACAGTAGGTGTCAGATACAAAGGTATATATGGAGCATAGATATAACCCGCATCATTAAATGATGCACCTTTATACCCTACAATAGCTATACTCCTTTGAGCTGGAGGTAAATTCTGTCCTAAGAATGGATCTTTATATACTACCCATCTATTTTGTAATACACCAATTTTTACTATACCAGTTGTTCCTTGAGTCTGTAAAGCACCAGGATTTGGTATAAATGTAGGTAAAGACTCAATAATTGTAGCAACATCAGTAGAAGCAATAATAAAGTTAGCCTGTGCTCTTTTTGTAGCAAGATAAATCAAATTAGAGGCATCAATTATAGCATCAACTAAAGATAATTTATGTTCTGTGAATGAAATACCTGCAGGAACTGTTTTAGACCAAGTAGAAGTTCCTGCCGCCGCAATATTAAACAAATTATTAATCGTTTCACGGTCAATCTCAAACTTTATCTGTTGAGCTATAGCACCAACTAACTCATTCTCTAAATCCAAACCATGTAAAGCATTAACCTGTTGAGCTGCTTCTAATGACCATCTTACTTTTAATTTTCTAGCCCTTGCTGTAACAAGTGAAGATGTCAATTGAAGTTCATATTCAGGTATCTTATCATTAGCTTCACTATCAAATACATAACTGGCTAACAAAGCACCACTAGCACCTGCTGCAAATGTAATATTAACTACACCAGTTAAATAATTTATAGTTCCAGCTACAATATCTGTACCAGAAATATTCCCTAATCCATCATCAGTAGCAATTGTATTTTCAACAGTATCTAAATCTAATCTAAATGTTTTAGGTCTAACAGGAGCAAATTTTAATGTAAATGTAACTAAACCACCATTGCTAGGTTTTGTCTGCCCAGTATCTTCACCAATAACATCTTCGCTAGAATATGTTCTTGTATCTAAAGGACCTGCAATAGCATCAAAAGCTGTTTGACCTGCCATAATTTGACCTTTAGTTGTTCCAAATACAAAATCCAGATAAAACAACAAAGATGTAGGCCCAGCCATTGGTTGAACTGTAACAATCTCATTCGTAATTAAACTAGGATATATTAACCTTATTATTGGATAAGCAAATTTATCAAAATTTCCAATATTATGAACTCTAACAGTTTCTAACATCTGAAATCTAGCAAATCTATCTAAGATAAACCCTAAAACACCTTTCTGATACTCTGACATAGGTGGCAAAACATCAGGATTTTTTACACCATCCTCACAAAGAGCACGATATTTCTTATTCCATAACTCTATACCTCTTTCAATTCTATTATCAATATAATGCTGTTCTAAACCAGTGCTCTCAGTAAAAACCTCACTTTTAGAACTTAATTTACCATATTTTTCTTCAACTAAACTACCCATATTCAATTACTCCTAATAAAGCTTCATTTTTTCATATATACTTTCTATGCGACTACTAGGCTTAGTAGTAGTACTAAAACTGTCTTTATTATCAACAATTTGCTCCTTTTTTACAACTGGCATCTTTTTACTAGGACCACTAGTAATTTTATCATCTTTTTCCTTTAAATCAATACTCTCAGTCTTTGTCACTTTAGGTCTACTTTCTTCTTTTAATTGAGGCTGTAATAATTCTATCTGTTTATCAACACACTGAATAGTACTGCACTGTAATAATTGCCCTTTATACTTAGATAGAATTGGATACTTTTCTACCAATGTTAAAACATAATTTTCTACAACAAGCCTTTTATTCTCATTAACCAAAGAACTAATAGTTTTAACAGCATTATCTAACCTACGACTCAAAATTTTATTTGACTCTTTATAACTCTGAATTTGCTCAACAAAAGTTTTATTCATTCTAACCTGCGCCACATACTTTTCAGCTAAAGTTTTCTTTGTTAAAGCTTTACTAACAGGAATACTAAACTGACAATTACCACAGTAATAAACCTTATAATTAGTTTCTAACATTAATTTTGTTCTACACTTTGTACATTCTTCTAAATCTTTTTCAGCTCTTTCTTCTCGTTCCTCTTCCTCTTCTTCTTCTCTTTCTCTACTCTTAGCTCTATAATTAGGACATTCAGGAGGACATTCATCAGGACATTTATGATATTTCTCTTCATAATCATCTTTTAATTTTTTCTTAAGTTCCTTTACCTCTTCAATCAATTCCTCTGCCAAATACTTAGTCTCAGGATTATCCATATATTTAACCAATTCTTTTTGAATAGAAGTTAATTGTTTATTATACTTATCTTTAGATGTTACAATTTTCTTTTCAACAATTAACTTAATATCCTCTAACCAGGATTGGAGTTCTTCAATTTCTTTCATACTATCCCCCTTATTATTATTTTTTTGCACACTTTCACTAACAACCTTAGGATAAGCCCCTGATGTAGCAGGATTAGCTACAAAATCAAAAGTATCCAAAATATAATCATTATTTACAATCTCAACACCATTCTGCCAGACTGAAGTTCCTCTACCTCTAGAAGAAATACCAACTTTAACACCAGCTCTAAATAATTCCTGTAAAATCAAACCTGCAGGAGTATTCAAAATTTCAGCCTCACCCCAAATCTCATTACCTCTTTTTTCTAACTTGGTAATAACATGTGATACTCTAGGTAATTTAGTCTGTAAATCATCAGGATGTTCAAGTTCACCAACCATAGCTCTTTCTCGTATTCGTCTTTGAACATTCTCATCATTACAAATTCTTTCCCACAACTCATCAGGATATATTCTATTATTCTCATTCTTTTCATTAGTTTTCTGAAACAATCCCGCAACTTTAAAAACCTTCTTTTTAGTCTCAGGATGAATATCTTCAGTAAAAGTATAAACAAATGGCCTTGTATCAATAAATCTTTGTAATTCAGCTACAGCCATGGCTTACCTCTAAAAGTATCAGCTATCTTCTTAACTTTAGGTTTCTTTTCTTTAACTATAATTTTCTTTTTACTTTTACGCTCTAACAAATCTAATTGCTTTTCAGTCAATTTATCACCAAAAGATAAATCACTCATAACTTGATACAAATCTTCAGGTAAAATATAAACTATAGACTTACCATCTACATAAACTTGAATGCCAAATAAATCAGGATGTAAATTTTCTACATATATCCTAGGTAAGATAGTTTTATCCAATTGCTGAACAATATCAAATTTAGAATCTTTTCTCATTTCAAGTCTTTTTCTAGTCAATCCCATAGCACATTGATATAGCTCTGTGGAACCTTCACGATAACCATACTGCTTTTTACAACTTTCCTTAGACTCATCCCAAATTCTTTCTACCCTTTCAGCTGATACACCATACTTTTTACCTAATGTAATTAAAGCTTTTGGAGGCATAGCTAATTACCTCCCTGGAACTCTAACAAACGCTGAAATAGGTTCTGTATCTTGTATAGCAGAAGTTCCTAAACCTAAATTTACACCACGAAGTTCTGTCCCTCTTTGTAAATACTGAATTACAGCACCTAACTTCAAATGAGGATAAATTCCTTTATCAATTTTATCTTTAAAGAAATTAATAACATTATCTACTGTATCTTCTATAACTACATTTCTTGTATAAGGTTCTACAGCCGCTACTTTTCCAGGAGTAGAACTAGAACGCAATTCTACTGTCCTAACTCTTAAAGTTCCAACATTACCATATTTATCTAAATTAGCCATTTTTTTCAACTCCTTAAAAACTAATTATATCAAAAATTTTTTGCACTATAATGCTTATCTATTTTCAAAACTTCTTAATTCATCTAAATCTACTTCATTATAGACACTATAATGTCTAAGATTTTCAATATCAACTTTAACAACTCTACTATTCCAAAGCATATCTAATAATCTCTCTATACCTATATATTGTAAATTTTTTAAATATTGTGTCAATACCCAAATATCAACAAAAAACTTTCCATAACCTTCAATAACAACTGTAATAATATCAGAATAAGCTGGTCTATATAACAAAAGATGTTTGACATTTTTTGGTAAATCAGCTAAAGTGTGATATCTTAGAACCATCAGACAGGATTCTTTATACCAATTTCTACTAAAGGTCTATTTCTCTCTGTTCCAGGAAAAACAACTGATTTAAAAAAGACTAACTTTCTTAACACAGAAATAATCCCGCCAGGAGCATCTGTAGTAGTAACTAAATCATTAGTAGAACCAACATTTCTATCTGCCATATAAATCCAGCTTTCACCATCATGTCCAAATAACCTTAATAAACTATAAGCATCAGTTTCTATAAAAAAATGATCAACAGCTACTGTAATAACCTTATCTTTAAACTTAACATCTACAAAACCTTGAATTCCTGAAAAAGGTTGTGTCCAAGTTAAACCAAATGCCATAACTTTATGATACTAAAACCATTCCTAATTTCACACTATCTGCAGGTGATATATCTAATCGTATTTTAATATAAGGTAAAACAATATTATCATCTAATAAACTTCTTAAATTTCCTGCTACTGGATCTGATTGAACAGGTACTGTATGAACTTGAACAAATCCATCTGTTATACCATCAAAACTTTGAAATACATACAATTGTGCCGTTTTTCCAGCAGGGATAATAACAAAACACTGCCAATTAGTAACAGCAGAACCAAGTGGAATATATTCTGTAGAAAATGTACTATCAGTAGCATCAAATATAAAATATGAAGGTGGTGTAATAGTCTGTAAAATATACAAATTATTAGCTTTTGTAGTAGTAACAACAGGAAATGATACCTCATAAGAACCAATTCTAACAACTTTAATATTAGATCTAGGAACTACAACCGCCATAATTTTTATACAGGAACAAAAGTTTCTGTGGATAAATTATGAACTAGAGGTCTATCACCTTCAGGATAAGTTAACCTAAATGGAGGACTATTTACAGCCACCAACTCATATACAATATCCAACTGTCCACCTATAGGATCAACCTTTTTAGGATTAGCTAAAACATGAGAACCGTAAACAGCTTTATCCTGTAAAATTGTTTCTTCATCAAAAGTCATAACTGGCACAATATTAGAATTTCTTTTTAATCTCCATTCAGTTAAAGTTGGATAACTATTAATAATCCGCTCAGCTGGATTACTAAATACAGGTGAAAACATTTTAAGCAAATATCTATACTCATTATTTTTGCTTACAACATAATTAAATGATTGAGGAAAATCTACATTACCACTAGTTTGTTCATGAACATACACAGGAAATGAAACATCAATATAACCTTGCATATATTTGGTATTAACACCATCCGAAACTTTAATATTAACAATTTTCAAAATTCCTGTCAGGTGTGGAAATCTATTAGGATTTCTACTATCTACAATTCCAGCAGGCATTTTTTTAACCACCTCTACTAAAATAACTAGCGCCAGTATAAGGTAATGTTTGTAAAACTTGAGATGGAGAATAAGGTGGCATAGGTCTATCAATATCAATACTAGTAGAACCTACACCATCTAATCCCGGCACAACTCTCATCTGATAAGGTTTTAATACTCTAGCTTTAATTCTTTTATCTTTTTTCTTCTTAGCTTCTAACAATTCAAGCTGACCAATTTTATGTAAATAATAAACTAATAAAATACCATCACTGATTGGAATGTTCTTGCTTTCACATATAACTGGTAATTCATCTATAAAGAATTCTTCAGGTAATATTTTGACTGCTGGTAAATCCTGGAATAATTCCACATAATCAGTAATCTGAGCACAGAACATATTTTTATCAAATAATACAAATAAACACTTATTACCTGGCATCTTATACACTAAAATTTTATTTGGATTTTCCTTCAAATATTGAACAAACTCTTCAATTTCAGAATCCTCTGCTTGACCTGCAACCAATAACTCAACTAATTGTTCCTCAGTTAAAACTAATGATTTATGTATAGGTTTAGGCATCCAAGAAGCAACCGTAATATAAGGTGACATAAATCTAGTTGTTCCAGACCGTCTAGATATATGACTATCAGGTTGTGGCTGATTAAATCCTGGCATCCAGTACATTCTAGGTTGTTGCTCTTGTCCCTGATCCAAGGGTACAGGATTAACATTTCTAAAAAATCTATAATTAATAATATCATCAATATCACTTTCTTTTAACTGCTTAACAAATTCTTTATCCTCCACTTCTAAAATAACACTATCTTTTAATACAAGTTGAACAGTATCATTTTTAGTTCTTATACTTAAATCCCAAAATACAGGATTATAGTCATAATACAAAGGATGATACTGAGCATCAACCTCTTGTTTTTTATCATACGGATATCTTTGATACCACCAAGGTATTACATGAGCATTATAACTAGTCATAGATTCCTCCTTTTTAGGTAAAGGAATTAAAACTTTTTCAATCTGCTCTCTATCAAGAGAAGATTCTTTAGGATATCCTGAAACTAAACCATCCTCCCATTCAATATAAGTTAATTCTCCAGTATGTTTTATTACAGTTCCTCGCAATCCTAATTTATTACTATAAACCTGCTCATCAACATTTAAATCACCAAAAGTAAGTTGATCTTTTAAAACTTTTAATTTCTTTTTCTTTTTCTTATCCTCTGGTGGAACTAAAGGAATATCTCGTGCAGGAACATTCACTGTAGTAGTAATCTCAACTTTGTTTTCCACTATAATCTAATAATAAAAACAATTTTTCACATGTCAAGCCTCCACCACAACTTGTAATGGCGGAACATCCTTTCTTATAGCTTTAACCTCCCAGAAAACTGTACAATCTACAAAATATTCAGAATAAATTTTAAACTTACCATCTTTTATTCTAGTTACACCAAGAGCAATCGGTTCATCTAACTTACCTTCCAATACAGGAGTAACAAGAATAGTTCTACCTTCTTTTCTAGTAAGAGCCTCAAAATATTCTGGTAAAACAACCTCAGCCTCACCATTTTGTAATTTGACTTCACCTCTATAATATACTGCCACTTCAGGACCTTCAATACATGAGTGAACTAACTTTTTACCTGGATACAAAGGATGTAAAATTTGAAAATTTTTCTGTCCTCCTACATTTAAATTACCACCAACAGTAAGACTACCTGATATAAATCCACTATTAGCAAAAAGAGAATTTACAGTTATTGAAGAAACATCTAAATTACTTATAGTAACCTGTGGTCCAAGAGAAACATTTAAACCTGTAATAAATACATTTCCACTAGCTGAAATAGTTATACCTCCACTAGAATCTAACTGTAAAAAATTTTGTCCACTAATTGAACCACCTCCTGCACCCGCAGTAATAGTAAGACCTTTAGCAAAAACTACTCCATCAGGACTCAAAGTAGCACGATCTGTAGACCCTACTGACAAAGCATACCAATTTAACTCAGCATATTGATTATTAGTTTCCTGTATTCTAAGCAACAATGCCCCTGTTAAAGTTTCTCCTAATACAATGTTTTTAATAGCTGAAAAATTAGCAAAAAATCCTTTATGACCATAAGATACAGTTAAATCACCTTTATTAATAGTATAGCCAAGACGACTAACAAAAGTACTATCAGTTCCTGAAATAAACACAATAGCACTTCCAATTTCTGTTCTTACATCTGAACCTAAACCAATTATAAATCTACCTGCTTCTAAAGATGTAGTTGTAATTCCATCTTGTAATAAAATAAGAGAAGACTCACCAATCAAATCTAAAGCAGGACTAAGTCCTACTGAAATTAGTGTATTTTTTATTGTATTTCCAACATATACATTTATATCATTTGGACCTAAAGATGAAACAACTATATTAATACCTTCATTCAGATTATCTCCAAAATCTAATAAACCAACAGAATCAACAAATGTTCTATACCAATAGATAAAAACTGGAAGTTGACTTGGCCCAAAACCAGGTTCCCAAAATGGTATAGCTCGTTCTTGACCGTCTATTTTTAATACAAGTGAACCAACAGGGTTACTTACATTAGTTATAGGAACAGTCTTAACATCCCATAAATCAAAAGAATAAGGATTACCAAAACCTTTTAACATAATTAAACCAGTTTGCTCTGGAACAGAATAATTTGTATCAATTCTACCAAACATCTCACCACTTATACGAATAACACCATGATTACCTGAAATTAAAAATGGTGTAAAATTAGGAGAATCTCCAAATGTTTCCCAAACATAACCATATCCTATAACATTATCCCAAGCATAACCATGAACTCCAGAAGTAGTTTTATTATTACCAAAAATAGCATATACAGAACACTGGCGCCAACCTACTTCAATCTGAACCCAATCTCTTAAATTATAACCAGCTTGAAAATACTGAATAACACCTTGATTTACAATCGGACTAAATTGATATATTGCACCGATAAGATTATCACCAAACACACTAACAACTTGAAAATGAACAGGTATTTCTCCTTTAACATCAAATCGCTGACCAACTTGATATTTACCAACAATATTAAAGTACTGACCAATATTATAAGTTTTAGCCCGCATATCAAAATACTGACCAATATCATCATTTTTAGTTCGTCCTGAGAAAAATCCAAAATAATTCAAAACAGCACTAGGACCTCTTACACCACCTACTCCAATTGTTTCAGTAATCTGTCCATCTTTAATTA
>FWWL01006674.1_pt1 | contig 16455 bp, 21 predicted proteins | sample 2228331 | NCBI WGS metagenome assembly FWWL01 (sample SAMEA103939775, study PRJEB20133) | metagenome
TCTTATATCCATGTAGAGGCATTAATGCCTGGATTGATGCTAAGTGCTTCTATATCTGCTCTTGCACACCATACAGGCGCAAAACTCACTTATCTTACTCCCTTAATAGCCTCGATGGGCATAGGTATGCTTTTGAGGAACGCATTTATAATACCTCCTAAGGCAATGGCAGGGATGGGGCTTGAGACCGACTTTAGGCAGTTGATGAAGGTTGGTTATAGACCATTATTTTTAAGCATATTTGCAACTGGCTTTATAACCCTGATAAGTCTTATGCTTATAGTATGGCTGGCTATATGAGAATTATAATTATAAAGATGGCAGATAACTTTTTGATAGATTATAAAAAGTGATTATATACCAACCCCTTACAGGGGTAAAAACAAAAGCAGGAGGTAGACCATGAACAGTTATGATTATGACTATCAGACAGTGAAGGGTTTTATCGTCTCCTCCATCTTCTGGGGTGTTGTGGGGATATTGATAGGTCTGTGGATATCTGTTCAGATGTGGCATCCTCAGGCGAATCTGCCACCCTACTTTACCTTCGGGAGATTGAGGGCTGTCCACACAAATGGCCTTGCCTTTGGCCTTGGAGTGGGTGCCATATTCGGCATCTTCTATTACATTACGATGAGGCTCTGTAGAAGGCCACTTCTTTTTCCAAAGCTTGCGAGATTCCATCTGTATCTCTTCAATATTGCCATAGGTCTTGCTGCGTTGAGTCTTTTTGCAGGCTATACCCAGTCTCTTGAATATGCAGAACTTGAGTGGCCCCTTGATGTCGGGGTGGTGATATTATGGGTAATCTTCGGTATAAATATATTTGGAACGATTCTCAAAAGAAAAGAGGAGCAGATGTATATCTCTCTCTGGTACATCATAGCAACACTCATAGCAGTGGCTATCCTTTATATCATTAATAATCTATCCATACCTGCAGGATTTCTTAAATCATATCACCTCTTTGCAGGCGTAAACAGTGCAAATGTTCAGTGGTGGTATGGACATAATGCTGTTGGATTTGTGTTCACAACACCTATTCTTGCCATGTTCTACTATTTTCTTCCAAAGTCAACAGGTATTCCAATTTATAGCCACAGGCTTTCGATAATCGCTTTCTGGTCTCTGGTGTTTGCATATCTCTGGACAGGTGCACATCACCTTGTATATACACCTCTGCCTGACTGGATTCAGACAGTGGGTATTGTATTTACTGTATTTCTCATAGCACCTTCATGGGGTTCAGTCGTGAATGGTTACTACACAGTGGGTGAGGACTGGGAAAGGGCCAAGAACAGTTATCTCACAAAGTTCTTTATTCTCGGGATCACATTTTATGGCCTTCAGACTGTTCAGGGACCAACTCAGGGATTAAGGATAGTTAGCCAGTTAATTCATTATACAGACTGGGTTATAGGACATGTACACATGGGAACCATGGGCTGGGTAACCATGGTGGTTGCTGCATCGATATATTATATAATTCCAAAAATTTACAATACAGAAATCTACAGTGTAAAGATCGCCAATATTCATTTCTGGCTTGTACTGATTGGCCAGTTGATATTCTCCATATCCATGTGGATAACAGGGATACAGCAGGGAGCGCTTCAGAAGCTCATGAATCCTGACGGAAGTTTAAAGTATACAATGGTCGAGATCATAGCGAAGAACTATCCATACTGGGAGATAAGGACACTTGGAGGCATTATCTTTACAGCAGGAATGTTGTTCTTCATATATAACATATTCATGACGATTCGCAGGGCAAAGAGCCTTGCAACCAGTTAGGAGGTGCACGATGTCTGGACTTCATGATACATTGCATAAAAGACCCATCATATTCGCTCTTTTTGCAACAGGAGCGGTTCTTGTGGGAACCATTGTGACTATGCTCTATCCAATGTTGAGACCCGAGATGCATCCAAAACTCGAAAATCTCAAGCCCTATACAGCCCTTCAACTTGCTGGAAGGGATATATACCAGCGTGAGGGATGTTTTTACTGCCATACACAGACAGTGAGACCCTTAAAGACAGAGGTCATGCGCTATGGTGAATATTCCAAGGCAGGAGAGTTTGCCTATGACCATCCATTCCTGTGGGGTTCAAAGAGGACAGGTCCTGATCTTGCCAGGATTGGCGGAAAGTATCCTGATGCATGGCATTACAGACATATGGAGAATCCAAGGGCATTCTTCAAAGAATCCAATATGCCTTCCTATGCATTCTTAAAGGATAGAAGACTTGACCCCGATGAGATAGAGTCACACATGAAGGCATTAGGATTTCCATACACAAAGGAGGAGATAGATTCCCTTAAAGACAAGACAGAGATGGATGCAATTGTTGCATATCTTCAGGTGATCGGGACCGCTGTTAAGAGAATACCAGTCGCAGTAACTTTGCCACCTGTTGCAGAAAAGGAGCATGTAAAGAATCCCCTTGCAGGAAAACCCGAGGCTATTGAGAGAGGTAAAAAACTCTATGAGATGCATTGCCAGTTCTGCCACGGTTCTCAGGGAAGGGGTGATATAGGTCCAAGCCTTGTGGATGATGAATTTTTGTATGTTAAGGGAGATCTTCCTGATGATGACTACTTCGAAATCATAAATAATGGAACGACAGCGGGTATGGTAGAAGAGGGCAGAACTGCTAAGGGTGGGATGCCACCATTTTCACAGACACTGAGCAGGGATGATATATGGTCAATTGTGGCATATATAAGAACCCTTCAGGGTAGATAAGAGGAGGTGTTATTATGACTAAGGAATTTGATGATTTAAAGGAATTTGAAACAGAGGAGACACTGAAGAGAAAGATTCCTCTGGGATGGCTCATACTTTTCTGGGGATTGATACTCTGGGGTATTTATTATTTCATAGCATACACACCAGCAATAAGTGGCTGGAGTCAGGAAAAGGCATTTGAAGAAGAGGTATTGAAAAAATAAGGAGGATTAAGATGGATATCACCATCATAGCAACAATAGGGTTTACAACACTCGCAGCTATTGGTATACTTTACCTTTTTCTTACTTCAAGGAGAAAGTGATGGCAGGCATTTACCTTTTATTCGGCATATCACTCGTTATTGCGATGATTATAACCATTGCATATTACTATTCAAAAAAGAGGAAGGAAAGGGTGGAGGAGCCCAAGTACAGAATGATTGATGATAAAGATTAAGAGGTTTCAGGGATGGAGATGGCTTGTAAAGATTATCCATGCCATCTCCATCCTTTTTCTTCCATTTTTAAAAATAAATGGAGAATCAGCACTGAGGTTTGATATACCAGAACTTAAACTCTACTTTTTTGGTAAGATCCTCTGGATGAATGAGTTCTTTATCGTCCTTGTAGCCACCATCTTTTTTACAGCTCTGGTGGTTTTTATAACGGTGATATTTGGCAGGATATGGTGTGGATGGTTCTGTCCGCAGACAGTTATAAGTGACTTCACGGGCTTTATTGACCGTGCAAGGAATAAGGGCTACTTAATCAGGTTATTTTCTTATATGATCCTTTTTCTCCTGAGTATTGTTATAGGTGCGAGTTTAATATGGTACTTTGTGTCACCGTATGAGTTTTTTGAAAAACTCATTTCAGGAAATCTCGGAAAGACCACTTCAGGATTCTGGGTGGTGCTCACACTTATAATCTTTCTTAACTTTGCATTTATAAGAAGGAGATTCTGTGCAACTGTGTGCCCATATGCAAGACTTCAGTCAGTCCTTTTTGATAACAACACCCTCATAATAGCCCTTGACAGGTCAAGACTCGACGAGTGTATGGACTGCAGGGCGTGTGTTAAAGTTTGTCCCGCAGGTATAGATATAAGAAAGGGTGAAAATATTGCATGTATAAATTGTGCCGAATGTGTGGATGTATGTTCTGAGATCTTTCGGAAAAAAGACAGGAAAGGACTGATAAATTATTCCTTCGGAAAATCAGGTGAAGGGTTAAAGATATTGAGACAGAATTCTATAATCACAGGAATCCTTTTACTTATTTCATCTGGATTACTTTTATATGTGTCTCTGGGTAGAACGACAGTGGACATCTCGATTATTCCTGAATTCAATCAGGTGATAAGGACAGATGAGGATAAAATTATTAATATATTCCTTGTTTCGATAGAAAACAGGAAGAACAGGGATGATATAATCGAGATAAAACCTGAGAATGGTGGATTTATGGTCATGCCTGAAAGATTCGAGATAAAAGGAGGAGAGTTGAAGAGAATGAGGATATTTCTTAAAGGGCAAAAAGATGGAGATACTGTTACACTGAATTTTATATCCCGTTCAGAAAACAGGGTTTATAAAAAGGATGTAAATATTATCGAACCATGAAGATATTGATAGTTTTGGTTATAATAGCAGGTTTATCCACTGTAGTGGGCTCTATAATAGTGGGAAGCCTTCTTTTTGATGGAAAGGTAACAGAAAGACCTTATGAGGAGGGGCTTGAGTATGATAATATTGAGAAGATGAGGTCTGAACTTACACTCAATCTATTAACAGAGGATCTTCTGAAGGGTGAAAATGAGATAATCTTCTCGATATATCATGAGAGATTACCTGTTACTGATTTAACTTTGAACTTTATTTTGAGCAGACCCGGTACAGTGAGATATGACCGTAGATTCATGGTAGAATATATAAAGCCCGGATTATATCGAACAAGGGTCTCTTTTCCTGAGTATGGATACTGGGATATAAAGATAAAGATGGTATGGCAGTGGAAGGATGTGACTCTGATGAAAAGAGTTTTTGTGAAGGATAAATAATCCTCAGGAGGTGAATATGTTCAGATTATCGATGATTGTTACGTTAATTTTCAGTCTCTTACCCTTTTATCTCCATGCGGAGATGAAGAATCCTTATACGCTGAAACCCGAGATTGTAAAGGAAGGAGCGGATATATTCAGAAAAAATTGTGAGGTGTGTCATGGTCAGGGAGGAAGAGGTGATATCTGTCCTGATCTCACGAAGAAGAATAAAAAATATGGTAATTCTGATTCGGATCTGTTCACATCCATATCAAAGGGAAGACCTGGAGGAATGCCAAACTGGGATACCTCTCTTGGTTCTGACAGGATATGGAAGGTAATAATATACCTGAGGAGTATAGAAAAATGAGAAAAGTTATATCTTTTCTAATCTCTCTTATACTGGTTATGTTTTTAATCTCATCATGTTCAAAGAATCCCTATGAGGGCAGAGAGGATGCCATCAGGGAAGGAGCGATACTTTACAAACAACATTGTGAAAAGTGTCATGGTCCTGAGGGAAGCGGTGGTGTATGTCCTAATCTAACTGATGGAGACTGGAAGTATGGGGGGAGTGATGGAGATGTCTTTAAATCCATAAGTGATGGAAGACCTGGTGGCATGCCTCAATGGAAGGGAATTATTGAAAAGGATGGCATCTGGAAGATCATAGCGTATGTGAGAACACTCAAAAAGTAATAAGACCATGATATGAAATTTTTTCCTTTCATACCATTATTGTTTTTTCTTTCAGGATGCAATCTTATGAATTCATCAGATATAAACAATGTATGCGATTTCAGAGATGGGTCATGTACAAGAATGGTTGATTCCCTGAAGGTTACGATATCTGTTGAACCAGCCCCTCCTGTTCCGATGAAGGAGACCGTATTTATTGTAAAGATTGAAGGGAAGGAGATTTTATCTGAAAATTTGATTATGAACCTCACGATGCCAGGTATGTATATGGGAAAGAATCAGATTGTTCTCAGAAGGGTAGCCGCTAATTTTTTTATGGGCAGTGGTGTGATACCAGTCTGTCCTGAGGGAGGAACCTTCTGGAATGCGGAGGTATTCCTCTCTCCAGGTGAAACAGTAAGGTTTGGATTTAATGTTAAGTACTGATTCAATATATATTATTATTCTGTTATCAGGAATCATTGGCGGTATAGGCCACTGTACAGCCATGTGTGGACCGCTCATAACAGTATTCTCCACGCATGGTGTTTTGAGTGCCTGGAGATTCAGGTCTCAACTTATCTATCACTCAGGCAGGATAATGAGTTATGCAATTATCGGTGGTTCTGTTGCCCTTGCAGGTTCGTCTGTATCAGTTCTAAGTAAGATAAGTTTTGTCCAGAAATCTGTTATGGCGATATGCGGATTTATAATGATAGTGGCGGGGCTCTCCATGATATTTTCTATCTCGATAATAAAGATAAAAAATCCTCTTTCCAGTGAGTGGTTAATGAAGATTATAAAGAAGATAGAGGAATCAGGAAGAGAGAGATCAGTATTTCCTCTGGGAATCTTGAATGGTTTTATTCCGTGCGGGCTATTGTATTCAGCATTCATATCTGCTGGTGCTTTTGGTGCTTCAGAGGAGGTTCCCATCAAGGCATTCCTTAAAGGAATGTTTTTGCTTGCACTCTTCGGTCTCGGATCAACACCTGCACTTGTCTTATTCACAGGTATTATCTCAAAGGGTATTCGTGTATCAGGAAGGATATTTTATAGAATCGCTGGTTTTCTTATAATCCTTGCTGGTTCATTATTCCTGAGGATGGTATATGTCCAGTTTAAAATGTGATCACTGTCTTGGAGATCTGAATCCCTCTGAGATTATTCAGGATAAGATAGATGGTTCACAAAAATTCTTTTGCTGTGAGGGATGTAGAACTGTCTTCAGAATCATCCATGAACATGGACTCGATGAATTTTATAGAAGAAGAAAAGGATGGATACCTGGACGATTCGAGTCAGTTAATGTGAATGCAGAGCATTTTCGTGACCTTGTGAGGGTCATGTCTTCTGATGAAAGCAGGATAGAATTCATCATCTCTGGAATAAGATGTGCATCCTGCATCTGGCTTGTAGAGCATCTTCTAAAAAAGAAGAGTGGTATTATCGATGTGAGGGTAAATTATGCCACACATATGGCAAATATAAGATGGAATCCTGAGAAGATAACACTTCAGGAGATACTCGAAGTTATAACATCCCTTGGATATTTACCCAGACCGTTCACGAAACATAGCAGTGAGGATGAATTAAAAAGGGAAAAGGATGATATTTTAATAAGATTTGGAACAGCATCATTCTTTTCGATGCAATTGATGATATACTCCATTGCACTTTATGCAGGATATTTTCAGGGAATAGATATTTATTATAAGAAGATTTTCCAGTTCATTGCATGGGCAATGGCAACCCCTGTGATGTTTTATTGTGGTTCAATATTTATAAAGAATGCCATCTCGGGTATGAAGAACAGAACCCTTAATATGGATACCCTTATAGTGCTCGGTTCAGGAAGTGCATATGTCTACAGTATCATGATGATCTTCAGGGGTGGAGAGGTGTATTTTGATACATCGTCCATGATAATTACATTCATTCTCCTTGGAAGGTTAATAGAGACATCTGCAAAGATAAGGGCAACCTCTCAGTTGAGGACGCTTCTCGTTTTACAGCCTGATGAGGCGAGGTTGTTAAGGGATTCAGGTGAGGTGATGGTTCCACTCAGGGAACTCAGAGAGTGTGATCTGATAATCGTCAAACCAGGTGAGAGGATACCTGTTGATGGCATTGTGGAGGATGGCATGGCTGACATCGATGAATCCATGCTCACGGGTGAACCATTGCCTGTATTTAAATCAAAGGATTCGAAGGTCTATGCTGGCACTATAAATCTTAATGGAAGGTTAAAGGTGAGGGTTGTTTCTGTGAATGATACCATTCTCATGAAGATAATGAGGGCGCTCATAGATGCTCAGGCAGGGAGGGCAAAGATACAGACCCTTGCGGACAGGGTGGTTGGCTGGTTTGTACCTATCATAATAATTATATCCATAACCACATATCTTTACTGGTATATTGGCACCCATGATGTTAAGATTGCTCTTATGAATGCCGTCTCAGTACTCGTTATAGCCTGCCCGTGTGCCCTTGGACTTGCAACTCCTCTTGCTATAGTCGCAGGCACAACAGTACTTTACAGTGCAGGCATTATCATTAAGGATCCTTCGAGCCTTGAAATATCATCGGGTATAGACACGGTATGTTTTGATAAGACAGGCACCATAACAGAAGGTAAGCCATATCTGATCAGGATAATTAATTATTCTCGACTTGAAGATCATGAGATTCACAGGATTTCTGCATCCATTGAGATGGGTTCAGAGCATCCAGTTGCGATGGCTATTGTGAAATCATTAACAACTGATGCTCTCTACCCTGTGAGTGAATTTGGTGCGATTCCTGGAATGGGTGTGAAGGGTATAATAAACGGAAAGACTGTTCTTATGGGAAATAAGAGGCTTCTTGATGATTTTAATATAATCATTGGCGAGAAGGAGATGGCTGATTATGCTTATTACACCGAAAGAGGTTACACAGTTGCAGGACTTGCAATGGATGGTGTTCTCATGGCATGGTTTATAATAAGTGATAGAATCAAAGACGGTGCACATAGTGTTATCGAGAGGCTTCGTGCAGGCTCTAAAGATATTGTCCTCCTTACAGGTGATAACATAAAATCAGCCCTTGAGATAGGAAAGATGGCGGGCATAAAGAATATATATGCAGATCTCCTCCCCCATGAAAAGACCGAGATAATAAAGAGAATGAGATTAAATGGCAGGAGAGTGATGATGGTGGGGGACGGAATAAATGATGCTCCTGCCTTTCAGGAGGCAGATATAAGTGTTGCTACTGGCGGTGCAACGGATATAGCGATGGAAAGTGCAAAAGTCGTTATGATGAAAAGAGATCCTCGACTTATAGAGACACTTTTTGAGGTCTCAGAGAAGACATATTCTGTGATAAAGCAGAATCTCTTCTGGGCATTTTCTTATAATTTAGTAGCAATACCACTTGCGGTTTCAGGAAAGATACATCCAGTTGTTTCTGCAATATCGATGGTGATAAGCTCTCTTATGGTTACAGGAAATTCACTGAGACTGCTCAGACTGAAGAAGCCCTTTCTTCATGGAATTCAATGATGTGGAGCACGATTCTACTCATAATAATAACCATTGCACTCGGTACAGGTGCATGGCTGCTTTTTTTGTGGGCAACGAAATCCGGCCAGTTTGATGATCCAGAAAGACCAAAATACACGATGCTTGATGATGAGGACGAAGAAAAGGATTTTAGAAAGTGATAAAATATCTTTATGGTTGAAAAGAGGATAGAACAACTCAGGATCCTTATTGAACTTACAAAACTCATAACCTCCACATTAGAGACCAAAGAGGTTCGCAGAAGGGCAATCGAGGCAGCCACCACACTTCTCAATGCAGAGGCAGGAAGCCTTATCCTCATAGATCATGATACAGGGGACCTCTTCTTTGAGGTCGCAACAGGTGAAAAGGGAGATGTCGTAAAGAGAATAAGACTTAAAAGAGGAGAGGGAATTGCAGGATGGGTAGTCGAGAATGGAAAAGCCATAATACTTGATGATGTCCGTTCAGATCCGAGATTCTACAGGGGGGTTGATGAAAAGAGTAATTTTGTCACAAAGAGCATGATCGCTGTTCCTGTAAAGACCAGAGAGAGGATGCTCGGTGTTCTTGAGGTTATAAACAAGAAGAATGGTAGATTCGATGAAGAGGATCTTGAGATACTGGAGGCACTCTCAAACCAGATAGCAATAGCGATAGAGAATGCAAACCTCTACGAAGAGTTAAGAGAGACCTTCTACGGAACCATTGAGGCACTTGCGGAGACAATAGAAAAGAGGGATCCATATACAGGCGGACATACAAAGAGGGTGATGGATTACAGTTTGATGATCGGTGGGAAACTCGGACTTTCAAAAAAGGAGATAGAGAACCTTAAATTATCAGCAATACTTCATGATATAGGAAAGATAGGTATTCGTGACGATGTGCTTCTTAAGAAAGGAAGACTCCTGCCAGAAGAGGCAATGGAGATGAATATGCATCCAAAATATGGTTCAGAGATACTAAGCCACATAAGGCAGTTGAAGGATGTAATACCGGGAATGAGGGGCCACCATGAGAAGTACGATGGTTCTGGTTATCCTGATGGACTTAAAGGTGAGAATATACCTTTGAATGCAAGGATAATAGCGGTTGCTGATGCCTTTGACGCAATGACGACAGACAGACCTTACAGGAAGGCGCTGAGCCAGGATGAGGCGATCAATGAACTCAAAAGGGGTGCAGGGATTCAGTTTGATCCCGTGGTTGTCGATGCCTTTATAAGGGCATTGAGGGAGGATTGATATGGATATACTCGATATCATTAAAGGAAGAAGAAGTGTCAGGGATTTTCTCGAGAGGGATATACCTGAGAGTATTGTGAATGAACTCATTGAGGCATTAATCTGGGCGCCAAGTGCTGGTAATCTTCAGGCAAGGAAATTTATATTTGTAAAAGATAAGGGACTGAAAAAGAGACTCGCCCATGCTGCCCTTGGACAGTCATTCATTGCAGAGGCACCTCTTGTCATTGTGGCATGTGCTGACCACATAAGGATATTGAGGTACGGTTCAAGGGGAATCAATCTTTACACGATACAGGATGTATCAGCAAGTATAATGAATATGATGCTACTTGCCCATGCAAGGGGTCTTGGAACTGTATGGGTTGGTGCATTTGATGAGTCTCTTGTTAAGGACATCCTTGGATTACCTGAACATCTGAGGCCAGTGGCTATTGTGCCTGTTGGTTATCCTCGAAGAGTACCCTCTGCTCTCCGGAGGCTTCCCGTTGGTGAATTGGTGGAATTCAGATGATGTCTCAAAGATTATCAGAGGATGAGTGTTCTCAGTGTCTTGATTGCGTTCTCCATATCCTCAGGTATCATGGTTTCGAATTCCAGTTCCTTTCCTGTCACAGGATGTCTGAATGAGATAGACATTGCATGTAACATCTGCCTTGGAAATCTTATCTTCTCTTTTCCTTTTTGGATGAAGGTCTTTCTGCCATATGTCCTGTCTCCGCACACAGGATGTCCTTTATATGCGAGGTGAACCCTGATCTGGTGCGTCCTTCCTGTTTCGAGATGGATCTCAAGAAGTGTTGCAACCCCAAACCTCTCGATCACTCTCCAGTGTGTTATGGCGGGTTTACCGCATTTTGTCCTGACAGAGATCTTTTTTCTATCAGAGATTGCTCTGCCAATGGATGCTGATATAGTGCCTTCATCATCCCTCAGGTCTCCACAGGCAATACAGATATATCTTCTCCTCAATGCCCTTTTTTTGAATATCTCCACGAGTCCATAATATGCCCTTTCACTTATTGCAAAGACCATAACACCCGATGTATCCCTGTCGAGTCTGTGAACCACACCGGGTCTCAATGGACCTCCAACTGGTGCCAGTCTTTTTACATGAAAGAGAAGGGCATTTATGATAGTACCTGAGGTGTGTCCGGGTCCTGGATATACCACCATTCCAGGAGGTTTGTCAACGATGACTATATCGTCATCCCTGTAAAGAATCCTGATAGGGATTTCCTCAGGAGATAGAGTCTCCTTTGCAGTTACAGGAGCTAGTGTTACATCTATGACATCTCCAGATTTAAGTCTTCTTGATGGTTTTACAGTAATTCCATTGACCTTTACTAAGCCCTTTTCGATGAGTGTCTGGACCTTTGATCTTGTGAGGTTCAGTCTCCCTTTAAGATATACATCGATTCTCTCATCTACAGAGGTTTCATCAACTGATAATCTTATTGAGGCAGGTTCATTATTATTCGAAGGCATATCTGATATGTTCTATATCAGGTAAACTTTCGAGATTTATCGATATCACATCGAATCTTACAGGCATCTCTCTTTTTAGATTCCTGAGATAAAAGAGTGCGAGTCTCTTTATCCTTTCCTGTTTCTCTTTTGTTACAGCCTCCACAGGATGTCCGAAGAGGTCATTGCTCCTTGTCTTTACCTCGATGAATACAAGTGTACCGTTTTCCTCCGCAATTATATCGACCTCACCGTATCTTGTCCTGTAATTTCTCTCAAGTATTCTGAACCCGTTTCTTTTCAGGTAATCAAGAGCAATCTCTTCACCTTTCTTCCCAAGTCTCACATCTTTCCCTGAGTTTCTCAATAAATCCCGGAATATCTTCAACACCATATATTTCACCCCTTGATATCAGTTTCAGGGTATTTCTGAGCTCTTTATATCTCTCCCATGTGCCCATGAGAAGTTCTCCAAGTTTTTTCTGGAGTTCTTCACCCTTCATGTCCCAGTCGAGAAGAAGAATCACCTCATCGAATCTTTCATGTATCTCTTCACTGAAATCGTAGAGACTCTTTCCTCTGTGAAGTGTGATGATTTCACCCATAAGACCGAGTCTTCTCAGTGCTTCTTTATCGTTTTTCCCCTCCACTATTACAGGGATCTTTCTGTTCAGTTCAAGAAGCACATCAAGGAGGTTTTCTAATATGGAAAGTCTTTCTGAGTCTTCTGTGACCATCCTTATATTTCATTCTACAGCAATGAATGTCTCTGTTCTCGTGATTCCCTTTGTCTTCTTTCTTATATCTTTCAGGATCTTATTGAATATATCATTTATATCCTTTGACTCAATAACAGCACAGATGTCAAACTGGCCTGTCACCACATCTGCATAGACCACCCCCTTTGTTCCCCTCAGGATATCCCTTATTGTTCTGTCTTTTCCTGGAACCACATTTGCCAGTAAATAGACCCTTGCCATACATTCCTCCTTGTTTAGTTTTAATTTATTACTTATGCCCTCTATTATTCTTTTTTTTATCTTCAATCCTCTTCAATGCCTTTACCGCTATGTCCTTTCTGTAGTGCATGCCATCAAAGTGTATGAGTTTTATTGCACTGTATGCCTTTTCCCTTGCCTCCTTTATATCCTTTCCTGTTGCGGTTATTCCAAGAACCCTTCCACCCGAGGTGACGATCTCATTACTGTCGTTGTAGGCTGTTCCTGCATGGAAAACATATACATCCTTCATACTCTTTACATTATCAAGTCCTTTTATGACCTTCCCCTTTTCGTATTTTCCAGGATATCCCCTGGAAGCCAGTACAACACATACAGATGCCCGGGGTCTCCATTTTATCTCAATGGAGTCGAGGGACTTCTGGGTTATGGCGAGTCCTATCTTTACGAGATCCGTTTCCAGTCTCGTCAGCACAGGCTGGGTCTCCGGGTCTCCAAATCTGCAGTTGAATTCAAGTACATATGGTTCGTTGTTTTTTATCATGAGTCCTGCGTATATTATTCCCCTGTATTCGATACCTTCAGATCTGAGTCCATGAAGAAGGGGATTGAGGATCTTTTCTATTACCTTTTTCTGAACAGTCCTGTTTACCACAGGAGCGGGACTATATGCACCCATTCCACCTGTATTTGGACCTTCGTCATTATCGAATACCCTTTTATGGTCCTGTGAACTGACCATCGGTACAATTGTCTTACCATCGGTGAATGCCATGAATGATGCCTCTTCACCCTCAAGATATTCTTCGATAACTACCCTCTCTCCTGCACTTCCGAATATCTTCTCTTTCATGATAAGTCTTACTGAATCTATAGCCTCATCAACACTTTTACATATGAATACACCTTTACCCTGCGCAAGGCCATCTGCCTTTACAACTATGGGAGCGCTCTTTAAGCGTATATATTCCTCTGCCCGAAGATATGATGTGAAGACCCTGTATTCTGCAGTTGGTATATTGTATCTCTTCATAAAATCCTTTGCGAATGCCTTGCTCGACTCGAGCAAGGCAGCAGCCTGTGTCGGTCCAACTATCTTTCTACCTTCCTTCTGAAATGCATCTACTATACCCCTTGAAAGGGGTTCTTCAGGTCCCACGATCGTGAGATCAATCCATTCATATTTGACGAAGTCGATTAATGAGTCGAAGTCCTTTGTATCGATCTCAACACATTCAGCAATCTCTGCGATACCGGCATTTCCTGGCAGGCAGTATATCTTGTCTACTATATCTGACTGGGCGACTTTCCACACTATCGCATGTTCTCTTCCACCACCACCTATTACAAGGACCTTCATCTTCTATCCTCCGTTCTTTTTACTAACCAGTAAACCAATCCTATAACAAGAACAGTGGCAACGAGATAGTATATGGTCTCTTTACTTTCATGCTTTAATGTGGCTATCATGGTCTCCCTGATGGTTGTAACAAGCGCAACACCTATGAAGATACTTATCTGGAACTTCCCACCTTTAAGATGGGCAATCTCTGTATTCATGAGTTCTATTACAACCCAGAGGATAAGAAGTGAACCAAGGGCAGTGATAATACCGCTTTCGAGTTCTCCATGGAAGAGTTTCTGGACATCCGATATGAAGAGCCATATAACCCCGAGTGTTAATCCTATCAGGGCAAGGATAAGGACGAGGTTCGTTGTCTGGGAAAACCTCTCTGAAAAGTTTATCAGGGCATTCTTGATACGGAAGGCAGGTGAGTAGGTCTTTATCTCCTCTTCGATATAGGCAGAGGTTATTATATCGAGATTTATATCGAGTATCTTCTCTACTGATACTATAGCCCTTATCCTTTCCTCGGGATTATCTATGTTCTCATTTATCGTGGATATGCAGAAGTTTCTCACTATATTTATGGCACGATTCATGAAGTGAGCATCGACAAGAGCCCTTACATGTCTCTGGCCGATACTTATAAGCCTTTCGTAGTATCGGCTATCGTAATAACCCGAAAAGAGGTCAATGAACCACCTCTTCTGTGCTTCAAAGACATGGGTCTTTACAGATTCCTCTGTGAAGAATCGAGTTGCCTCTTTTGTCCTGAGTATCCAGGAGTGGAGTGCTTCCATTGCCCTGTCAGCCCTTTCTATCATGATATCCCTGAGAGCAATGAGCCTTTTTTCATCTTCCTCCTTGAAATCATAATGTGCCTTTATCTCTCTAAATGGTCTCATTCCCGTACTCCAGTTAATGTCTGAAATGTCTCATGCCTGTAATGAGCATTGCCATTCCATGTTCATCTGCTGCCTTTATGACCTCGTCATCTTTTAGTGAACCTCCTGGTTGTATGACAGCGGTTACTCCATACTCGTGGAGAACATCTATTCCATCCCTGAATGGAAAGAATCCGTCAGAGGCAGCCACACATCCTTTTACTGGTTCCTGTGCATTCAGGGCACCGATCCTTGCTGAATAGACCCTGCTTGTCTGTCCTATTCCTATACCCACAGTTCTGTCTTTTCTTGCATAGACAATGGCATTTGATTTGACATGTTTGCAGACCTTCCATGCGAACGATAAAGCCTCGAGTTCTTCGGGGGTGGGCTCACGCTTTGTTACAGGCTTGAGATTTTTTACATCGACCATTCCTTTATCCCATTCCTGAAGGAGTAATCCTCCTGCAACCCTCTTTATATCCCATCCATGAAGCGGGGTCTTCATCTCAGGAAGTTTGAGGAGTCTTATATTGGGCTTTTTACTGAAGACATGGAGTGCAGACTTCTCATAATCTGGTGCTATGATTACCTCTACGAATAATTTTATTATCTCCTCTGCAGCATCACCATCAAGGGGTCTGTTGAATGCCAGTACCCCGCCAAATGCAGAGACAGGATCGGTCTTGCATGCCTTTATGTAAGCTTCCTTGGAATTATTACCGATGGCTACTCCGCATGGATTATTGTGCTTTATTATCACGCATGCTGGTTCATCGAATTCCAGGCAGAGCATGAGGGCTGAATGTACATCAAGGTAGTTATTGAATGACATCTCCTTTCCCTGGAGGATCTCAGCACGGGCAAGGCTCAGTCCTCCCATGTCGTCACTGTAAAATGCTGCCTTCTGGTGGGGATTTTCACCATACCTTAATGTCGAGACCTTTTTAATATTGAGCATAATGGTCTCTGGAAATCCTTCTTCGCCTGATATTTTGGAAAGATAAGTTGCAATTATGGAGTCATATCTTGCTGTGTGCCTGAAAACCTTTTTTGCGAGATTGAGCCTTGTTGTGTATGTGAGATCACCTCCGTTTTTCTTCATCTCTTCAATGACCATACTGTAATCCTCTGGATCCACAATCACAGCGACATCTTTGAAATTCTTCGATGCAGAGCGAAGCATTGCTGGACCACCTATGTCTATGTTCTCTATCGCTTCTTCAAGTGTGACATCGGGCCTGGATACAGTTGCCTCGAATGGATAGAGATTCACGACCACCATGTCTATAAGACTTATATTGTGTTTTTCGATCTCCTTCATGTCATCGGGATTATCCCTTCTTGCAAGAAGTCCACCATGAACCTTTGGATGAAGTGTCTTGAGCCTTCCATCGAGCATTTCAGGAAATCCTGTATACTCGGATATCTCAATGACAGGCAGACCAGCTTCGGAAAGGACTTTTTTTGTTCCACCTGTTGAGATAATCTCTACGCCCATCGATACAAGGGATTCTGCAAATTCCACTATACCCTTCTTATTAGAAACACTTATA
>FWWL01006675.1_pt1 | contig 16451 bp, 12 predicted proteins | sample 2228331 | NCBI WGS metagenome assembly FWWL01 (sample SAMEA103939775, study PRJEB20133) | metagenome
GGATTTCGGGGAAGGCATCGAGCGCCACATGTCCTTCGCCCGCTACACGGGCTCGGAGATGCACAACCTTTACCCCCTTCTCTACCATCGGGCCGCCTTCGAGGTCACCGAGGGGGTGCGGGGCGAGGGACAGGGTATCGTCTGGGCGCGGAGCGCCTATGCGGGCAGCCAGCGCTACCCCGTCCACTGGTCGGGGGATAATTCCAGCACCTACCAGGACCTGCATTCCTCCTTGCGCGGCGGCCTCAGCCTCGGGCTCTGCGGCTTCACCTACTGGGCCCAGGACTGCGGTGGCTTCACCGGCACCCCGGACGACAAGCTCTACGTGCGCTTCACCCAGCTCTGCGTGTTCAACTCCCACCTGCGCTATCACGGGGGAGGTCCGCGTTTCCGCGAGCCATGGAACTACGCGCCCTGGGCGCAGGAGCTGGTGCGCGAGTTCCTCGAGCTCCGCTACCGCCTCATACCATACATCTACTCCGAGGCGCGCTTCTTCGCCCGGCACGGATGGCCCCTGGCGTGCCCTCTCGTCCTGGAGTTCCCGGACGACCCCAACGTCTTCGGCATCGACCACCAGTTCCTCTTCGGCCGCCATCTGCTGGTGGCGCCGGTCCTCACCGAGGAGGACCGAAGGCCGGTCTATTTCCCCAGGGGAAAGTGGTTCGACCTCTGGACCGGGGAGGAGCACACGGGCCCCGTCTGGGAGGAGTATGAGTGCCCGGTGGAGCGCATTCCGGTGTTCATCCGTGAGGGGACCGCCCTTCCACTCGGGCCGGTGATGCAGTACGTGGGGGAAAAGGACCCCCTGGAGGGGCTCACCCTCGTCGTCTGTCCCGGACCGGAGGGGACCGCTTCCTACGACCTCGAGGACGAGAGGACCGTGTTCCGGCTGCGGGCCTCGCTGTCCGGCGACAGGATAGCCGCGGAGTCCGATCCCGTCCTGGAAAACATTTCCGTAACCTTACCCGGGCCGGGCGCTCTCCGGTCCCCGTAGAGCCTTCACTCCCCGGCCTCTTCCCGGGCGACCGGCGCGCTTGCAGCTTCCGGCAGGGACCGGGCATCGTCTCCCCTTCCCCGGCGGTAAAGGGCCTCCGCCGCCAGCCCCATGGGGACGACCAGGGCGACGGTGAGGCCCAGCCTCAGGAGGGCGAACCTCCAGCCGAGGAACTGCGCCTCCATGAGCTCCATGGGTAGTTTGATGCAGGCCCAGGAGGTGAGAAACACGGTCACGTTGGCCATCCTGGCCCCCTTCTTCAGGAGCATGGCCGCGAGGGGGAAGGCCACGTAGAGCGGGCCCGTGGGCAGCGTCCCCAGGAACACGGCCAGGAGCAGCCCGCTCAACCCCGAGCCCTCGCCAAGGTACTTGGCCACCGTCTCCCTGCGCACCCACACCGCGAAAAGGCCCATGAGGACCATGACCGCGGGCAAGACGAAGACCATCTCCTGGAAATATTCCCATGAGACGCGCACCGCCCTCTCCCCCTTCTGCGGGAAAAGCAGGGAGAGGGCGGCGAAAGCAGCTGCGGAAAAGGCCAGGGAGACCCAATCCCACCGGACCCGCTTCCGCCAGGACGTCCTCTGTGCGTCAACCCTACCTTCCGGCATGCTATCCCGCTTCATCGCGTCAGCCATCCTCATCCTCTTCGCCGCGCTCATGCGGCCCCGGCCGCCGGTCCGCCCTTTCTCCCCGCCTCACCCCGCCCCGCGGCCGGCCTCGGTTCCCCGCGTCCCTCCCCGCCCGCGCCCTCTCCTCACAGGACCAGCCCGATGACCAGGGAGACGAGCACGGCCACCACCAGGCTAAGGCCGTTGCGCAGGAGGGCGAAGCGGCGGTCCAGCTCCCGGACCTCCAGGGGCAGAAAGACGAAGCCGATCATGGTCAGGGTGGAGATAAAGGCGGCCATGGACATCACCCCGGCGCCCATGTCCAGAAGCGACCTGGCCAGGGGGAAGGCCACCAGGGCGGGCAGGAAGAGCACCGAGCCCAGGGCCGCGGCGGCGAGAAGCCCCAGTAGCCCTCTCTCGCTCCCGATGGTGGAGGCTATCCACCGAGGAGGCACGAAGCCCACAATCATCCCTATGACCAGGATGATGGCCAGCACGCTCGGCCCCATGCGCTTTATGGCGTTCCAGGCCACGCGAAGAGCCGATGCCGTCTTCTTGCGGTCCCTGGCCAGCGAGGCCAGCAGGAGCACAGCCACCAGCGAATCCACCACCACCGCCGTGAGAGACATGACCTCCACCTCCGTCCTGCCCCGCAGCGGGTTCCGCCCCAAACCCTTCCGCCGAAGGGCTCGCTCCGGACCACTACCGGCGTCGACGCGACCCGCCGGACATCGCCAGCGGCGTCTTCTCGTCTTCCAGCGCAATTTTTTGGACTTTACATCTATATGTTAATAACATATAGATGTAAAGTCAACCTTCTTCCATCCCCGCCCCGTGCGGACCCGCATTTCCCGCGCGGGTTCCGGACCTCTCGCCCCGCTTATCTTCCGTCGGCTGCCTCGATTGCGCGGCCCAGCCCGATCCGCAAGTCCCCGGTGCGGCGAAGCAACCCGCTCCCTCCGGTCACCCGCGGCGGGGAACCAAGGTGTTAAGCGTATAAAAAGAGCGGTCCTCGGTCCGGGAAGCAAGGGCATGAAGTCGGCGTTGTGGGGAACGGGCGAGGAGGGAGTGTCAGGGGAGGCGGTCCAGGCGGCGGGAGGCTATGATGTCCGCCCCGGTCCCCAGGATGTCCCTGTAGATCACCTGGCCGTCGGTCACCGGAGCCTCCACCTCCACCTCGGAGAGGACCCTCACTGCCTCCCGGACCAGGGACTTGGGTATAGGCCTGGTGGAGACCACGGGAAGCAGGGGAAGGACCCCCTCCCTGACCCTCACCGTGGTGGTCACCGTGCGACGCGGGTCACGGAATTCCTCCTCGGCATAGCGCCGACCCACCTCGCATTCGTTGCCGGTGACCTCCACCACCTCCCCGCCCTCCTCCATCAGCTCCAGGTGGCAGCTCAGGGGACAGTTGATGCACACGAAGCTGTGTCTCTTCCTCATGGCCGTTCCCAACCCGCTCTTACTCTCCCTCCTCGGGGACCACCTCCACGACCAGCGATCCTTCCTCACAGGCTCTTCTGACCGCTTCCGGCCCCGCCTTTATCCTCACCATCTCAGGTGGCCGGACCATCTTCACCTTCTTGGAGGCCAGCACCTCCGACCCGGCCACGAGGCGAGCCCGGACCGCCCTCTCCGGGCGGAGCACCCGAAAATAAAAGGAAACCTCGCGCTCGTAGCCTCTCACGAGCTGGGGGACCACGAACTTCACGTTGCGCCCCGGCCTCACACGCAGGGCTCCGCTCCTCCTCGACAAGCCCTGCACGAACTCCGCCGCCCCCCGTCCCGCCTCCTCCGCGGTGTGGGTCACGTAGTCCACCAGGTCGAAGACGTTCATCACGTTGCCACAGGCGAAGATGCCCTCCACCGAGGTCTCCATGCGCTCGTCCACCACCGGTCCGCCCGTGGCCGGGTCCAGGACCACCCCCGCCTTCTTGGACAGCTCGTTTTCAGGTATCAGTCCCACGGAGAGGACCAGGGTGTCGCAGGGGACCAGGCGCTCCGTCCCGCGGATGGGCTTCAAGTCCTCGTCCACCCTTGAAACGGTCACCGCCTCCACCCTCTTGCGGCCGTGGATGAAGGTGACCGTGTGCGAGAGGTGGAGCGGGATGTCGTAATCCTGCAGGCACTGCACCACGTTGCGGGTGAGGCCCCCGGGGTGGTCCATGATCTCGTAAACCCCCTCCACCTCGGCGCCCTCCAGGGTGAAGCGGCGGGCCATGATCAGCCCGATGTCTCCGGATCCCAGGATGACCACCCTCTTTCCCGGCATAAGCCCCTCGATGTTGATGTCTCTCTGGGCCGCCCCCGCGCAGATCACCCCGGCGGGGCGGTATCCCGGGATGAGGATCTGATGGCGCGTCCTCTCCCGGCACCCCATGGCCAGGACCACCGCCCTGGGTTTTATTTCCAATATGCCCTCCCTGGAATTGACAGCGGTTATACTGCGGTTGGCCTTGAGGTCCAGGACCATGGTGTCGAGCTTCACTTCGATGTCGGTCTTTTCCAGCCGGTCGATGTAACGCTGGGCGTACTGCGGACCGGTGAGGGTCTCCTTGAAGATGATGGAACCGAAGCCGTCGTGTATGCACTGCGGGAGGATGCCCCCCAGCTCGAAATCCCGCTCGATGAGCATGATCTCCCTCAGGCCCGCCTGGTAGGCGGCCAGCGCCGCCCCCAGTCCGGCGGGGCCCCCGCCTATCACCGCCAGTTCCGGCCTTTTGATCTCAGCCATGTCTCACCGCCGAAGAAAATCCTTGGTTTCGCCCAGATAAACGGGTGAGCCCCGGCCGCTCTTGGTGACCTCGGTGATCGGGATGCCCAGTTCCCGCGCCAGGATGGCCGCCACCCGGTGGCCGCAGAAGCCGCCCTGGCACCTTCCCATGCCCGTCCTCGTGCGCCTCTTCACACCGTCCAGGTCGGTGGCGGGCACCAGGGAATGGATGGCGGCCAGCACCTCGGCCTCGGTCACGAACTCGCAGCGGCACACGATGTGTCCCCACCGGGGGTCTTTCCTTATGAGGCGGTCGCGCTGCTCGTCGTCCAGCTCGGCGAACCGGGGCGTCGCGGGTCGCACGGGGTCGAAATCCGGCCTGGGCCGACGGGGGATTCCCAGGTCGTGGAGGAACCCCATCACCATCTCCACGATGGCCGGGGCCGAGGCCAGCCCGGGAGACTGGATCCCGGCCACGTTGACGAAGCCGTGTACCCGGTCCGAGGCCTCGATGACGAAGTCTTCCTCGAAAGTAGGGGCGCGCACGCCGCTGAAGGCGGAGATCACCGCATCCCGCGGGAACCCCGGAAGGAGGTAATGGAACCGCTCGAATATCTCCTCTATCTCTTCCGCGGAGACGGAGGTGTCGTACTTGTCCTCCACCTCCACCGCGGTGGGGCCCAGCTGCAGGTTGCCCTCCACGGTGGGCATGGCCCCGCCCCCCTTGGAACGTTCCTTTTTCATCCCCGGGAGTCTGAAGAGCGCCACACTGGAACGGACATACTCCCTGGTGACCTCGCGGTCGAAGAGCAGCGTTGCTCCCTTGCGCGGATGTATCCTGAAACCACCCGCTCCGGCCATGTCCGCAACCTCGTCGGCGAAGACGCCGGCCGCGTTCACCACGATCCCGGTGCTTATCTCCCCACGTTCGGTGACCACCCCCCGCACCCTTCCGTCCTCCACCCTTATTCCGGTGACCTCGGTGTTCAAAAAGATGCGGGCCCCGTTGATCACCGCGTGTTCCGCGAGGGCGATGGTCAACTTGTAGGGGCAGACCAGCCCGTAGTTGGGGTCGAACACGCCGGACACCGCCTCGGGGGTGACGTTGGGCTCCCGGCGCAGCACCTCCTCGCGGGAGAGTATCCTCAACCCCTTTATCCCCGCTTTTTCGCCGTAGGCCACGATGCCCTCGGGTATCCTCACCTTGAGCAGTTCTTCGCGCTCTTCATCGGTCATCCTCTCCGCAGCCTCCGGGGGGATGGACCGCGGGGTGACCACTATGAGCAGTCCCTGGCGCTTGAACTCCACGCCCAGCCCCCTCACGAACTCGTCGTAAAGGGAGTTGCCCCGTACGTTGAGTCTCTGTTTGAGGGTGCCGAGTTCCTCGCCGATGCCGGAGTGGACCTCGGCGTTGTTGGCTTTGCTCGCCCCGCAGGCCACGTCGTTCTCCTTCTCCAGCACCACCACGTCAGTGGTGTAGCGGGTCAGCTCCCGGGCTATTGCGCAGCCGATAACCCCCGCTCCCACCACGACCACCTCCGCCCTGGGCGGGAGTCTCGTCGCGTCTTTAAGGGCGTAGCCCAGCACCCTCCTCCCGGACCGGCTCATGTTTTCCATCATCTTCCTCTTCACACAAGCACAGGGTCCATGCCCGGCTCCGTCACACCGCCGTCGAGTCGTTCATCCCGCTCCCGACGCTCCGTCCCGCGGGACGCCGGGCTCCGGCAAGGGGTCCGAGGCCCTCGCTCTGCCCCGCCACCCCACCCCGTCTCTGATGACTCCCCTTCCCCGCCTTCCCGCCCGTTCGGCCCTCCGCGGCGGCCGCTCCCACGCCTGACGCTTCGTCCCGCTCGTCCGGCTCCGTTTAATCCTAACCCCGCCTCCCGCTCCTCCGCCATAACCCTGCGGGCTTATCCACGGACCCGGGGAAGGCCGGTCGGGCCGATGTCCTTTCCGTGAAGTGGAGATATACGCGGTTTTCGCCGTGTTCTCGAGTATACGACGCATTTCCCTCACCGCGTCCGCACGCGCCGGACGGCGGGGCGCCTCGCCGTCCCCGCCGGGGTCATCGCTCGACCATGCGGTTGGCCTGGTTGGGGCAGAACCTCACGCACAGTCCACATCCCTGGCAGTGGAGAACGCGCGCCTTCCCCCCTTCCAGCCTGCGCTCCCGGAAGGCGCACGCCTCCAGGCAGGTGCCGCAGCCCCGGCACTTCTCGGGGTCCACGACCGACCGGTATCTCGAGGGGATGAAATGATAGCCGTCCTCCTTGAAAGTGCGGTACCCGATGATGGGGAGGCAGGAACAGGCGCAGCAGTTGCAGATGACGAAATAGTTGGCGCTCCCCCGGAAGTACATGTGGCGGTCGAGCATCTGAACCAGCCCTTTCTCGTTGCTCTCCCGCACGATGCGCAGGGCCTCCTCCTTTCCGATGACCCGGTAATCCCGGGGGAAGAGCTCCAGCCATATGGGGGCGCCGGTGAGGATGACGATGTCCGTCTCCAGGGGATGCTCGCAGGCCCGGGTGGCCAGCCGGCAGCGGCACGGGCCCACGGCGATACGCCCGTCGTCGGGCAACCCGCGGATGAAATCCTCCATCTCCGCGAGGGTCATCACCTGGCCGACGATGGCCCTCTCGGCCATGAACTTGGCCAGGGCGTAGTAGAAGAACTTCCTCACCGGAGGCCTGGATATGAACCGCCGGTTGAGCAGCCAGTAGAAGAAGGCCAGGAGCTGGACCTCGAAACGGGCGTAAGACTTCAGCATGCGCTGCCGGACCCGGCTTTCCTCGGCGATGAACAGCTCCCCCCAGTGGGCCGGTGTGGCCGGGAACACGACCCGAGCAGCGCCCGCCAGGGTCCAGAGCGTCCGCCATGTCCTCGTCCTGCGCATGGCCGGACCTCCTTTCTCCAAGTCCGCCTCCACTCTCCCGCGGGGCCGTGGCCGGGGGTGCTCCCCTCTAACCGCTTCCGCTCCCGATCGAGGGTGGCGTCACGTCCGCGCCCGCGGACCTCACTCCCAACTATACAACAGGAGAGGCGTGAAGGCCGAAGGGCGGGCGGTGCCTTTCTTTTGCGACGAGGGCACGCCAGGAGGGGAATGCGCCCGTTCACATCCACGACGGCCGCCCCCACGCCGAGGTCCGCGGGCCGCGGGTTGACCGGGGACATATCACCGCTTGCGTCCGCGGGCTAACATGTAACCGACGGCATGGAGTACCCGAGCGGGAGAGCGGGTTCCGGCGGCCGGCCGAAAGCCACCTCCGCCCGCCGCCGCGAGGAGGCGGGGGCCGAGGCCATAGACGGGCTCACGCGGCAGGAACCGCCGGTCACCGCACACCAAGAGCGAGGAATGGAGGAGCGATGTCCTGGAGAGAGCTCTCCCCCGAGGAGGAGTGGGTCATGGTGCACGGAGGGACCGAGCCTCCCTTCAGTGGTGAACACACCGACCATTTCGAGCCCGGGACCTACCTGTGCCGGAGGTGCGGCGCTGCCCTGTACCGCTCGGAGGACAAGTTCCGTTCCGGATGCGGTTGGCCGGCCTTCGACGACGAGGTCCCCGGCGCCGTGGGTCGCCGCCCGGACCCAGACGGCAGGAGAACGGAGATCTTCTGCGCCTCCTGCGGCGCCCACCTGGGACACGTGTTCGAGGGAGAGGGCTTCACCCCCAGAAACGTGCGACACTGCGTCAACTCGCTGTCCCTGCTCTTCGTGCCCCGCGGCGGGAGGGCCCCCGTCGCGGAGGGCGGCGCCTGAAGCCCCGCTCGCAGTCCTGCGCCACGGGCGTGACTTCGGCGCGGGGCCGAGCGTCCACGGAGCGTCGCCTCCCTAGCCGCCTCCGCCAGCCCTCGGAGCGGGGCTGCCAACTTCTTCCAGGCCAACACTCATCACGGCTCGCGGTTTCCCATGCCGCTGCCCTGCGGAAAGCGGACCGCCGCACCCCTCACCGGCCGATACACGCATCGCCGGCGCGCCGTTGCAGAGGGAACGGGGACCCGCGGCTTTTCGCTCCACTGCCTCGACGGGCCGCGCGCTGCCGCCCGGCCGCCGATCCGCAGGGTCCCCTCTCCGGTTAAAGTGCGGGCATAACACCATAGATCGTCTTCGCCTCCGTTGAAAGGGCGGGCGCAACCTTATAGATTAAAGGGGCGCCCGGACGTGCACGCGCACCTCCATGCCAGGCCGCGGTATGTCCGGCGGCACGCGGACGGCCATCGTGCCGGCACGGAGTCCCGCGCCGGCGCAGGGATGGGTCCGGGCCCCGAATGCCCGGCGGATGGCCGGCGTCTCGCGCCGGTGCAGGGAGTGGTGATATGGAACGGCGCTGGGTATCCTGGTTGAAGCCGGCTCTCGTCGCCCTTTACGCCGCTCTGGCGGTCTCCTTCGCCCTGCTCACGGCGAGGGGATTCGGGGAGACTGGACCGGCGTCCGTGGAGGCCACCGTTCCTTCCGGACACGAAAACGCCTCTCCCCCACCGACCCCCCTTTACGCGATGTTGCGCGAACTTTCCCGCCTGGAGGTACTTCCCCTTCGCCCGCGCTGGGAGATGGAGACTGGGGGCGGCCAGGTCCGCCTGGCCCTCGACGGGTCCAGGCTGTATATCGCCTCCTCAACGGACGCCGCGGGAAGCTCCCTCTACTGTACGGACACCGGCTCGGGTGCGGTGATCTGGAGCCGCACCCTGGACTCCTGGATCTCATGCCCGCCGAGCGTGTGGGAGGGCATCATCTACGTGGGGACCACCTCCCGCACGCTCTACGCCCTGGACGCGGCCAGCGGGGCCGTCCTTTGGTCCTTCACCGCCCAGGGAGAGATCATCACCCCCCCGGTGGTCGACAGCGGGGTCCTCCTCTTCTTCGCCGACAACAACGCCGTTTTCGGTCTTTCCAACCGCCTCTACGCGCTGGACCCCGGGGGCGGAGCCTTGCTATGGTCCTACGACACCGCGAGCTGGACCCCCTCCCCTCCCGCCACCGGTCACGGGCTGGTGTACACCGCCGGCTCCACGTCCACCGTCCAGGCCCTGGAAATAAATTCCGGGCGAGAGCGGTGGTCCAGCCCTGTGGACAGCGTGGTCTTCTCCTCCCCCCTGCTGAACGGCGATAGGGTCTACGTGACCACGGTCAACGGCCGCCTCTATTCCCTGGACGCCCTCACCGGCTCCCGCCTCTGGGAGGTGGTCACCTACCATTTCACCCCTTCCGTCCTCCGCCTCGCCGGAGAAAACCTCCTCCTCGACCGCTGCCCCGACCGCGTGCTGGCCATCTCGCCCCGGGACGGCCGACCCCTCTGGGACCTGGGCGGCGATGCCCTGCTGGCTTCGGGGTCCTGGCCGGCGAATAGAGCCTATGTCTATTATCCTCTGGGGCGGCTCCTCGAGTTGGAGGCGGGATCGGGAGGATTTCTTCGCCTTTACGTGGCCGGCTTCGACTTCGCCCACCGTCCGCTGGTGAACGACGGGTGGGTGTACTGCACCTCCTCGGACGGCAAGGTGCGCGCCTGTCCCCTGTCCGGGGCTCCCACGGCGCGATGAGGCATCGGGGGGCGGCGATGGCCGCGGCACGGTCGGAGCGGGGCAGGAGCGGGCCCAGGGGCCTGCCTACCGGATCCCTGAGGTCCGAGGGCGCCTACCTGGTCATGCTTTGCGTCACTTTCCTCCTGTACATGGCTCTCGCCCTCTCCTCGCTGGCGCCCAACGGGGCCATCGGAAAGATGTCCACCATCCACCTGGCGGCACAGAGAAACCCGTTCCTGCGCCGCCTTTTGGAGGTGTGCGGTTTTCAGGACGCCGGCCCCTTGAAGTTGCGCGTATTTCTCTATGCGGTGCTCCTGCTCCTGGTGCTCAGCTACCTGTGGGCGGTGCACATCTTCAGGCACCGCCCCCGAGGCCTTCCGGATATACTCACCGTGTGGCTGTTCCTGAACCTCATCCTCTTCTTCGTCCCCCCGCTGCTCAGCCGCGACGTGTTTTCCTACATGTTCTACGGGAAGATCGCCACCGCCTACGGACAGAACCCTTACCTGGTCACCCCTCAACGCTTCTCGGCCGACCCCCTCTTTCCCCTGACCAGCCTTTATTGGAAGAACACGCCGGTGGTTTACGGTCCGCTCTTCACCCTTCTTTCCATGCTCCTCACCCGCATATCCGGAAATCAGATCACCCTGGGGATCTATCTCTTCAAATCCACGGCCGCCGTGTCCAACCTGGTTTGCGTGCTCCTCATCTGGCATATCCTGGGAGAATACGCGCCGCGCCGCCAGGCCTTCGGGACCATGCTCTACGCCTGGAACCCCCTGCTGCTCATCCATTCCACGGGCGGGGCGCACAACGACGTGGTCATGGCCGCGCTGGCCCTCGGGGCGCTGGCCCTGCTCATGAAGGGGAGGCGGTATGGCGGGTTCTTCCTCCTGTGCCTGTCCTTCATGGTCAAATACATCACCCTGGTCCTCATGGCCGCGTACATCCTCTACCTCTTCCGCCGGCGCGCCAGTCTCCAAAGCTGGTTCAGGGAGGCCGCCCTCCTCGGCCTGATTTTCCTGGCTGTCTTCTCCGCCTTCTATGCCCCCTTCTGGGAAGGGCTGCGGACCCTCTCCCCCCTCCTGGAGAACCTCAAGCTCCGGAACTACAACCTCCCCGCTGGTTGGATCATGGCCGCCCTTGGCGGCGCGTTCCACCTGGTCCTGCGCCTGGAGATGAGGACCGCCTTTTCCGCGGCCTCCGTTCTCTGCTCCCTGACTTACAACCTCCTCTTCCTCGCGGCCTTCATGCGCTATTCTCTGCGCTGCCGCTCGGAACGCGACTTCCCCGAGTGCTGGTTCCTGGTCATGCTGGCCTTCATCCTCACCCGCTCTTATTTCCTCTCCTGGTACCTCTTCTGGGTCTTTCCCTTCCTGGCCCTGCGGAGGTGGGACGGTCTCTCCCGCTTCACACTGGCCGCCGGGACGGTGACCCTGTACTTCGCCGATCTCATGCCCTATTCCGCGGGAAGCCGGTAAGGCCGAGGGGGGCTGTGGGGGCGGGGCTTTCCGCTACTCCTTGCGGTCCCTGTGCCGCGTCGTGGCCGCACGCCTGTCCGCTGCGTAGCGATCGGGCTTGCCGGAGGTCGAGGATCCGGGCGCAGGAACGAAGGCTTGCTCCGTTTCGACCTCCTTGCGGGGGAGACGATGCGAGCCTCGGGAATCAGGTGGGTTTCGCAGCTCTGCGGCCGAGGCCCTCCGGACGGGCTTCCTGGGCTACGGCCCGCACCCGAGAGCGAAGGGCTCTTCCTCCGGAAGGGGAGGCGCCCGTCTTATAAAGCAAATGAAGGCGTTTCCGCCTTTCTTCTCTGGTGGGCCTAACTGGATTCGAACCAGTGACCTCACCCTTATCAGGGGTGCGCTCTAACCTGCTGAGCTATAGGCCCTCGCGCTAATAGATTATAACCACACCGCGCCCGTAGCACAAGAAGGCGTTTTTCCACAGTTTCAACAACATCTTGTGTATATTATCACAAGTTATAACGATATGTAGTGTTCAATCCTCGGGGGCCAGCCCTTCCGGGAGGCGGAAGTTCTCCTCCGAGACCTCGCCGACCCGACGGTATTCCCACGCCATCCTCTTTATGGTCCCCCCCGTCCCGCTCGCCTCCCACAGCGTGGGGAGGTAGCCGGGGCCGTCGAGGCGGGCCACGACCGTGCGCCCGTCCTGCGTAACCATGCGGAACTCCTCTCCATCCCAGAAGGAAGGCAGGTCGAAATAGGGGTTCATCACCTGGGAGGGCAGGAAGCCCGCCCTCTTCGTGGCCTCCTCCGGGTCTATCTCCCTGTACGTCTTGCGCTGCAGGTTGACCATCCAGGCGCGCCCCTCCTCCCGGTTGTAAACCACCATGCGGGGAACCCCCTCCATGACCACGCGGAAAGAGCCCCCTTTATATATGCCCACTCCCAGGACTTTTCCGCCCTCCACCGCCTTGACCTGGTACCCTCCCTCCAAAGTGCTCCGTCTTCCCTCCTCTAGCGGCACCCCTCCGCCCCCCACCTTCCCGCCACACCCCCACGCCGCCAGGGAGAACGCGAGGGTGATCCAGGTCAGCAAGCAGGCGCACATGAGGCCGCCGCGCACCCTTACCTTCACCTCGTCCCCTCCGCCTTTCCATGTGCGATGAGGGGTCCCGTTTTCCGCGGCCGGGCTACGGACGCCACGTGGATGCCCGGAAGAGGCCGAGGGGCCGCGGCCGGGCGTCCCTCGGGGCGCCTCTTGCGGGATAGCGGCCGTTCCTCCACCCGCTCCTCTTCCGCTCTCATCCCTTCATCACCGCCACCGGCCTCATGCGCGCCACGCGCCGCGAAATGCCCGCCCCCTCGCATATCTCCACCACCGCGCGCACGTCCTTGTAGGCCTCGGGGGCCTCCTCGGCCAGGCCGGAGAGTTGGGCCGCGCGCACCAGGATCCCCATCCTCTCCAGCCTCCTCTTCAGCTCTTCTCCCCTCACCTGCTTCTTGGCCGCCTTCCTGCTCATGGTCCTTCCCGCGCCGTGACAGGTGGAGCCGAAGCTCTTTTCCAGAGCCTCCTGGGTCCCCACCAGGACGTAGGAGTGGCTGCCCATGTCCCCGGGGATGATGACCGGCTGGCCGGTCTCCGCATACCTGGCGGACACCTCCGGCCTTGAGCCCGGAAACGCGCGCGTGGCTCCCTTGCGGTGGACCATGAGGGTGAGCCTCTTCCCGTCCACCTCGTGCTCCTCCATCTTGGCCAGGTTGTGGGAGATGTCGTAGAGCACGTGCATCCCCAGGTTCCTGGCCCCGGCTCGGAAGACCTTTTCGAAGCACTCCCTCACCCAGTGGGTGATGGCCTCCCGGTTACACATGGCGAAGTTGGCGGCGCAGGCCATGGCCGCCAGGTAATCGCGGCCTTCGGGGGACTCCACGGGCGCACAGACCAGCTGGCGGTCGGGCAGCGAGTACCCGTACTTCTTAAGAGAGGCCCCCATGACCTCGATGTAATCGGTGCAGATCTGATGTCCCAGTCCCCGGGACCCGGAATGGACCATGACCACCAGCTGCCCCTCGAAGAGCCCCAGCCGGTCCGCGGGAGGCCTGGTCTCCTCCACCACCTGTACTTCCAGGAAATGGTTCCCGGAGCCCAGGGTGCCCACCTGGTCCTTGCCTCTGGCGAACGCCCTCTCGCTCACCTTGGAGGGGTCCGCTCCGGGATATCGCCCCTGCTCCTCCATGGCCTCCAGGTCCTCTTCCCATCCTATGCCCCTGGCCACCAGCTCGGGCGCCCCCTTGGCCATCAACCTCTCCACCTCTCTGCGTTCCAGGTGGAGCCGGCCCTTGGTGCCCAGTCCCTTGGGGACGGAGGAGTTGAGGAGGTCCAGGAGCTCCGGGAGTCTCTCCCTGGCCTCCTCCCAGGCCAGGGAGGTGAGTATCAGCCTGACCCCGCAGGATATGTCGTATCCCACCCCTCCCGGGGAGACCACCCCGTCCTCCACCCGGGTGGCCGCCACTCCCCCGATGGGGAAGCCGTAGCCCCAGTGGATGTCCGGCATGGCCAGGGAGGCCTTGACGATACCGGGGAGACAGGCCACGTTGGCCACCTGCTGCAGGGCGTTGTCCCCGTCCGCTTTTTCCAGTATCTCCCTGTCGGCGAAAACGATGCCGGGTACCCTCATCCCTTCCTGGGCGTCAGCCGGGATCTCCCAGGTATACTCGTCCAACTTCTTCACTTTATCGAGAAAACCCACGAGCCTCACCTCCTTCCGGCGCGCTGAGCCTCGTCCCGCGCGAGAATCGGGGTTTGCGGGTATATCGCCCTCGGCGGAGGGCTGCCTTCTCCCCGCCGCCGGGCTTGTTGTCGGGCTTGGGACATGCCCCACCCGCTCCGCGTGGTCCTGCTTCTAACTTACCCCGCCGTCCCCTGGCCTTCCCGCCGTCCCTTAGATTATTCCCCCGTCGGACGGCCTTCACCACCCCGCGCCCGGGGCGGCGGGGGCCGGCGGTCCGTTGTTCTTCAGACGTCGAATATCACCTGGGCGATCCAGATGCCGTTCTCCTCCTCCAACCGAAGCATGTGGTAAGTGGGGGCCTTGATCTCACCGGAGACCTTATGCCGGTCCGGATCCAGGGGCTCCCCCGTCCCCCATCCCTCCACCCGCTCTTCGGTCAACTCGCTCACCTCGAACCCGCCGAAGGCCCAGCCCTCGGCCTCCACCAGGAAGAGTATCTCCGAGAGCCACCTCACCAGGAGCTCCTCGGCCCCCGAGCCGTGGACTCGTATGTGTTTCCTCTCCCTCGGCTCCACGCTCTCCACGTCCAGGATCAGGGACATCATGCCCAGAGCGCAGTTGGCGAAGGCTTCTTCCCGGGATCCCCCGTAGGCTCTTATGCCCACGTCAGCGGTGTGCTCGATGACCTCGTAGCTCTTCAGCTCTCCTCCCCCTCTTCCCCCTTATCGTCCTCTCTTTCCTCCGACCAACCTTCGCGGGAGGCGAGGTGGGCCACGGAGGCCACCCGGTCCTCCTCGCGCAGGCTCATTATCCTCACTCCCTGCGTGGCCCTCCCCATGCGGGAGATTTCCTCCACCGGCAGCCTGATGACCACCCCCTCGACGGAGATGACCATCAGCTCCTGGTTGTCCCTGACCACCCGGGCGTCGGCTATCCTTCCCCTGGTTCCCCCGGCAGCCAAGGTGCGCACCCCCTTGCCTCCGCGGTGGCGCCTGGGGTACCTGGATATGGCCGTGCGTTTGCCGTAGCCCTGCTCGGTGATGACGAAAAGGTCGGCATCCTCTGCGGCAATACCCATGGCCACCACCTCGTCCCCCGGGGAGAGGGTTATGCCCCGCACGCCGCGCGTGTCCCTCCCCATGGGGCGGCAGTCCGTCTCCGGGAAGCGGAGGGCCTGCCCGTCGCGGGTGACCAGGATGAGTTCGCTGTGGCCGTCGGTGAGGCGGGTGTCGATGACCTCGTCCCCCTCCTGGAGGTCAATGGCTATCAGGCCCTCGCGCCGCGGCGAATCGTAGTATTTGAACGGCGATTTCTTGATCATGCCCCTCCTCGTGGCCATGACCAGGTAGCTGTCCTCCGGGTATCCCCGGGTGGCGATCACCGAGCATATCTTCTCTCCCGGTCCCAGGGGGAGCAGGTTTACCAGGGCCTGTCCCCGCGAGGTCCGGGAACCCTCCGGGAGTTCGTATACTTTGAGCCGGTAGGACTTTCCCCGGTTGGAGAAGAAGTGGATGTAGTGGTGGGTGGAGGCCACGAAGAGGTGCTCGACGAAATCGCCCTCCTTGAGGTTCATGCCCGTGACCCCCTTGCCACCCCTCCTCTGGGTCCTGTAGGTGGCGATGGGGAGCCGCTTGACGTATCCGGAGTGAGTGATGGTCACCACCACCTCCTCCTCGGCGATGAGGTCCTCGACGTCCAGGTCCTCGTAATCGGGGACGATCTCCGTGCGGCGGTCATCGGCGTACTTCTTCTTGATCTCCGCGAGTTCCTCCACGATCAGGGCTCGCACCTTCCCCTCGTCGGCCAGGATCTCCCGGAGTCGGGCGATCTCCTTCGTGAGTTCCCTGTGCTCCTCCCGTACCTTCTCCCTTTCCAGCCCGGTGAGGCGCTGCAGCCTCATGTCCAGTATGGCCTGGGCCTGCTCCTCACTCAGCTTGAAGCGGCCCATCAGGCCTTCCTTGGCGTCCTGCACGGTGCGCGACTTCTTGATCAGCTCGATCACGGCGTCCAGGTTGGCCAGGGCCACCAGCAGCCCCTCCAGGATGTGGGCCCTCTTCTCCGCCCGGTCCAGCTCGAATCGCGTCCTTCTGGTAATTACTTCCAACTGATGGGTGACGTAGGCTTGAAGCGCCTCTTTAAGGGTGAGGATGCGCGGCACGCCGTCCACCAGAGCCAGCATGATTATCCCGAAGGATTCCTGGAGCTGGGTGTGTTTGTAGAGCTGGTTGAGGACCACCTGGGGGGCAGCTTCCTTGCGCAGCTCCACCACCAGCCTCATCCCGGTGCGGTCGCTCTCGTCCCTCAGGTCGGCCACCCCGGCCAGCTTCTTCTCCCTCACCAGCTCGGCGATGCGCTCCGTGAGGCGCGCCTTGTTCACCTGGAAGGGGATCTCGGTGATGACTATGCGGCTCCTCCCGGACTTGGT
>FWWL01006676.1_pt1 | contig 16447 bp, 13 predicted proteins | sample 2228331 | NCBI WGS metagenome assembly FWWL01 (sample SAMEA103939775, study PRJEB20133) | metagenome
GCCATAGCATATCCTCCATCTGTTGTTTGGATAATTGAATAGCCATAATCACTGCCACTTCCTCCTATTGTTTTAGTCCACTCTACATTTCCATTTGCATTAAGCTTTATTATATAAACATCATAATAACCTGCACCAAAAGAATAAGTCCATCCAGTAATAGCATATCCTCCATCTATTGTTTGGATAATTGAATAGCCATAATCAATGCTACTTCCTCCTATTGTTTTAGTCCACTCTATATTTCCATTTGCATTAAGCTTTATTACATAAACATCCTCATTACCTGCACCAAAAGATCGAGTCTCTCCAGCAATAGCATATCCTCCATCTGTTGTTTGGATAATTGAATAGCCTCTATCATCATTACTTCCTCCTATTGTCTTACACCATGTGATTTGGGTAGCATATGAAGGTGAGAAAAAGAGCATGGACAATAGAATATATGCACTCAATCCAATGTTCACTCTCATATTTCCACCTCCTTTTTTGTTTTTAAGTTTTTCATAACTATAAAATTTTAAAGCACTAAAATAAAATTGTCCAATAAATAGATTATGTATTCATAATCAATTACTTAGGTTAGTTTTTCTACTGCTGATCAAAAAAATTATCTTTAAAACAGCAGGCATTTAAAACAAACAAAACCTTTGAAAGCTCATCTCCCTTTAATTTATTTGACAAATTAAGTAGAAAAAGACCTTTTTAGGAATTATTGGATAAACTACCCTTTAAAATTTACAATCATTTGAAGGTTAGTGGATTTACATTTTTAAGAAATGCTGTAAAAAATAATTATCCATTTTTGGCTTCTATAAATTCAATTTTACCAATTGTTGATGAATTTATCGTAGTAGTTTGCCAATCAGAAGATAATACATTGGATCTGGTTAAATCAATAAATTCTAAAAAATTAAAAATTATTGAAGCACCATTTGTTTCAAGCGAAGATTGGGTTTATGCAAGATATACTAACTTAGCCTACTTTCTATGTTCAGGAGATTGGTGCTTTTATATTCAAGCGGATGAAGTTGTCCCAGAGTGGGAGCTTGATAAAATTTATAATTGTATGGAAAAATTTCTTAATATCAGCGAGGTTGAAGGTATTCTCTTAAATTATAGGCACTTTTATGGTAGTTTCAGATATTATAGAAATGATAGAGGATGGTATAACAAAGAAGTAAGGATTTTAAGAAGCAATTTAAATGTTCTCTCTTATAAAGACGCACAAGGTTTTAGATTATTAAGAAACTCAAAATTTCGTAAGCTTAATGTAGTTGACAGTAAAGCCTATATACATCATTATGGATTTGTTTTTAAGAATTTAAAAGATAGGATTTATAAGGAATGTAAGAAAGAGTGGCTTTCTGAATATAAGGATAGGCATCCAAAGGTTTTAGAGTATTATGTTGAGCATTTTAAGGATGATTTTGATCTACAAAAATGCAACTATGAAATGAATTTTAAAAACTTTATAAAACTCTTTAAAGAATATATCGATAACATTATAGGTATTAGATTATTTGAATACAAGCCATATAGAGCTTTAAAATTTTAGAAATTGTTAGACTTCCATACTCATATAATATACGATGTTGATGATGGTGCTCAAAACTTAGATGAATCTATTGAAATGGTAAAATTCTTACGAGAAAAGGGCTTTGAAGGTGCTGTAGCAACTCCGCATGCAAATAGCCTTTATTATCCAAACAGAGAAATTTTAAATGAAAAGCGCAAAAAAATTTTAGAAAACATTGAGTTTAAAATAATAATTGGTTATGAAGTTAGAGTAGATGCCATTGAAATTTTTCAAATAGATAAATTTTTAATTGAGGAAACTAACTACATATTATTAGAATTTGACTTTATCAAAAAGCCTTCTAATTTGTTTGAACCATTTATGAAAGTTATAAAACAAGGATTTAGACCTATTCTTGCACATCCCGAAAGATATTTTTATTTATCAATTGATGAAATAAAAATGATTAAGGATTTAGGCGTTATTATTCAAGTCAACTTAAAAAGTCTTCTTGGGATTTATGGTGAAACTATTAAAAAGAAAGCCTTGGAAATATGGGAATTTTGTGATTTATTAGGTTCAGATGCTCATAGTATTAAGGATTATAGAGATATGGAGCACTTTGAATTCTATAAGGATAAAAATTTTTCAAAATTCTTATTGGGGAAATATGATTAAGCTTATAAAAAAAGATCTACTGTTGCCATTTCGTTCAATTGGTTTCTTAATTTCATATGTATTAAATAATTTTTTGATGCTTATAATATTCTCAATGGCAACTGAAAGTGCAAGCATAGAAGTTATAAATGGCATATTCTGGGCAGTTCTTTTTTTAAATAGTATTCTTTTTTGTTTGAAGTTAATGGAAGATGAGTTTTTGGAAGAAAGCTTTTATGTTTTATTAACTTATTATCCTATTGAAGAGATTGTGCTCTCAAAACTAATAGTTAGCTCACTTTATCTTCTTGCTATTGGCTTTACAAATTTGCTTTTTCTTCTATTTCTTTTTGCTAATTTTCATCCAAATATATACATCTTAATGTTTTTATTCCTTTCAAGTATAAGCATAAGTTCAATTGCAATAGTTCTTAGTCTAATGCTATTCAAAGTTGGTTCAAAAAATATACTAATCTACCTTCTTTATCTGCCACTTTCGATCCCTATATTCTTGTCTGCTACAAATGGAACTATTGATTTTAAATTAGATTGGTTTTTCCTATCGCTTATATGTTCATTTTTATATACCTCGATTTTACTATTTTATTCGGAAAAGGCTATCTTATAGGCTTCTTCAACATTATCTACAAAATGAAAATTAATATCTTTTAAAATCTCCTTTGGGATTTCTTGAAGATCTTTTTTATTCCACTTTGGCAATATAATCTCCTTTATACCTGCACGCTTTGCTGCAAGAACTTTTTCCTTAATACCTCCAACTGGCAGAACTTTGCCCCTTAATGTAATTTCACCTGTCATTGCCAAATAGCTTTTAATTGGTTTATTTGAAAATAGTGATATTAGAGCCATTAGAATAGTGATACCTGCTGATGGACCATCCTTCGGAATCGCACCTGCTGGTATATGGATATGGACATCATACATATCAAAATTTAAATTTTTAATTTTCCACTTTTTAGCATTAGCCCTAATTAAGGAATATGCTGCCTTAGCACTCTCCTTCATAACATTTCCAAGCTGCCCAGTAAGTTTTAAATTACCTCCACCATCCATCTTTATAGCTTCTATAAATATAATATCACCTCCAAATGGTGTCCAAGCAAGCCCAACCGCTACTCCAACTTCGTTCTTTCTATCCGCTATTTCAGAATAATAAATTGGAGATCCTAAGTAGCTTTGAATATTTGATTCCTTGATATTAAATACTTTACTTTTAATTTGATTTTCAGCAACTTTAATTGCTATCTTTCTTAAAATCTCTGATATCTTCCTATCAAGTTGCCTTACTCCTGCTTCCCGTGTATAACTCTGAATAATTTCTTTAATCGCAGCATCTTCAAATTGGACCTTATAAGCACTAAGTCCATGATTTTCAATCTCTTTTGGTATTAAATAAAATTTCGCTATATTTACCTTTTCCTCCAATGTATAACCAGGAATTTCTATAACTTCCATCCTATCCAATAATGCGGGTGGTATTGTAGTTGTTGTATTGGCAGTTGTTATAAATAGGACCTTTGAAAGGTCAAAGGGCACTTCTAAATAATGGTCTGTAAATTCTCTATTTTGTTCAGGATCTAAGACTTCAAGCAAGGCAGAAGCAGGATCTCCTCTAAAATCAACACCAAGTTTATCAATTTCATCTAACATAATAACTGGATTTTTAACTTTTACCTTTCTTAAAGCATTTATAATCCTCCCAGGAAGTGCACCTACATATGTTCTCCTATGCCCCCTGATTTCAGCTTCATCTCTAACACCACCAAGTGAAATTCTAATGAATTTCCTATTTAGTGCTCTTGCAATTGACTGCCCAAGTGATGTTTTACCAACACCAGGAGGTCCTACAAAGCATAATATAGCACCTTTTGCATCTGGTTTAAGCTTTTTTACTGCTAAATACTCCAAAAGCCTATTTTTAACCCTTTCTAAATTATAATGATCCTCATCTAAAACCTTTCTTGCATTTTTAATATCAAGGTTATCTTCTGTCTGTTCATTCCAAGGTAGGTTAGTAAGCCAATCTAAATAAGTCCTAACTACATGGTATTCAGGTGATATTGTTTGAAGTCTCCTTAGTTTATTTAGTTCTCTTTTTGCAACATCTTGAACATAATCAGGTAGAGTTTTAATTTTTTCTTCTAATTCACTAATTTCCTGTTGTTCTTCACTAATTCCAAGTTCCCTTTGAATTACTCTCAGTTGTTCTCTTAAAAAGTATTCTCTTTGTGTCTTTTCAATCTCTTCTCTAACTTTTTCTTGAATACTTTCACTAACTTTCAAAACCTCCATTTGCTTCTGGATTAACTCCAAAACTTTCTTTAACCTTTCCTTTACATCTATTGTTTCTATAATTTCTTGCTTTTCTTCCAATTCCTGTGCTATTATAGATGCTATTAAATCCGACAATTCTGAAGGATTTTTTAGAGTTTCAATTCTTCTAATCTGTTCATCAGAGCGAAATGGTAGCTTATTTGCAAGCTCAAAAAATTTTTCCTTTACCTTTCTCATTAAAATAATCGTTTCATTATCAAATACTTGAATCTCTTTTATAACTTCAATTTCTGCCTTAAAATAAGGTTCATTCTGAATAAACTTGATGATTTTCCCTCTCTCTAAACCCTCAACAGTCAGCTTTATAACATCTTTATCTTTATGATATTTAACAATTTTTATAATCGTTCCAATTTTATATAAATCTTCTTCACTTATTTGCTCACTATCTTTTGGTTTTTGAGCAGTTGAAAAAATTTCATTTAAACCATTCTTAAAACTATCTTCAATTAAAATTTTACCTCTTTGAGTGCTAACAACAATATTTATCACAACACCAGGAAAAATTACACCACCCCTAATTGGTAAAACTGGTAAAATTTTATTTTCTACCAAGTGCGTATAGAACCTTATCTTTACTTACTTTATCCAAAATTTTTGGTTTTCTTAGTCTTCTTAAACGATTTGGAGATTTACCTGTTGACAAATGACTATGATATGCATGAAAGCATTTAATTTTATTACCTTTACCACCTTTTGTGATTTTAAAACGCTTTAAAACTGACTTTTTCGTCTTAACCTTTGGCATATCGAAAATTTTAAAGGACAACTAAAATGCTATTGAAATGTTCCTATATGTCAAAACTTTCTCCCTGTTTTTTAGCTCATCGTTTATAAAGTTGTAAATGTAAATTCTTAAATGCTTATCTTTTGATAGTCTCTTAATTTCATCAATGTAATAAATTGAGTTTTCGTTGTTTAAATCCTCTAAAAACTCTATCCTTCTCTTCATATAAAAACACTTTATTAATCACTTTAAGTTAAATATAAGCTCTTGCCACAAGATACGGATTATCAACATCTGATAAAAGCATTTATTACATCAGGAATAATCCCTCTTTCAATTAAATACTCTATTCCCCCAATTTCACTAAATAGCTATTCTTAATCTCATCTAATTTTACCTCTTTTTGTTCATTCTTCACTAAAAACTTAACTTGAACAGTTTCCTTTTTAAGTTCTTCACCACCTATGATTATAACAATATCTACTCCTTTATCCTTTGCATATCCAAGCTGACCTCTTAAATCCTTATTTCCACAATAGAAATCAACATTGTATCCTTTATCTTGAAGAATTTTTAAAACCTTAAATCCGTAATCAAATATCTCCTTCTTATGTTCTGCAAATAAAATTAAAATATCACTATAAGTCTTTTTACTTTCTAAAATTTTTAGTTCAAGCAACGCAGTTAGCAACCTATCTATCCCAATACTTCCACCAACAGCAGGAACATTGTATTTTGTAAAAATTTCAATTAGATTATCATATCTACCGCCACTTGCTATTGAACCAATTCTTAAATTAGCTAATTCTGTCTCAAATATCATGCCTGTATAGTAATCCAAACCTCTTGCTAATGAAATATCAAAGTAGAAATTCACATTAAATTTTTTAATATAATCAAAAATCTCGCTAAGCTCATCAAAAGCAATTTTTGCATCCTCATTATCCAATAAACTCAAGGCTTGATTAAGACCATTAATTTCTAAAATAAAACTTAAAATTTCATCTAATAAAGCCTTTTCAAATCCCTTTTTTATTAACTCATCTTTGACACCAATAACACCAATTTTTTCAATTTTATCAATACTTCTTGCAAGCTCTAATTCCCTACCTTCCAATTTAAACTTCTTTGCAATTGCAATAAAAAACCTTCTATGATTTATTTTAATTTTGAAATTTTGAATACCAATCTCCTTTAAAGCATCATTTATAGTTAGAAGAATAATTGCATCTGATATTAAATTTTTTGAACCTACAATATCAATATCACACTGATAAAACTCCCTATACCTTCCCTTTTGAGGTTTCTCAGCTCTAAAAACTGGTTGAATTTGATACCTTTTAAATGGCTTTACAATTTCATTTTGGTGGTCTGCAAAAAATCTTGCAAGTGGCACTGTTAGATCATATTTTAATCCAAGTTCTCTACCTCCCAAATCTATAAATTTATAAATTAACTTTTCACCTTCTTCTCCATACTTCCCAGATAATGTTTTGTAGTATTCAAATGTTGGTGTTTCAATAGGGTCAAATCCCCATTTTCTAAAAACTTTCTTAATTTTTTCAATGAGGATTTCTCGCTGAATCTGCTCAGAAGGCAAAAAATCCCTTGTTCCTTTTGGAATATTGGACACTTTAAAAATTTTAAAGTAAACATAGTTTAAAATTTCAAAACCGCAAAAGGAGGTGGGTGAATATAATACTTTTGATTGTAGCGAAGATGAGTGTAGAGTGTGCAAATATATCTGACTATCAAAAGCGACAAGATTGCATCACAAGAAGTGAAAGCAGAATAGAGATAAAAGAACCTGTTCAATTCAATCCAAATGCAAACACTCAAACACAAATCCTCTACAAAAAACCTTCTAATCCTTCTATAATGGGAGCTCCACTGAATGAAAGCTTTACAGGAATAACATTCCCACCAGCTGGCTGGAGTGTATATAATAGAGATAATGGGAGCTATACTTGGAAAAGGGATACAACTAATTGCAGAACTACTCCAGCTTGTGCTTCTGTTAGATGGGAAAGTTCAACACTAAAAAATGATGATTGGCTTATTACACCTAGTCTTGTTATACAAAATGCAACATTAAATAACCCTACACTAAGCTTTGTTTATAGAACTTCTACTACCACAAATAAAAATCCTGATGATTCTCTTGTTTTATACATTTCACTTGATGATGGTAACACTTGGACGAAAGTATGGCAATGGGACGGAACTGGAACTATAGATCCTCAAAGTGTTTCAATACCATTAAACCAGTATATACCTTCCTACCCTGCTACAATACTATTAAGATTTGCATTCTTCGATAATAGTCAAACCGCTCAAGCATCTACAAACTACTTTAATATAGATTCACTTAAAATTAGCGATGGTCAATATACATTCTTAGTTGAAAGTTGGACATCTCCTAATGCTATTTTTAGTGCAAGCTATGATACTAGTAATGCAACTACTACAAGGAGATGGCAAAGAAGAACAACCGCATGTCCATTTACTGAATCAACAACCGCATGTGTAGGATATGCTTATACTGAAACAGGAACTACAATAGGCTATGCATATTTAATATCTCCAAAAATCCATATTTCACAAAGTATAATAGGATTTTATTATCAATCATCTTCAACATCTTTTATAGATACTTTTGAAATCTATATCATAAAATGGAACAATCAGTCTAATCCCCCAACACCAAGTGATTTCCTAAACAGCGGTGTTAAAATTGACACAAGATATCCAAGAACAGGAACAACAGGTCTTCCATATATTTATACTGCATATGATTTAATAACACCTGTTAGTGCAAATGTAAACGATACAATTTATGTAGCAATAAGATACTATGCACTTAATCAGCTTAGACTTTATATTGATGATGTTGTTTCAGTTGGTGCAAACACAATTGATCTTCCGCCATCTATAGCATTATTAAAGGGTGCAACTTACCATTTCTACACAGGCATTCCTGATACTGTAAGGATTATAGTTTCTGATCCACAAAATGCTCCCAATACTCAATGCACGATAGGTTATAGATATATAGTTAATTCAAATCAGGAGGGTATTTCACCAAGTGGTCCATTTACAGAATATCAAATGACATTAACTGATGCTCAGCCTAATACATATCCTGACACATTTATCTATGTCATAAATCAAACAAACAAAGGATTAAGAGGAAACTACTATATTAAATGCACAAATCAAACAACAGGTTTTACAACCTATATCCCAAATGGTGCACCTACAAATAATTGGTATATCTATAATGTAATGCCAACAGCAAAATTTGCCCAAAAGTATGAGTTTATAGACGAAGAAAGGATCAGAAACGCACTTTACAATAATAATATAGATTCTCAACCTGACCTATTGCTTGCACAAGACTCCTTAGTTTGGATAGATTCCTTAGGACTTTGGGATAAGATATATTGGCACCAAAACAATACAAGTGCTAACAAGAGAAGTAAAATTATTTCATATTTAAGTCAAGGAACATGCCAAAATAGGAAGTCTCTTATAATATTTGGAAATGACTTAGGGTATAATCACGATAGATTAGCATCTTCAAGTGTTGATACTATATTTACAAGAAACTACTTGCACTTTAGATATTTAAGTGATGATTGGACAGCTTTTGATGATGATGATACATTGCTTGGATTTCCAGGAAAGCCTATATTTGGTAATATGAGTTATCAAATTCGTACAACAGATATTTACCCCGATGATATAAGACCACATCCTTCTGGTGATGAGAATACATCTGTTCCTATTTTATATGCGAAAGATGGGGATTCAACGCTTGCAAATCCAGCTAATCCCTCCCTCGGTGGAATTTTATATAATGGATTAGGATATTATTCTATATTTGGTTCCTTTGTATTAAATTATGTCTTTCAAGGTAGTAGTCAAGCATCTATTGATAGTTTAATTAGAAGGATTCATAACTTTGAACCTATTTCAACTTGTTTAAATGAAGTTATTGCATATGATAGCCAATATAACCTTGCAGTAGATGGCAACTCACCTGATATATTAAAGGCTATTTTAAGAGTAAATGATCCTTCCATTAATTCTCAAAATGATCTAAGAGTTTATGGATATTATAGACCATACGGGCAAGGAAACTTTACAAAAGTTTTAGCAGTTTATGACTCATCAAATACTAATGGCTACTTTTTCCATATAGATATTTCTGTAAATGAGCCAGCAGTTTATACAAAAGATTCACTTGAAGTTTATTTCACTGCTCATAAATTAAATTATGATGTATATGGACCTGGGAATATTTCAAATACCTCAAAAATTACTTATGAATATGATGTCCTAAATGCTCCAACTAACTTTCAAGTTGCTTATAGAGATTTGGATAGTGCAATCCTGAATTGGAACCAGCCTACACTTTTGAGGAAGAAAGGGAATTCTAATGAAATACTAGCATTCCAATCGTATATCCTTGAATACTCAACGGATAATAATACGTGGTCTGTTTTGGCAACTATTAACGACAAAAACATCACTACATATACCCATCACTTCTTACCTCCTTTAGATAGTGAGTATGTAAAATTCTATCGCATCAAAGCAGTTTATAGTGCAGGTGAATCTCCATATAGTGGAACATCTACAATATACGATATTAGACCACCAAGAAAAGTTTATTCAGACACATCCAATTTTAGTATAGTGGGAAATACAGTTAATACTGATGTTAAGGCTGTATTTATTGATTTTTCACCCATAAAATACGATACAATTTATTATAGGACATTATTGAATCCTTGGACTTCAAAGTTTCACGATAATGTAATTTCACCTGATACTTTCGTATATACTATAAGCTTGTTCAATTTATCAGCACAAGATACTCTCTACTTTTACTTTGTAGTAGCAGATACATTTAACAATGTAAGGATAACTGATACTACTAAGATACCATTCTTAGCATCAATACTTGATGATATTCCAAAGAAGTTTGATATAACTTATAGGGATGGTATAGTTTCATTTGCGCTTCCAAAATCTGCTCAAGTTAGGCTTGAAGTTTATAATGTCTCAGGAAGAGCAGTTATAAATATAAATTCCAATTACAGTGCGGGTTATGTAAGGTTTGACCTTAATAAGCTTCCAAGGGGTGCATATATTATAAGAGCTAAAACTGAAAATGTAAATAAAGAATTTAAGACAGTCATAGTGAAATAGTTTTTAGCCCCCTTTGGGGGCTTATGCTTTAACATTTTCATTATGCCTGAAAAGAGAAAAGTAAAACTTACACCTGTTGATATAAAGAATGCTAAATTCAGAACTACACTTATCGGAGGACTAAAAAAATCTGACGTAGAAGTTTTCCTTGAGAAGGTAGCTCAGGATTATAATGAACTTCTAAAAGAAAATAAAGATTTAGAGAATGCCCTCACTCAAATGCGCATTAAAGCACTTGAAGCGGATGAAATAAAGGCGGATTACGAAAAGCTAAAAGATAAGAATCTTATATTGGAAGGTGAATTAGAGGCATTAAAAAGAGAAAATCAAGAATTGAAAAATAAAAATGCAGAATATGAAGACATAATAGAAGCTTTGAAATTAGAAAATGCAGAAAAATCCGCCTTAATAGAAGAATTAAAAAGAGAATTAGAAGAGGCTTCACAAAAAAGTAATACTCAAACACCTTCCGAAATAATTGAAATAGCTAGAAAAACAGCATTTCAAATTAAACAAAAAGCAATAGAGGACATTGAAAAAGCATTTGATACTTTTCCAGAACCATTGAAAGCAAAAATTAAACCAATTATAGAAAAAGTTAGAAGAGAGCTTTTACAATTTTGATATAACTTTCATATCTTAAACTACTAATTTCACCATTCAAAACAGCCTCCTTGATAGAACAATTTTCCTCATCAATATGTAAGCAATTCCTAAAAGCACACTTATATCTTCTAAATTCTCTAAAATAATTTTTAATATCTTGCTCCTTCATAATCAAACTTAAATCAATTTTTGAAAACCCTGGCGTATCTGCTATAAATGTTTCATTATCAATAAAATATAAACTTACCGTTGTAGTTGTTTGTGTGCCTCGCTTGCTTTTAATACTAAGTTCACCAATTTTAATATCAAGACCTATTAATGCTCTAATTAAAGAACTTTTACCAACACCACTTGGACCTGAAAGAACAATCAAATCACCTCTAATTTTATTTTTTAACACTTGCAAACCTATATTTCCCTTTACACTAATCCCAATAACATCATAACCTGCATTCTGATAGATGTTAATAATTTTCTCAAGTTCATCCCTTGGTGCAATATCTATCTTATTAAAAACAATTAAAATATCAACATTTAAATATTCATATGCACAAAGCAGTTTATCTAATTGGACTGAAACAAATTCAGGTTCAACTATTGTAAATAGTAGAATTACCTTTGATACATTAGCAATCGGTGGCCTTAAAATCACATTTTTTCTTTCCTTTATATCCTCAATAACAAATTGTCCATTCTCAATTCTACCAATCACTATATCCCCCACATAAATTTTTTCATACTTTTTTATAACTTTACCTCTTGGAACCGCTCTTAAAGTATTATTATTTACAAATACTAATAGTTTTTGACCTTCCCTTGAAATGATAGTTCCAATTTTTAAATTTTTTTCTATAATATCCAATATCAATTTAACTACTTTATCCTCACTCATATCAGTAGTATCAATAACAAATGCATCCCTTGCAGGTCTTAATGGTGAAATTTCTCTCTCACTATCCATTTTATCTCTTTGCTTCAAATTCTCCAAGATATCTTCATAACTTATACCCTTCTCTTTTAATTGATTATATCTCCTTCTTGCTCGCTCTTCAACACTTGCAGTTATAAAAAATTTAAAATCCGCATAAGGCAAAACAACAGTTCCAATATCTCTTCCCTCTACAATAGCTGAACATTTTGAAAGTTCTCTCTGTAATCCTAGTAGAAATTCTCTTACTTCCTTATAACCAGATATAACCGATGCTACATTTGAAATTTCTTCATCTCTAATAATTTCACTAATATCTTCATCATTTAAAAATGTTCTTGCTTCACCATTTTCAAATTTTTGTTCAATTTTAATGCTTCTTAAAAATCCAAAATCTCCAAAATCCTTAATACCACTTTTTATAATATAATATGCAATTGCTCTGTATAATGCACCAGTCTCAATATATTTAATGTTAAGAATTTTACTTAACTTCTTTGCTATTGCACTCTTGCCACTTGCAGCAGGTCCATCTATTGCTATAAGCATAATCTAATAGTATGGTCCTAAATTGAAATGCGTCTTAAATTCCTTATATTTCAAACTATATGCAAAATCAAACCCCATTATACCAACTATTGGCACTTCAACTCTAAATCCAACTCCAATCGCATCATATAGTTTAAAATCTATCGTTTTAAGTGCCCACCAACTATTACCTGCCTCATAAAATAAGGAAATATAAAATTGATCTGTTGGTCTTATTCGCTCTTCAAATGTAAATCTAAAAAAGTGCCTACCACCAAGAACAGAACTACCAACTCTTGTCCCAATAGATCTAAAATCATAACCCCTAAGTCCAAGTGGTCCAACATCTCCAAGAGCAAAGTATTCATAAGGTGGCAATTCTTGTTTTGCAATTATTGAAAATATAGAGCCCCAATTTATTCTAAAAAATGAAACTAGCTTGTCTTTATAATTTGGAACTATAAATACAAATTCTGGTAAAATTTTTACATAGTGCAAATTACCACCAATGGGACCACCATTTAAAGTATAAGGAAAACTAAAAGCATAACCCTTAGAAGAATTGAAAACTCTATCCCTTGTATCATAACTGAAAGTTGTGGTTAGTGAACTCGATAGAACCTTATCATGCGTTGTCCAAAATTCGTAGAAATTTGAACCTGCATATAATGGACTAATATCATAAACTGAAATGTATTCAAATGTGTAATCAAACCTTAACCTTGAAAAGATATTCCAAAGTCTTATTCCATAACTTAAAGAAATACCAGTATTTCTTTGACTAAATGTAAATAAAAATCTTGTTAAACTATAAACATTTATTCCTAATAAGGTTGGTCTTCCACCAAACCAAGGGTCAGTAAATGATATTTGATAATTTTGCCTCCTTGAACCATACTCTGCAACAAATCCTACTGTCCATCCTCTTCCAAGAAAATTTGGTTGCTGTAAATTAATATTGAAAAATAATCCATCTAATTGACTATAACTTGCACCTGCTCCAACTTGACCTGTCGGTTTCTCTTCAACATGGATTTCCAGATCTATAAAATTTGAATCCTCAGAAACAGGTTTAAAATCAACATTTACATTTGAGAAGTAATTCAAATAATACAAATTTCTATAAGAAAGCATCAAAAGACTTTTGTTGAAATAATCACCTGGAAACACATAAATTTCCCTTCTAATTACTTCATCCCAGGTTTTTGTATTACCATAGATATTAACAAGCCTAACCTTTACTTTCCAATTTTCCCTAATTTTAAATTTAATATCTACAAAACTATCTCTTTTCTCTTCAATTGGCTCAATCTGTGCATAAATATAGCCACTATCCGCATAAATACTACTTATATTTGTAAGACTTTCCAAAACCTTTAGCCTTGAATACAATTTTGGATTATATGGAACTCCATATCCCAATCTATATCTTATAGCACTAAGAAAAGAAAGTGGTTTCTTGATTGTTATAACCTTTTCAAGTATACTATTATTGAACTTTTCATTACCTTCAAAACTAACATTTCCAAAATAGTATTTTTTACCTTCATTAAGAAAAATTTTAATTTTTACAAATTTACCATTGTATTCAGTCTTAAATGAATCAATTCTAAAGTCTGCAAATCCATTATTTTTATAAAATTCTTCAAGTGTTTTTAGGTCTTTTTCAAATTTAACTTCTGAAAAGTATCCTCCCCTTAAAATGTTTCTCCAAAAATTAATTTCTTTATTAGTCATCAAATTTTTCAAAAGCTTTGACTTGAAGTTGTGATTACCATAGAATTCAATCCTTGAGATTTTATACTTATCACCCATACTACCACTTATTATAAGCTCTACTCTCGTATTATCTACGAATTTTTGAGAGAGCTCAATTCTGGGATTTACATAACCCTTGCTAACATAGTATTTCTCAAGCATATTTTTGATTTTGAATTTGTTATAGTCGCTTGCAGGAAGTCCCCTAAAAAATGCCATCGAATCTTCAAGCTCTTTTGAAGGCTTCTTAATATTCCACTTAAAGTTATTTATAATAGGGTAGTCCGAAACCTTAAATCTCAAATCAATCGTATCACCTCTTAAAGTGCCATATACTTCAAGTGTATCCAAAAATCCATTGGAATAGAGATAATATAAGTAATTTCTGAAAAATTCTTCCTGAAACAAACTCTTCTCTTTTATCCTTAAACTATTCAAAAATGCATTCTTGTTGTAATATTTCAAACCTTCAACATCAATTTTACCTACAACTTGTGTAAATAGGAAAATTAGCATTTGATGATAATTTTAAAGGAATCCTTTAAAATTTTAACATCAAAAAAATTCCCCAATTTTTGGATGATTTAAAGCTCTATTCCCTTCAATTTTTAATTAAAATTTCAAAATTCCTTCCCAAAGAACTTTTAGTATTTATATTCAAAATTGTTGCTAAAATTTGGTTTTTTATAGATCATGAAAGGAAGTTAGCTGTTAAAAACAATTTTACCATCATAATTGGTTATGCTAATAAGAAGAGCATTTATGAAACATTTGAAAATTATATGCTAAATTTTGTAGACTTCTTGAAAGTAAAGGATATGTCCTGTGATGAAATTCTAAAAAATCTTAAAATCGAGAACTTTGAAATTCTTCAAAAAGCATATGAAATCAAGAAAAAACTTATACTCCTCAGTGGTCATATTGGAAATATAGAATATGCTATAAGTTTACCTTCTTGTCTTGGATACAAAGTGATGGTAGTTGAGGAAGCGATTGATCCAAGATGGCTTGAAACACTTAATAGATTAAGAAGTAGTAAAGGTGCAAAGCTCGTTTTGACAAGTCAAATAAGAGAGATTATAAAATTTTTAAACAATGAAGGTATTCTAATTGTTGCAAATGATAGATATGTAGGAGGTTCATATTTAGAATGTTATTTATTTGGCAAAAAAAGGAAAATTCCAATAGGTATTTTTAAACTAAACGAAAAATTAAGACTTCCTCTTGTATTTGCATATGTAGTAAGGGAAAAAAATTATTATATTGGAATTGTTCAAAATTTTTATTATAATGAAAATCCAAAATTTGATGAAATGTTAAATTTTTATTTAAGTAATTTGGAAACTGCACTAAAAAAATATCCTACACATTGGTTTTCATTTGATTTTAATTGGTCCTAAATTTTAGTGCATTTAAATATGGATCTCCTTCAAAGATTGCTGAAATAACTGCAACTATATCAACTCCAAGTTCAAACAAAATTTTATAGTTATCATGTTTAATACCTCCAATTGCAACAATTGGAACTCTTAATAAACTTCTTGCCCATTCATAAATTTTTAATGTTTTCAAAACTTCTGCATCCTTTGTTTTTGTTGGGAAGGCGGAGCCAAACGCAACATAATCAGCTCCCAAATTTTGAAACTTAATAGCTCTCTCAATATCTCCATAACATGAAACACCTATAATTTTATTTCTTAGCATTTGCCTTGCAAATACAAAGTGAAACTCTTCATCTCTTCCAAGATGAACACCATCCGCATTGACCTCCTTTGCCAAAAATGGGTCATCATTTACTATAAATAAAACTCCATATCTTCTTGTAATTTTAACAATTCGCTTTGCCCTCTCTAACCTCTTATCAAAAGGAAAAAATTTATCTCTTAATTGAATGAATTTTACACCACCCTTAATAGCAAGTTCCACCTTCTCTTCAAGCTCTTCATCCTTAATGAGAAATTCATCTGTTATTGCATAAAGTGCCTTCATAAAATTATAGACTAATCATTTATATCCCAGTCATCATAATATAAAACTCTATCCTTTAACATTCTTAAAACTATACCAAATGGCAAGAAATTATAATCCATCTTAAACTTCCTCGTATAAACTACAATATCTGCATTCTTATAAATACTCTTTGCGTAATTTA
>FWWL01006677.1_pt1 | contig 16441 bp, 15 predicted proteins | sample 2228331 | NCBI WGS metagenome assembly FWWL01 (sample SAMEA103939775, study PRJEB20133) | metagenome
GACCCACCATACCATATCTAGTGGGTGTATGCCTTAAGCGGATAGGCACGGGTCTTCTCTTTGACCAGGGCATCAACGACTACGAGCCGCGTCGCCGCGATCGTCGCCAGCGCCTCGAGGAACTTGTCACTGGCGACGGGCGCCCACTTGCGCCCATGTTGAAAGCCCAGATCGGCCGAGAGCTTGATCGTCTGGAACTGCTGTTCAGCCAGATCAAGACCTGCGAGCAGGAGCGCGACGCCCTGCTCACCCAAGCCTCAACTGCTATCCAGTCAGATCCTGCACCGGCCACAGAAAGCGACGCTCAACCAACACCCTCAGTACCCGCTATGCTGCTCGAACTGAAAGGGATTGGCCCGGAAACGGCTGCGGTGCTGTGGCTTGAAGGGCTGTCACGGCGCTTCGATAATCGCCGGCAGGTGGCGGCCTATGCGGGCCTGGCACCTTCTCACTGGCAAAGCGGCCAGGTTGATCATGATCAGGGTGTGTCGAAAGCGGGAAATCCCCGATTGCGCACTGCGCTTGTCCAACTTGCCTGGTTGTGGGTCCGTTACCAGCCGGATTCTGCGCTCACGCTTTGGTTCAAAAGCCGGGTGGCGCAAAACAGCGGCCGTTTAAAAAAGCCGATGATCGTGGCCCTGGCCCGCAAGTTGCTGGTTGCTTTATGGAAGTACGTCCATGCTGGCGTCGTGATTGAGGGTGCCATCGTGCAGCCAGCCGGATGAACAATAACGATAGACAGATTGAAGAATCTTCCAGGGCCCGATCAGCTCTGGTGGATGCAGGGCAGATGAACCGGTGATTCATATGGCTTTATCAGCCGATCGCGCAGAATGGTCTCATCGCCTTGAGCTCTTATCCGCCGCAAGCGGGATTCTGGTACGGCTCTCGTAAACAAGCCGACCGTATATAAGGTGGACTGGGTTCGGCAACGAGCCTCGTCATGCAAATGAGCTCACACTCTGTATCCACGGCAGAAAGAGGAAAAACAGACGCTCTAACGGAACCTCTCACTTGACCGTCCTCATATAAGTGAATCACACCGCCGTCCGTTTGAAAAGACCCCCGCCCGGAAATATGCCCCGGTTACCTGCCGTAGTGCCCGTCACCCCGGATCGTGATGTGGGTGCTGGGCAAGTGACGGCGGATATGGCGAAACAGCCGTCGAATGTGCCCAGCCGCCTCAGCACCCGATGGCGTCTTGCCTGTACGCAACAGCATGGCGACTGGTCGTCCGGTCGCGGTATCGTAGACATGGATCGGCATGAAACAGCGCTCACCATGATGGCCATTCCAGAACGACAATTGCTGGTATCCGTGGACGACATCACAGGTATCATCGATATCCAACGTCACCGCCGCAGGCGGGGTCGGATAGCTGGCGCAATATATGCCGACCATCTCCCCCATCATGCGCGCCAGTTCGCGCGTGGTCGGCGCATTCTCCCACCTGCTCATGGTCGGTTGGCTGGCAAGTCCTGCGCCCGATCCGGGCAGTTTGCCGAGCGCCAGGCGAAAGCCCGGATCGTCACGCAGCGTGTCGAGGTCGTCCGCGTCTTCATAGCCACAGCAGATCGCCAGAATGCGTGCCCGCAGGATGTCGTCCAGCTTGTGGGTGACCCGGGCGGGATCTCGCCGGTCGGCAATGCAGGCAGCCAGTTGCGCACAGATCCCCATCGCACGTTCAGCCCGCGCCAGCAGCAATACACCACCATCAGAGGTCAGCCGACCACCGTCAAACGCGGCTGTGACTTTCTTGCGTCCGACCGCTGGAAACGAAATCGGAGCGGCGCTATCACCGATCTTGGCGGGTGTGGCCTGTGGCATTTTATGCCTCGTTGCAGGTTGGTCTAGACACCCAATTCCCTACAGCAAGTCAGTGCTTTATGCCATTCCCGCCAACCGATCAGATGGCCCCCCATGAATAAGACGGGCTAATCTTGCTCGATGCTCCAACCGGCAAGCAGCGCGCGCAAGGCGGCGACGAACGCCAGCGGCTGATCGAGCATCAGATGATGCCGTGCTTCGGGTACAGCGATAATCGGAATGTTGATGCCGCCGAGTTCGCGGACGTAATCACTGGAATCACTAGTAAAAAGCAGGCTTTGCTCGCCGTGTACTATTGCCTTGCGGCCTGGCGCCTCGACCAGCGTTTGGCCCATTTCAAGCCATTCGCTCGGCACATTATCTCGCTTGAACACCGACGGCGAAAACTTCCAGGTCCACGCTTCGCCTTCGCGTCGAAGTGAGTGGTAGGCCATGTAATCCATCAGGAACGCCTGACCAACGGGCTGTGGCGGAGATAGAACATACCGCTCGCGGGCACTTGCGTAATCGGGGTAACGCTTATGCGGGCGATCGGGGTCGCCCGATCCCGGGCCGGTGCGGCCGCCCCCCCCAAACGGCGTCAAAGCTGGACGGACGCAGCACCATCAGATCGCAGATCACCGTGCCGGCAAAGGCATCCGGCGCCAGGGTGATCGCCTTGAGCGCGACTGCCGCGCCAAAGCTGTGTGCGACGATGATCGGCTTGTGCTCATGGCGAAAAAGTCCAAGGGCCTCCGCGACCCCGATCATCTCCCGTCCTCGCGCGACCATGTCACAATTCTCGCGAACGTCGCTGTCCCCCATTCCTGAATGGTCGTAGGCGATCACATGGTAATTTTCAGCGAGGTAAGGCGCGACGAACGCCAGGCACCGTGCATGAGAGAGAAAGCCATGGGTCATCAATAAAGGAGGCGCGGAACGATCTCCCCAGCGGAAGTAATGCATTCTCACACCAGAGACCTCGACGAAGCCTTCCTCGCGCGGCACGGATAGCGCGTCGACAAACCAATCGGGCAGGTATGCAGGATCTGGCGCCCACGTCTGTACGATATCGGACGGGATTTCACGCATGGTGCTCAGTGCCTTTCTTTGACGGAATCAATTATGTGGCCTTGATCCGGCGTGACGCGATTAAAACCGAAGTGTCCAGGCTGCGGCGTATTCATCCGATTGTCCTCGAACCGGATCTTTTCCAGTTTCGGTATACGTTCGCATCGCTTGTTTCAGAAGCTTCGCCCGCGGGCGCGGGGAGAGTCCGCCGCCTTTTGCCGGTACGATCGGGAACGGCTGCCCCTCTCGCGCCGCGAGCACTGGGTCGCGATTGTTGTCGCCGCTCAGGCTCAGTTTTGCCGATCCATCAAATAACGATCGTTCGATCGACGCTGTCACACCGCGATGAAGAATCGTGTCACTGGTCAGCGCGAACCGGACGGTGATGAAATCTTGATTCCTGGGCTGAACCTGGATCTCAGTTACGCGGCCGATGGAAACACCGAGAAGGTTCACGGCTGACCCTGGTTGCAGGCCATCGACAGATTGTTCAAATCGAATCTCGTACGTCGGCCCCTTGGCATCGCTCTCCTGGAGAAGCCATAAAGCGAATCCGATCGCAGTGATCATGAGCATGCCCACGATCAGGCTTGCGCCGATGGATGCGCGACGTAAGCGTCCGGTCCGACAGCCACTTCTCGTTCCGCTTTGAGCGATAGGCGCTGTCTGCCCAGACCTCGGAGCCGGTGTTGTCCGTGCTGACGACCTGGCGCAGAAGGCGCCCGTCGGCGGCCGACGCCGAAGTCACCGCCATCTCCCGGATGAAGCCGAAACGCCGATCGATGCTTATGTGGGATTTGTAGCCGAAGACTGGCAGGGCAATCATGGGCAATGGCGTGCCGTCCGCGCGATAGCGGACTTTGCCACCGATCTTGAGCGTCCAGCGTGCATCGATGTCCTTCTGCGCGGCCTTGTGCGGCTCGCCCGGCCAGATTTCCTTCGCGCTCTTCCCCGACTTGATCGCCTCGCGTTCACCTTCAGTGTTTCGCTGCTTGGGTGCAGGCACCAGCGAGGCATCAACAATCTGTCCCGACATCGGGATGTATCCCTTCTTCTGGAGTTGCCAGTCGAAGGCCTTCATCACCCGCTTGAGCGTCCCGGTCTCGGTCAGGCAATTGCGAAAATGCCGGATCGTGTTCTCGTCCGGCGTTCGATCCCCGAGCGACAGTCCAAGGAACCGCATCCAACTCAGGCGGTCCCGGATCATGAATTCCATCCGTGCGTCCGACAGGTTGTGCTGCGCCTGCAGGATCAGGGCCTTGAACATCATCACCGGATCGAACGGCGGGCGCCCACCCCTGGCACCATCACCGTAGCCGAGCCCTTCAACCAGCCACGCGCGGAAATACTCGAAGTCTACCGCCTGCTGCAAAATCTCCAGCGGGTCGCCTTCCTTGCTCAACGCTTCAAGATGGTCGCTCAAACTGAACAGGGACTTCGGATCCACCACGGCTCTCCATAATCGCTCCCGATCAGTGAATCACCATGACCGCGTAAACGCTACAGGTTTTTGCGGGTCTCCAGCTCGACGATCAAGGGCGAGACCACCACCCGGTCATCGAGCACGGGCTCCGCGCTTAGCATGGGCACCCCGATATCGACCGGCAAGAAGGTCGGTCCGTCCGCCGCAGGTAGCAACCCCCGCTTCCTGAACAGATGGCGCCATTGATAGATCTGGCTTCGCGACACATCGTAGCGCCGCGCGACGCGCGCCAACGTCTCTCCGTTCACTCCCACAGCGGCGACGATATCGAGCTTCTCCGCGTTGCTCCACCGACGACGCCGTTCCCGGCCCAATATCTCCACCGCCGTCCCTCGCTTTGGCTCAGGACGTCCATAACGACGTCCTTATGGACGTCCCTTACGCGCTCACATCACCGCAAGGCAGGCGGCCTCAACCGGTCGGTTACGTTGTTAGAGGTGGTTCGCCCTACACTGGTGATCCGAGGGTTGCTCGGGTGGGCCGAGCCGATCCTCACACGAGGAGGACGAACCTCATCGCAATTCACGATGCAACATGTTCGCAGGTCGTTGAGCGCATCATGGGGATCGGCTCTGAATTTCGGGTCGAGAGGAGTCAGGGCGAAGACGTTCGGTAAGGCTTCAGCCGTCATAGGCTCGCGTCTGCCGGTCCAGCCGCTCAAGAAATCCGACCGCGGCGCTGAGAAAGGCGTCGTTGCGATCACCAGCCACCATGTGCGACGCGCCGGCGACATCGGTGAACTTTCCGTTCGGAAGCTGCGCGACGAAGGTTTCCGCCGCCTCCCGAGAAACCAACTCGCTCAGCCGACCCCTGATGAGATGCATCGGAAGCGTCAAGCCGGTCAATCGGGCTTGGAACGCGTCGGCATCCCGCAAGGATCGACAGCTTTGCATGCCAGAGACAACGCCGGGATCCCAATGCCAGCGGAACCGCCCGTCATCGCCCTGCTGCAGGTTCTTGGCCAGTCCAGAATGATCCGCTGGCCGCGGTCGGTGAGGTAGATAGGCCGCAATGACGTCTGCGGCCTCTTCAAGGTTGCCAAATCCCTGGGCGACATGGGCGTTCATGAACTCCATGACCTTGGCGGCGCCGTCTGGGTCCATGTTCGGAACGATGTCGACCAGGGTGATCGAGCTGAAACCCCCGGGCGCGATCTCGGCCTCCGCGTACAGTCCGGCGAGACCGCCGAGCGACGCGCCGATCAACGCCGGACGGCCACCCATCGCGCGCGCGACCTCCGCGAGATCTTCCGAGAACCGCTGAATCCCGTAGTCGCCCGTCGGTGACCAGCCACTCTCGCCATGGCCGCGAAGATCGAGCGTGACCACTTCCCAGCCCCGATCCGCAAGCGCCGCCGCCGTCTTGGCCCAGGCATGCCGTGTCTGGCCGCCGCCGTGCGCCATGAGTACTGAGCCGTGCGTTGGCCGACCATACATATCTGCGGCGAGGTCGAGGCCATCGGTTGTTCTGAAGATCGCTCGGCTTGGTTCATTCATAGGTGATCTCATTTCTGCGCCCGACCCGACAGCCCGCATTTCGATCGCCTCTACCGGGCGGTCCCGCTTAAGTATTAGCGCATCGTTGTCTCCCTCGCCAGTGTTGGCTGCAGGTGGAGCGAAGCGGAACCGGAGGGTGATTTGGCGAAGGAACCGTGCCTATCCGCTTAAGGCATACACCCACTAGATATGGTATGGTGGGTCCATTGGCCTGAGTAGAGTTCGGCAAAGGTCGGCGCCTCGATATCACTGGCGATCCCGAGGAGGGATCGGAAGGCGTTGAACGGGTAGAAGCGGCGATTGAAGCGGAAAGTGAACTCGTTGAGGTAGGCTTGCAGATGCTTGGTGCTGACGCCGTGGTGGATGCCGTTGAGCCACGCTTTGAGGTTTGAGAACACCAGATGGACGATGGGCAGGAACTCTTCGGACACCTCCGGGTCGCCACACTGGGCGATGGCGTGATGGTCGTAACCGCCGCCCTGCAACCCGCTATAGCCGCTCCAATCATCGGTGATGACCAGCGTTCCCGGCTCGACCGCGCTCTGTACAAAGCCACCAAGGGCACCGGCACTGCGGTCTGCACCGATGGCCAATCGAACCCTTCCGGCATAGCGTCCGTTCCGGCGGCGGTCCTGGCCAGTGCCAGGCTCCCGGTGACGAACTTCGACGGCGGCGACCACCAGCGTTTTGTGGTGGGTTCCCCGGCCTTCGCCGCGCGTTCGCCCGCCGATCCAGGTCTCATCGACCTCGACATGCTGACCGCTCTGCCCGCCGATCCGATCCTGATCGGGGCGCACCATCGCGGCGCGCAGTTTATGGAGCAGGCCAAAGGCCGTCTCGTACCGGGTCAGGCCAAGCTGGCGCTGCAACTGGACGGCAGATATGCCGGTCGTCTGACTCGCAACCAGGTAAGCGGCCCAGAACCACACGCTGAGCGGGATGTGGCTTCGTTCCATGGCCGTGCCGACCATCAGGCCGGTCTGACGGCGACACGAGCGGCACATCAGGATGACAGGCCGAGTGGTGAAACGAAACGGATCGCCGACGACGCCACAGCGTGGGCACGCAAATCCATCAGGCCAGCGAGCTTTTTCAAGCCAGGACGCGCAAGCGCCATCATCCGGGAAAAGCCGCTGGAACTCGGGGAGGGATTTCGGGAACGGCAGCTTGTCGCGGTCAAGAACGTCCACAATCCCCACCCTTTACAACCGCTTTGGGTGGCACCAAGCCGCAGGAAAAGTCAGGCGCGCGCCACAAGGCAGCCACTAGATGTAGTGGGTGTATGCGTCAAGCGGATAGGCACGGAAGGAACGACCTCTGAAATCGTGTAGCGCTCATGGTCGCGGGTAGTTTTACTGTAGAATTCCGAGCCTCTCCGATTCCAGCAGCGCTTGGACTCTGTTCTTGACTGCCAGTTTGGCAAATAGATTGCGAATGTGCCATTTGACGGTGTCTTCACTTATGCGATGCTTGGACGCGATGTCACGATTAGAGAGACCTTCTCTTATCCTTTGAAGCATCGCCAGTTCCTTTCTCGTGAGCACAACCGAAGTTATGCTTCTCGGCGAGCGGACGCGATAGTCGCCGGGCGCGGGTTCTCGACGCCCCAATTCCTCCTCGCTCGGAATCAGATTTAACAGTGGCGTCGAGATGGGTCCAAGCGCTTCCAGATGCCACCGTTCATCGAGGAATGTGCGATAACATCCAAGTCGCGAAGCAATGGCGATCGCGTCGGCTACGCGCTGTTCAGGCACGGCCGATCTTCCTGTCCCGGCACAAGCAACGGCGGTGCAGAGTAACGCCGCAACCTCCAGCCGGCCAAGTTCAAATCGGCGTGCATGGTCTAGAGCGACGTTTGCAAAGCGGTTGGAAATGTGAAACTTCCCCTGTCGCGCCGCAATGCGCGCTTCGGTAAGCGATTGCCGTGCGCGGAGATACGGTCCATGTGTCGAGAGAAAAATTGGGTGATTGTGGTTCGGCAAGATGGAGAGCGCCTGCTCCGCGCTCTCTGCAACGAACATATCCGCGAGCGTCAGTCGCGCCAGGACCTCAAGCCGGACGAAACCAAATTCTCCCGCTATCACGCGCATCTCGTTAAGAAGCTCGGCAGCACGTTTTGGATTGCCCTTGCAGCGGGCAATTGCTGCAGCGGTGCGATAGGCCGAGAATGTAAAATCGACAATGCCATGCCGCCGTACAAAATCAAGAATCTCGTCGACGTGTGCTTCTATGCCGTCAAGTTGGTTCGCCTCGTACTGAATTTCTAGTTCCAGCGTGTTCAGAAGGTTTACTGAGAAAGGGGTTGTGTTGATTTGAGCATTTTCGTCACCGCGCGCTTTTTTGAGTAAGGCAGCACCTGCGCGCATATCTCCTCTTGAAAGCTCGGCGAGAATCATGGCGCCGTAAAGCCATCCCAGTGCGTAGTGGTGATCCGCGATGTTGTTTACCGATGACGTCTCCAAGGACAGTGTCCTTAAATCACCAAACCGGTGCTCGCTGGCCGCAAGGAAGCAAAGACAGGTGAGCACAGCACCTTTGCTGACGAGGTCCGCCTCGTTATAGACTTTCATCCAGGCTTCGCACTGCCGCCGACTTTCCGACAGATTGTCGCCGGTTGCTTCTCCGATGGCTTCGATGAGGTCGCACCAGCACTCTATTTGTCGGCGTACTTGTTGATCAAGACCGCTAAGTTCCGTGGCCCGCAAATCGGCCAACAGCCCACTCGCCCGCCGGTGGTCGTGACTAAAAATCTGGGCCCAGGCCAGGCCAAGGGCGATTGTTGGAGAACCCGAAATGACAGCAGCGGAAAAACTGCCTTGCCAAAACTGGATTTGATCTATCTCGCCTTCCCGCAGAGCAATATCCATCATATTTTCAGACGCAACATCAGCGGCCGATTCGTTCTCACCCGCGCGTAAGGAGAGATTGATGCTGTCGCGAATGTTGTTGTTTTGTCTTTGCCATTGGGCGGCGCGGGCGAGCAGGTTCGGCTTCAAGCCGGGGTTCTCCACCGAGAATCTGTGCTCTAGAAATTCGCGAAGCAAAGGGTGGAACTCATAAGCTGTCTGCGATCGGTCCAGAGGCTGGAGAAGCATCTGCTCGGTGGAAAGTTTGTCTATAAAATAAGCCGCATCGTTTCGTTGGAACGCATGGTTGAAATATTCTGCTGATACCGATCCAAGAATGGAGGCGCAGAGACAAAATTCTCGAATATCATTCGGAAGTGAGTGTAGTATTGTGCTCCGGAAATATTTATCCAAGTCAATATCTACGCCTGTGATGTTGTTGACTATAAGGCGATTGGTTGAGTGGTTCTCCGATGCTGCTTGCATCAAAAGGCAGAATATCTCTGGCCAGCCTTGGGTGCGCTTCCAAAGCGAATAAGTTTCAACTTCTGAGGCTGCTCGCCTTTCCTCGGTGAGCCCGACTGCTTTTGCTTCGTCGAAATTGAAGGCAAGCGCGTCATGTCTTAGCTCGTGGGTTTCTCGTTGCGCTTTCATGCGCGCAAAGCCGATGTCTGCCGAGCTTGCCGCGATGAATTCCACTTCGGCTGGCGTCGCCAGCATGAAGGCCTCGATCTCGTCTATCGAATGCAGATCAAATTCGAGATCATCGAAACAGATGAGAACCTTCGATCCTAGTCGATCCTTGGTCTCCCATAGCCAAGTGGCGAGGTCATAGAGGCTGCGAAGACATTCTGTCGGCCGCGGCGGTGGCGGCGTGTCGTGGCCGCCGGCCTCTTGGGTAGCGGCGAGCTGCGCGCAGATACGGTCCGCGAGGAGTTGCAGATCGCCCCGGCATTCTTTGATGGAAACCCATGCCGCCGCAGCACAGGCTTGCCGACGATCGGCCCAATGCTGTGCCATCGCGACAGTCTTTCCGTAACCTTGAGGCGCCCGAAGGAGATAGCAGCGCGTCGGCTTTTCGGCAGCGAAGAGGCGAGGGCGCGAAAGGCATCCGGAGGCCAACGACGCCACTCGCTCATTGATAGAGCCTGTGGGAGGCTGTGCCCTTTGTCGCGGGCTAGAGTCGGTCTCCCGAGGCCGCATTTCAAATCCGAGAGGATGAGTCGACGCAGGCTCATCCTCTCGAATGCCTCTCACTTTCGCAGATGCTGTGTCTGTTTTTACATGCGCCATCGGGGCGGCACTATAGCAGCAGGCCGCCCGTGTGCAATCCAGAACCACTCTTTAGTGTGGGCTTTGGGCCGATTGGGTTGGCCGACCGCAGGCCCTCACTCGCCGTTCGTATGCGTTCAAGGCAGTGTCCGTGTCATCAACTTTCAGTCTCCGGCTGTTAGTTAGGCTGCGATCTCTGCGATCTCCTTCAGGGCGAAGGCGGGTTGCCCAGCTCGGGACTTCGCCCGTCGAGAGATGAACTGCCTTGGTTTGACGCGTCAGCTTTTCCGCGCGAACACCAGGTCGGAGGCCAATGCCGTGTCCGGCGCAGAATTCCACCGGCTTCAAGGGGAGCGATGCGGCGCCGGGACGTTCCGGAGCCACGCTTTGGACAGCGGCGGGCGATGATAAGGCGCGATGAGTTCCTCGCCGACCAGCGTTACGGCTCCCTCAAACCAATATTGACGAAGCAGGGCGGTGACCATTTCCCCCGGCGTGGCCCGCGCCAAAGATCACCACATGCGCGTCCGATCGGCTCACAGAAGCCCTCTCGCCCAAACCGAGCGCCTCGCGCGCGATGTCAAAGCACTCGCCGCGCCTGCGAGCCTGCTCCAAGCATAAGGGGGCCTGAAGGGGAGGGGTTGAAAACCACACTTTAGTGGGGTTGTTCCGTGCCTTGCCGAACCCCATTCGCTGAGGACTGTCAATTAGAACTGATTTTAGAACACAGTGAATGTGTCTTCCAATGGGATGAGGAGAACGCCGGATGAGCACCATCGCATGAAATCCGTCCACCGAACCGGCGCCAGCACCTTGCTGGTATCGAAGCCCGCCGCTGCGCCCAAAAAGAAGACTAGGAGACTAGAGATGACTCAGAAGGAGACCAGGAGATGACTCAGGCTGCTGCGACCGCCGATCGCGCCGATGCATATTCGATTCCGCTGGACAGGATCAACGTCGCCGATCCGGCGCTGTTCCGCGACAACATGATGTGGCCCTACTTCGAGCGCTTGCGCAAGGAAGATCCGGTTCACTATTGCAATGACAGCCAGTACGGGCCGTACTGGTCGGTCACCAGGTTCAAGGACATCATGAGCGTGGAAACCAACCACAAGGTGTTCTCGTCCGCGTCCCGCTCCGGCGGCATCACGATCATGGACAACAATGCGGCGGCGTCGCTGCCGATGTTCATCGCGATGGATCCGCCCAAGCATGACGTGCAGCGCAAGACGGTGACCCCGATCGTCGCGCCGGAAAACCTCGCCAAGCTCGAAGGCCTGATCCGTCAGCGCACCCAGAATGCACTCGATGCGCTGCCGGTCGGTGAGACCTTCAACTGGGTCGAGCGCGTCTCGATCAACCTGACCGCGCAGATGCTGGCGACGCTGTTCGGATTCCCGTTCGAGGATCGCACCAAGCTGACGCACTGGTCAGACGTCACGACTTGCGAACTCGGCACCTGCGGGGTCGAGACCGAAGAGCAGCGCATCAAGGAGATCCAAGAGTGCGGGGCCTATATGACCAAGCTGTTCAACGAGCGTGCGAACTCTGATCCGCAGCCCGATCTGCTGTCGATGCTGGCGCACTCGGAAAACACCCGCAACATGAGCCCGGAAGAGTTCATGGGCAACATGGTGCTGCTGATCGTCGGCGGCAACGACACCACCCGCAACTCGATGAGCGGTGGCCTGCTCGCGCTCAATGAGAATCCGGAGGAATACCGCAAGTTGTGCGCGGACCCGACACTGATTCCGTCGATGGTATCGGAAATCATCCGCTGGCAGACGCCGCTGGCGCACATGCGCCGCACGGCGCTGGAAGACTTCGAACTCGGCGGCAAGCAGATCAAGAAGGGCGATAAGGTCGTGATGTGGTACGTCTCGGGCAACCGTGACGGCGACGAGATCGAGAACGCCGACCGGTTCATCATCGACCGTGCCAATCCGCGTCATCACCTGTCGTTCGGCTTCGGCATCCATCGCTGTGTCGGCAATCGCCTCGCGGAGATGCAGTTGCGCGTGCTGTGGGAGGAAACGCTCAAGCGATGGCCGAAGCCCGGGCAGATCGAGGTCGTGGGCGAGCCGCGCCGGGTTTTCTCGACCTTCGTCAAGGGCTTCGAGGCGCTGCCGGTCCGGATCAATGCCTGAGCGATCGACGCAATGAGCGCGAACGTCGTGATCGTCGGCGGCGGGCACGCCGGTGGGCAGGCGGTGGCCAGCCTGCGGCAGGGTGGCTTTGACGGGGACATCACCCTCGTCACGGCCGAACAGAGCCTGCCGTACCAGCGGCCGCCGCTGTCCAAGGCCTACCTCGCCGGCGAGTTGCCGCGCGAGCGCCTGCTGATGCGGCCGTCCGCCTTCTACGAGGGCGCGGGAGTCGATGTGCGTCTGGGCATCGAGGTGACCGGCCTCGACGCCGGGCGCCGTAGCCTGACGCTGTCGGACGGAGGGCAACTGACGTACGATCATATGATCCTGGCTACCGGCGGCCGGCCGCGGCCGTTGCCGTGTCCGGGCGCGGATCACCCGGCCGTGCACTATCTGCGCACGATCGCCGATGTCGACGCGATGCGTCCCCGCTTCGTTCCGGGCGCGTGCATCGTCATCGTCGGCGCCGGTTACATCGGTCTGGAGGTGGCGGCAGTCGCGATCAAGCACGGGCTGCGGCCGGTCGTCCTGGAAATGGCGCCGATGGTGCTGGCGCGCGTCGCCAGCCCGGAGGTCGCTGGCTTCTTCGAAAACGTTCATCGCGGTGCTGGTGTGGATCTGCGCACCGGTGTCGCGGTCAGCGCGATCGAGGACCGGGACGGCAAGGCGGTGGTGGTGTCGACGGCGGGTGACCGGATCGAGGCCGATCTGGTCGTCGCCGGTGTCGGCCTGCTGCCAAACGTCGAGCTGGCGCAGGCGGCCGGGATCGACTGCGACAACGGCATCGTCGTCGACGCGTTCTGCCGGGCGTCGGCATCGGGGGTCTATGCGGTCGGCGACTGCAGCAACCATCCGAGCCGCCTGTACGGTCGGCGCTTGCGTCTTGAATCCGTGCACAACGCTCTGGAGCAGGCCAAAACGGCGGCGGCTGACATCTGCGGTAAACCGCTGGCGTACGACCAGGTGCCGTGGTTCTGGTCCGATCAGTACGAACTCAAGCTGCAGACCGCCGGTCTGAGTCAGGGCTACGACCAGGTCGTGATCCGGGGCAACATGGCGATGCGCTCGTTTGCGGCGTTCTACCTAAAGGACGGGCGGCTACTGGCTGTCGACGCCGTCAACCGGCCGGCCGAGTTCACCCTGGCCAAGCGCTGGATCTGGGACCGCAAGGCGCCGTCGCCGCAGCAGTTGGGTGACGACAGCATCGAAGCAAAGGCGCTGGCGGTATGATTTCATACGCGGCCGAGTGCCGCATCCCCAATTTTTTCGAATTTCCGCATGATGCGGATCAACACTAAAAGGGTTACAACGTGACCAAGATCACTTTCATCGAATTCAACGGAACCGAGCGCAGCGTTGATGCCGAAAACGGCCAGTCGCTGATGCGGTCGGCGGTCGACAACTTAGTGCCCGGCATCGACGGCGACTGCGGTGGCGCCTGCGCCTGCGCGACCTGCCACTGCTACATCGAGGGTCCGCTGGCGGGAAAACTGCCAGAAATCGGCGAGGCCGAGCGCTCGATGTTGGAGATGGTCGAGGGTGTCACCGCCGCGTCGCGGTTGGCGTGTCAGATCACCGTGTCCGGCGATCTCGAAGGCTTGGTCGTGCGCACCCCGCAATCGCAGCACTAAACCGGCGTCTCCGTTCACTGTTTCAGCCGGTGCGTTACTGTAGCGCACCGGCTGCACGGCGCCCCGAGAACAGGTAGTCCGCTAGTACCTCTGCACAGAGGTTTTGACGGGTTGGGCGTCACAGGGCGAGGCACCGTTCGTGCTGCGATCCGACCGCGCAAGGGCCGCATCCAGCACCGGCCGGAACAGCTCGAAGTCTACCACCGCACTCAGTCGGTCCAGCGGGTCGCCCGCCGCCGACAATGCCGCAAGCCGCTCATCCACATCGAAGAAACCGTGCTGTACCATCGCTGCCTCCCGCTCTCGCCGGTGGCAGTGAATCGCCTCACGCGGTTAAAGGCTGCAGGATTTTAGAGGCACCCGGCTAAAACCACACTTTAGTGGGGTTGTTCCGTGACCTTGATGAATCCAATTTGGTGGGAACGGGCAATGAGAGCCGATTTAATAAGTCCAGTGAAGTGTGTCTTCATTGAGATGAGGAGAGTACCTGATGAGCACCATCGCACGAGATCCGTCTCCCTATACCGCGCCTGATCGCTATGTCGACAGGAAGCGCTATCTATGGATGTTGTCGGTCGTCTGGCCAGCGGCGCCGCTGATTGGCCTCTACCTTGTCAGCGTGACCGGGTGGAGTGTGTTTTACGCCTTTACGCTGGTCGTCTGGTATGCCGTCATCCCGGCGCTGGACGTCTTGTTTGGAAATGATCCGAATAACCCCCCGGAGGCGGCCGTGGCCCGTCTCGAGGCGGATCGGTATTATCGAGTTCTAACCTATCTTACCGTCCCAGTGCATTATGCCTCACTCATCGTCTCGGCATGGTGGGTGGTGACCAAGCCGATGGCCTGGTGGGAAGTTGTCGCGCTTGCGCTGTCTTTGGGCATCGTCAACGGCCTGGCTCTGAACACCGGCCATGAATTGGGACACAAGAAGGAAGCCTTTGACCGCTGGATGGCCAAGATCGTTCTGGCCGTGGTGGGTTACGGCCATTTCTTCATCGAGCACAATAAAGGCCACCATCGCGACGTTGCGACCCCCGAGGATCCCGCTACGTCCAGGATGGGAGAAAGCATCTATAAATTTTCGCTGCGCGAAATTCCGGGCGCCTTCAAGCGCGCCTGGAATCTGGAAAAGGTGCGGCTGGAGCGCTTGAACAAGGGAATCTGGAGCCTGGACAACGAAATCATCCCGCCGCTGCTGATTACAATCGTCCTTTACACGTCCCTGTTGCTGGCGTTCGGACCCGACCCCAAGCTGCTGGTGTTCTTGCCTATCCAGATCGCCTTTGGATGGTGGCAGCTGACCAGCGCTAACTACATCGAGCACTATGGGTTGTTGCGCGAAAAAATGGCGGACGGACGTTATGAACGCGCCCAGCCCCGGCATTCCTGGAACAGCAATCACATCGCCTCCAATCTGATCCTGTTCCATCTCCAAAGGCACTCCGATCACCACGCCCACCCGACCCGCAGCTATCAGTCGCTCCGGGACTTTGAGGGCCTGCCGGAGTTGCCGAGCGGCTACCCCGGCATGTTCTTCATGGCGCTGATTCCGCCTGTGTTCCGATCTGTCATGGACCGCCGCGTCGTGGGATGGGCTGACGGCGATCTTGGCAAGATTCAGATCGACGGCGCGCGCAGGAAGAAGATCGAACGCAAGTTTGGTGCTGCTTCACACCGGCCGACGCGGGCGGCCGCCGAATAGTCGCCTGCCTTGGCGACTAGCCGAGGAGCTCGTTCCGAGTCTCCTCGGCCGGCAGTCGCGGGCCGCGATGGCGTCCTGAAAAGGGCGTGCCGCGCGATCGCATCCTCGTCAGCGGCCTGTCCCGAAGGTTTTTAAAACTCAAGTCGACAAAAGGAACAAGGCGCCATGGCGCGGTATCAGTGTCCCGATTGCAGCTACATCTACGATGAACTTAGGGGTGAGGCCCACGAGGGATTCCCGCCCAATACGTCTTGGGCGCAAATCCCCGAGGATTGGGCCTGTCCCGATTGCGCAGTGCGCGACAAAGCCGATTTCATCCCTCTGGACTCGGGCGAGGTCGGAGACGAGGCGGGGCCTCAATCTGGTTCCGGAGCCGAACGATGACCAAGGGCGACCAGGAGGCGGAACCGTCAGGTGCCGTCGAAACCGTGCCGTTCGCGAAATGGCACTGCGTGACCTGCGGCCATATCTACGATGAGGCCCTCGGTGATCCCGATACGGGCGTGGCACCTGGCACCCGTTGGGCAGATGTACCCGCCGATTGGTACTGCCCGGACTGCGGCGCGACCAAGGAAGATTATGACCTTTATAGGTGACTCATTCGGGCGGACACTTGTCTTCCCGCTTTGCAACCTTGCGAATTCCTTGAGGAGGGCCGAGTGAACGTTCATGCAGTCACCGCGACCACCGCGGCACCGATTCATCCCGACGGCGACGGCGAGATCGATTCCCTGTTCTCATCGCACCGCCGATCGGCCGTAGAGAACAGGACGAAATTCACGCTAAAAGCGCGACTGGCTATGTTGTCGCGACTAAAGGCAACGATGAAGACCCGGGAAGACGAGATTATCCGAGCTCTCTACACGGATTTCAGGAAGCCAGAATCCGAGGTGCGTCTGACCTCACGAATCCCCTCATTCAAATGATCCCGAAAGTGCGTTTGAGGAGCTGGTGCTCGCGGATAAGCTTTTCGAACTGCAGGATGAG
>FWWL01006678.1_pt1 | contig 16441 bp, 14 predicted proteins | sample 2228331 | NCBI WGS metagenome assembly FWWL01 (sample SAMEA103939775, study PRJEB20133) | metagenome
AACGACCAGCAGCCGAATACGCACCCGCTTTCTCGTAACACCGAACAGCATCGGCATACTGACCTGCCCGCTCGTAACAACGACCAGCATCGGCATACCGACCTGCCCGCTCGTAACATCGACCGGCACCCGCATACCGCTCAGCCTGCTCGTAACAACGACCAGCATCCGAATACTTCCCTGCCCGCTCGTAACAATGACCCGCCTTCCCATACTCACCTGCCCGCTCATAGCTCTGTGCCATTCTAATACTTGCGGCGAGGCTTACCGCTTGCACGCTACGAACCAGCACAGGCTCCGCCGCCTGCCAGCCCTGCCACCACTGCCCGGAAGCCAGCATCAACCAGACCGAATCCAGATGTGCTGGCTCATCCACGATGAGCAGTCCGCGCCGGGCGCGCGTCAGCGCCACATACAACCGCGAGAAAGCCTGCCGACGCAGGATGTCGCTGTGACTTCTCATCTGTTGGCGCAGGTGGGTATAAGGCTGATAAACCACTGCGCGATCAAACTCCAGTCCCTTAGCCTCCTCCACCGTAGTCACTAAAACGCCGCGTTCCGCCAACGCCTGTGCGAGCGTCTCTGCCCTGTCCTGCGCATCCCACACGATGAAAGCACCCTGGTCGCCCAACCACTGCGCCAGCCTGTCAGCCTGCAGCTGGTCTGTTGCTATTCCGGCTGGCGGCAACCCCTCCAGCAGGGCGGTGACGTGATAGTCAGGCTGGTCCTCCAGATGATAGGTAGACCGGACCCGCTCCAGTTCTCCTTGCACAAACTCCGCAATCTGCCGGGAGTTTCGCAGGTTCAGTGCCAGCGAGCCTTCGACTACCTGCAGTTCGGTGCCCAGGCGTCTGCTCAGACGACTCCAGTAAAATCCCGACGGACGCAACGCCTGAAACGGGTCGCCCGTGAAGAACAATCCTCTCGGATTCCTGCACAGGTGCGCCAACAACATCCACTGCACCTCGCACAGATCCTGCACCTCGTCCACGTACACGCCGGTATAGTCGGCGGCAATGAATGCACGGTCTGACCACAGTCTTCTGGAGAGTGTCAGCTCATCTTCCCCCTCCAGGTGGAACCATTCCTGCAGAGCGTGCCAGATAGCGGTGCGCTCTTCAGGGCGGAAGTCGGTAGCCGCCGCTTCCAGATAACCCTGCTCGTCCAGAACCTCGTGCGTCCACCAGTTCAGCTGCCCCATCACGGTATCCCAGTACTCTGTCCACAGCGTCTCTTCATCCCAGGGGAACTGCGGATGCTGTTTGCGATGCTCTTTAAGCACTTTCGGCACGGCTCCCAGTTTCCACCGTCCCTGAGCCGCTCGGTATGCCTGGCGAAACTGCTCGCGACGCTGTGCATACGAGACTATCTGCACGTTCGGAAAGAATGTGTCCAACAACTGCTCGTAGCTCAGGATGTCTACCCGCTCCAGAAGATCCGCGCCCTTTGGCAGGCTTTCGAAGAGCAGCTGGCAGAGGGTGGTCAGCTGCGGAGAGTAGCTCACTACCAGAAACCGCCCCGGTGTCTGTCGGGCACGCCAGTAAAGGTGGTAAAGCATGATGGTCGTTTTGCCGCTTCCCACCGTACCGCTTAACAGCAGGGGTCCGGGGCGATGGACGAACTCCATCTGCTCCGGCAGAAGGTGCAGGAGGAAATCCTCGCTCGTGGAGGCAATGCGCATCAGTTCCGCTTCCAGCGTGTCCAGGTCCACCTCCAGAAACTCCTGGGCATCGTAGAGGGTTTCGCGTTCCGCCTCAACCGCGCGTGCGAACCACCATTCCTCCCCGCGATAGCTCAGATTCGTATACTGTCGCAGAGAGCCTTTACCTGACCGTACCGCCTGCTCCACTACGTCAATCGGCACGAAGGCATATTCCGGCAGGCGCGATACCTCTATCTCCTCCAGCACGCCCTCCTCGCGCAGAAGAGCAGCAACACTGCAGGGCTCAGCCGCATGGAGGACATCGTAGTCGATTCGGCGGGCGCGGTTGAGGGCGTCGTCATGGTGGTCGACATCCCACACCACAATGCGCTCGCGGAAGTGGGGTCGGGCGCTACCTTCTTCGTACTCGGACGCGCCCTGTACGGTGAAGATGAGGCGGATGTCGCGGTCGACGCGGGCTTCGAAGACCGGCACGCCGATGCCCTTCAGGCGTTTCATGCGCAGTCCGGGCAGTCGACTCTGTCCGTCCCTCAGCCTCTGGATGCACTCTGCCACCGGCTCAGGCGGAACCTTGCCATCGCGCAACCGCTTCTGCACGCGACGATGAATCAGAACACTTCGCGGCATTTCCCCCACCCTCTATCAGACAACAGTTTGGCACAGTATAGCATACTTGCACAGATGAAGCAAGCTCTTTTTCTGTGACGGATAAACCGGTTGCCCATCGTCTGGAGGGCGAACCTCTCGGTGAGCCGTTGCAAACCCCTCTCCCATCCTCTCCCCGGCGCGGGGAGAGGCGTTTCCCCCATTCCCTCGCAGGGAAGGGGTCAGGTCTTGTCATCGGCTCGACAGGGGTTCCTTGTCTTCCACTGCTACTGTCATGGGGTCCGGAGGGCAGTTTGCCGATGTCGTGTTACTTGCGTTCGCTTGCGCACTTAGGACATCTTAAGACTCCGATTATGCCTTATCTCCCCAATAATCTCGGCACTCCCTGTGCGGACTGAGACCGATTCTCTCGCTCACTCTCTGTTCATGCGAGCCTAGCTAATGAACCTATCCGCGGTTCCCACGATGTGGTTCTTAACCGACACGTCGCTTGGGCTCAGTGCAGTGGTTTCCAGCCTTGTTACGTCGTTGGAGTCCGGAGTTGTTGACCTTCCTACACTCACTCCGAGTTCTGGGATCACTGCATTAGCAGTCAACAGGGGGAGTTGCCGAACGTCGGCTGAGTACACGCCTGTTTGGAGCCACTTTGCAAGCGGTTCCCTCTCTATGCAAAGCCGGAGCAGGTCTCTGCTGGCTAGTGCCAGTTCGAGAGGAGTATTTGCCAACTTCAGGCTCTGCAATCGTTGCCGGAGTTCGCTGATAAGACCAGCATCCCGGCGCAGACTCTGCCTTTTTTGTGGAGATCGAGAAATCTGTGTCCGCAGTTGCGCCAGAGTCGCCTGCGCTTCGTTAATAACATCGGTCTGAATTGCGTTCCTGCGTTTCAGTAGCAGGAACTCCCTCAGCACTTCGGTTTCTTCGTGTTCAAAGACCTGCCATAGCTTGTATGCTGGCGGCTGCTGTTCGTTGAACTCGCGAAACACATCGAGCAATCCGCCATCGCCTATCCGGCGGATCAAATGGTAGGTGATGGCTTGCGCAAGTAGTTCATGCAACTCAGAGGGAGCAGAAGACGGGTCGTGCCAACCTGCTCCGTTGGCATCCACGCCGACATGGGTGATGGCGTGAGCAAACTCGTGCATTTCTACGATAGTGTGCAGCTTTGCGCGAACGACATCCGACGGCTGGCGCAACCGGTGCGCGAGCCGGTTCCCCAGGCTCCTCGACAGGCGGGTAGAGCTGGGAATACAGCCCCGACGCTTCGTCCCTCAAATGCTCAAGCCTCTGTTCAGCGTCAACCAGAACGTCCCAGCCCTCGACGGTTTCCGACAGGCGCCGCCCCCGCGGGCAAACCACCAGATGGTCGAGCAGACGATACCGCATGATGGGCAGTTCGATATACGCCACGTTGCTGGCTGCCCACAGCCCGAGAAGAGACTGGAGAGCCATTGCCCCCCAAGCCCAGCGCGGGTCAAAAAGGTGTTTGTAAGGGCGTTTGTCTGCACCAACGTCGCCCCGGAAACTATGTCCGTAGCGAAAATAGTATTCGTCCCACAACCAGGGCGGGAGGAAAATGTAAAACCTGTCAACGTCAATCAAGTGCCCGAAGAAGCGATCCGGTTCGGCTCTCTCTTCTGGGGAGAGCCGCCACCACTCGTGCCAAGCGTGGTTGTGCCACGGGTAGTACGGCGGAAATCCTAAAATGTAGCGCATCACGGTGTACCTCCTTGACGTCATTTTCGTAAACAGACTACGCTTTTCTTGCCCTCGAATACAGCGAACATTACAATCCTTATTTTTCGCGCTACATGAACCATCCTTCCTGCAAAGCGCATACCGATTTGATACAATTTCTGCCGAAGTATGAGACAGCGCAATACCTGTTCCGCACAAACCTAGCTGTCATGGGCGAGCTCATCGGCTCGGACGGAGCCAAGCCCTCCACACAAGGTGTCATGCTGAGGCGCCAGCCGAAGCATCTCGGAGATTCTTCGCGTCGCTCAGAATGACATCAAGCGATGGCAGAATGACCATAACAACTGTCATGCTGAGGCGCCAGCCGAAGCATCTCGGAGATTCTTCGCGTCGCTCAGAATGACAGGAAATGAAGACCAGAATGACCTAAAGTCCGTGTCATTGCGAGCCTGCGCCAGCAGGCGAAGCAATCCCCTGCCGAATCGCGGGAAGCAGAGGAGATTGCCTCGTCGCGATCGCTCCTCGGCAGGACACAGGAAGGCTCGAACAGATGGCTGGTCAAGGTAATCTCAAACACCTTCCGCCTCCTTGACTCCCCGTGCCTGCGAATCTATAATGAGCTCAACCAAACCCGTGATTCGGCTGGAGAAAGGAGTGATGGTCATGTCGGGTCGTGCAGTCTCCCGGTGGACGATCCCCGCGATTCTGGTGGTCTCCTGCCTGACACTGTCCCGCGCGCTTCTGGCGCAGGGGGCGCCGGATATCGTGTGGATGACCCGCCACCATACCACGTGGGTCAACGCCCTCCGCTTCACGGCAGATGGTAGCCTGCTGGCTTCCGGTGGGGAAGAGGGACGAGCGAAAGTCTGGCGCGCCACCGACGGCGCGCTCCTGTGGGATTTCAACACCGGTACCGCTGTACGCGGGCTGGACATCGCCCCGGATGGCAGCACCCTGACCGACGTGCTGTTCGAACGAACGGTGCAGTTCTGGAACCTGAGCGACGGTAGCCAGCTCGCCAGCTTCCTGGGGCACAGCGCGTACATGTATGCCGTGCGCTACCTGCCCGACGGCAGTCTGGTGGTCACCGGCGGAACCGACGGCTTGATGAAGTTCTGGCAGATACCCAACAACACGCCCATGCGCACCATCAGCAGTCCCGAATGGATACGCTGTATCGCCGTCACCCGCGACGGGCAGATGATCGCCTCCGGTGGACAGAACGGCGGTATCCGCATCTGGCGGCTGGCGGACGGCGTGCTGATTCGCACCATGACCGGGCACACCAGCGGCATCACCGCCCTCGATTTCTCGCCCGACGGCTCTCTGCTCGCCTCGTCCAGCTTCGACAACACGGTTCGGCTGTGGCGGGTGTCGGACGGCGTGCTTCTGCACACGCTCACCGGACACACCAACTGGGTGTATGGGGTGGCGTTCTCGCCCGATGGACAGACACTGGTATCGGGAGGGCGCGACGGAACCGTGCGCCTGTGGCGGGTGTCGGACGGCACGGAGCTGCGGCGCTACGACCAGGAGACCAGCACGGTCGTCTACTCGGTCGCCTTCTCGCCCGATGGAGAGACCTTCGCCTATGGCGGCTCCGATGGACGGGTGGTGCTGGCACGCAATCCGTTCGCCATGCCCAAAGTGAGCGGTATCGTCCAGTTTGGCGACTATGGCGGTGCATTGCCCCCTGCCGTCACGCTGGAACTGCGCGAACCGGGCGAAACCACCCCGTTCCAGGCGGTCGACGTCGCCATCGGTGAGGGCGGTGCGTTCCGGTTCACCGCTCCCCGGCGCGGGGCGTTTGATGTGTCGCTCAAATGGCGTCACTGGCTCAGGCGCACGGTGAGCGTGGACACCTCTGCGGGCAACGTGACCGACCTGAACATCGAACTGCTCAACGGCGACATCGACGGTGACAACGAGGTGACGCTGTTCGACTTCGGTGCGCTGGTGGCGGCGTTCGGCAGTATGCCGGGTGACAGCAACTGGAACCCCGACGCCGACCTCGATGGCGACGAGGAGGTGACGCTATTCGACTTCGGCATTCTGGTGAAGAACTTCGGCGAGATCGGGGATGATTAGTCGGCAGGCGGGTGTCTGCTCGCCACCAGATTGGGCGAGGGGGTGTCAGGAAGTCAAATCCCCGCAGAAATACCTGTTGCACTTTTTGGCACAGGCATTTATACTGAGGGTGTACTCCAATCCATCTGCTCGAAAGGAGGGCGGTAAGTTGAAGGCACGAACAGTGTTTCTCGCGGTGGTAACAGCCCTCGTCTGGACCGCCAGCGCGACGCACGCCCAGCTGGCCTGGTACGACTCACACGGCTTCGAGGCGCCCCTGTTCAGTCCCGGGGTGCTGAACGGGCAAGACGGCTGGCTAAGTGAGGGAGGTGGCCCCTCCGGCGACACCGCGCGCGTGGTGGTATCGCCAGAGCCAACGGTCGGTGGGCAGGCAGTGAGGCTGGAGCTGGGCGACAGTCAGGGCGACTATTCCCTTATGGCGCGTCCCATTGACGACCCGCTGGCTGCAGGGTGGCCCATTGTGATCGTCAGCTTCGACATCTACCGGATCGGCCCCACGCAGAAGCAGAACCTCTGGTGGTACTGGTTCGATAGTGGCGAGCCCACCTACGGACTGCAATGGGACCTGTCCAACGCCACCCACCCCTTTGGATGGAACCCTGGCGCCACCTCCACCCCGACCATCTTCGACCGCTTCGTGAACCTCAAGATGGTCTGGGACTTCAATCAGATGAAGGCGTACTCGTATTACGATGGCGTGCTGGTGGATAACGGCATCCCCATCTCTGGCGTCACGTCCCTTACCGGTTGGGCTATCTACTTCTCCCATGATGCCGCTACCGGCACGGGCGCGGACGTAGCGTGGATCGATAACTTCGCGATCTACGTGGTGCCTGAACCCGCCAGCATCGTCGCGCTGGCGGGCGGGGTGCTCGCCCTGGCGGGCATTCGCCGACGCCGACGATAAAGGTGATGACGGGGCAGGGGAAACTCTGCCCCCTCTTTCAGTCGTAGCAAAAAGTGAAAGTTCGATACTCACTTGCGAAAGTTTCGCAGGTGAGGTATGATATAGTTAGAAGTTACAGGCTTTGTGAGACTACCATCAGGAAGCCGGGGACAAGGTGGTGCCAATGATCAAGCAGGCAACTCGGATGCTGATGCTGGTCGCCGTGAGCGCGCTGGCTCTGGCGGTACCAGCTCGGGCGATTGTGATCGAGGATGTGCTTTCCCATCACCCGCTGGTGGCTTTTGTGGGCACGTGGACGTCGTCGAGCAACAGCACCGCAGGTGCCCCATCGGTGCCGGCTGGCGTTGTCGCTCCACCATCGGAGTCCGCGCTGGATAACCTGCCGATGCCAGCCAGTCCATCCGTGTCTCAGGACAACATGACCGTGGAGGTCGTGCCCATCAGCCTGCCCAAACTGCCGGGCTATGTGGTGTTCGCCATCTACCTGGTGGGTGCGATGGTTTTCTATACTATGCTGGTGCTGGTTGCCCAGCCGGGACCATCCGAGTATCTCTAACCCTTTGCATGTTGCACCTCCGACATCACCCCTGGCAGGTAATCTGCCGGGGGTGATGTTTTTCGCGCCTCTTCTGCAGAATCTCGTACGATGCAGGGTGAATCGATGTTGTGTTTTTCGGTGTAACGTGCTATGATGAAGGCGTGAAGGGATAAGCAAGTGGACGCTAGCCATTTACGTACTTGCGCGATGGCAGAGGAAATCCCGAGCGGAAAGCGAAAGACCCTGGCGAGGAGGTGGTGTGAAAACAGAAGAGTAGCGGACATCTATCAGTAGCCGGTTCTCCTTGTGTTCACGCGCGAAAAACAGCATAAGGGAGGGTGTGAAGATGAAACGACAAAGTGCTTTTACGCTGATCGAGCTGCTGGTAGTTATTGCGATAATCGCGATACTGGCGGCGATTCTCTTCCCGGTGTTTGCACAGGCGCGCTCCAAAGCGCGGCAGGCAAGCTGCCTCTCGAACACAAGACAGCTGGGACTGGCAGCGTCCATGTACTGCAACGACTACGACAACCAGTACATGGAGCTGTACCGCAGCCACCCCAACGAACCCCCAGACTGCGACGGTTGGTCGGTGTGGCCCTGCCGCGAAGACCTGCGCAAACCCAACGGCGAGGTCTACGGCTGGTATACCGGTCCCACCCAGCGCCCGCAGGACTTCTCGCCTAACTGGGGGTCTATTCTCCTGCCCTACATCAAGAACGCCGGTATCTTCGAATGTCCGGCAGGAGCGACTACCGCCTGGCGTCCTGCTACCTCTACGGATGCCGTCGGTTACGTGTACAGCAACTGGATAGGCGACTCCGGCGAGTACAAGGGACCTGCTGCCAAGAGGTCGTACATCCCTCGCCCGGCGGAGACGGTGCTTTTCTGGGACACCGGCAAGTCCAACTGGGCGATTGAGATGCAGGGCTGGAACGGCTACCCGGACTGGACCGGGCAGTTCGACCCGAACTACACCTGCCCGCGCTGTTGGCCCGACTGGTTGCCTCAGCATTCGGACGGGCGCAACTACGTCTTCTGCGACGGACACGCCAAGTGGTTCCGCGACAACCAGATGTGGCTGTACTACAACGTGGAGAAGTGGGACTGGCGTCGCCAGCAATAACACCACAGTGAGGGTAGCGCAATGGACAAAAGCACTAACCCGGCAAAGGTCGTAGCAGTGGTGATTGCGGTGGTGGTGGCAATTGCGCTGGCGTTCCTCAGCTACCAGCGGTTCATGGCGCCGAAGAAGTCGCCAGCGTGGACACCACCAGCCAACTATGGAGCGCCTGTTCCCTATGGCGCACCAGCCACACCACGTTGATCTCAACGATCGGGAGGCAACACGATGAAGAAAGAGGTTTCTCCTGTGCTGGCGATTGCAGTGGTGGTCATTGCAGTGCTTATCGCCGGCTTCTTCCTGTGGCGCGCCTGGAGCGGCGGTAAACGCACGGAGGTTAGCGACATCGGACAGGAAGTGAACGCCGTCATCCAGAAAGCGCGTGGCGACATCAGCAAGCTCACGCCGGAGGATCGCGCCGTGCTGGAACGCGCTATGAAACAGGGCTATCCCTTGCCGCCCGGACTGCAGGCGCAGCTGACAGGCTCCGGTGGCGGGGCACCGACGAAGGGCGTGCCCCAGCCGGCACCATACGGCGGACGCTAACAAACCACACTCAATCAGAGGAGGGTGCTGAACATGAAACGACACACTGCTTTTACACTCATTGAGCTGCTGGTTGTTATCGCCATTATCGCGATACTGGCAGCGATCCTGTTCCCGGTGTTCGAACGTGCCCGTGAACAGGCGAACAAGACCTCGTGTCTGTCCAACATGAAGCAGATCGCGCTGGGCATCCTGCAGTACAACCAGGACTACGACGACTGCCTGCCGTATCCTGGCTGGATGCCTGCTATCGCACCCAACGGCAGGACCTCCTGCTACTCGTGGCGATGGGCAGTTCAGCCCTACATCAAGAACACGGGTATCTCACTGTGCCCGTCCTACGAGCGTCCCAACGAGCCCATCTGGAACTGGCAGTGCTTCCGATGGGGCGATGACGCGAACAGCGGTCTGCACGATGGAGTAAACCCCATGCCCGGACCGGAGGAGACCACACTGGAACATTACCACGGCTGGCGACGTTCCTACGCGGGCGCGAACAGCTGGGCACACCGCGGCACGGTGGGCTGGTGGAACGGCTGGATCGTCAACGGCTGGTTGCCCAACCCGGTAAAGATGTCGTCCATCCCCCGCCCTGCCACGCTGATCCAGGTGCTGGAGTCGCGCGAATACTTCCACGACCTGGGTACATGGGTCGTGGACGGCTGGCGCATCTGGTTCGACGGCAACAAGGGGTGGTTCACCAGCCACAACGGCGTGAGCAACTGGACCTTCATGGACGGGCACGCCAAGGCGATGAAGGTGTGCGCCACATTTGGTGCCCTGCGCTGGAACCTCGGCGACACGCCGCCCGATGACTACCTGTGGGAGTGGTGGGTTGGCGTCGACCCGAACGTGCTCCGCGGCTGGCAGCAGAACTGCTGGCGCGTGCCGGAGTATCGCTAATTCGTCAACTTTGGGGTGTCGTGGCGCTTGCCCCGGCACCCCTCCGCTCTGTTCGATGCCCCGTCCCGAGCAGGGAAGACGTAGTCACAGAGTGAACTCTGGAGTGGGAATACGAACTTGAGTGGCACAACGATGCCTGAGTGGAACCCACATCACCCTCCTTTACCCCCGGATTTCTACCTTCAGCCCACGCTGGAGGTGGCACGTGCCTTGCTGGGGCAGATTCTGGTTCATGAGACCGACGAGGGCATCACGGCAGGCATCATCGTGGAGACGGAGGCATATCTGCTGGGTGACCCCGCCAACCACGCCACGCGCGGCAAGACCCGGCGTAACGCCGCCATGTTCGGTCCGCCGGGTATCGCCTATGTGTATCAGGTGCATACTCATCACTGCCTCAACGCCGTCACCGCACCGGAGGGGGTGGGAGAGGCGGTGCTGATTCGTGCGCTGGAGCCGCTGGAAGGGCTGGAGTTGATGCGCCACCGACGAGGGGTATCCGAGCAACGCCTGCTGACCTCCGGACCGGGCAGGCTCACTCAGGCGATGGGCATCACGCTGGCGCAGAACTTCTGCCCGCTGTACTCCGGGCGTTTGCGCATCGTGCAGGGCGAGACGGTACCCGCGGAGCGCGTGGCGCAGACGGGACGCATCGGCATCCGGCAATGGCAGGATAAACCGTGGCGTTTTGTGGTGAAGGAGAACCCGTTCGTCTCGCGCCGGTGAAATTCGTCGGGCTTTGGCAGGAATACCCGCAAGCTACCGCGAAAAGAGAGACGTAAGCAAGGATCGGCAAAACCCCCAGAGCATCTTGCCTCCCCCACAGGACGAGACGGATGCCCGGCGGATGAAAGGAGTCTGATACCGATGATAACCCACGCGCGATGTCTCGGGTACGACGAGGCGCAATCGCTGGTCAACGCTCTCCCCAGCATCCTCTCCGAGAGCGAAGGCTACGAGGTGGAAAACGGCGCTTACTTCATCTGGGAGGCGCCCAACGGAGCAGAGATCTGGCTGGTGATGAGAGACAAAGGAACCGCCGAAGGCGCGGAGTCGCCATCGCTGGAGGTGCTGGACCTGGAGCCGCACTTCCGGGGCGCAGGAAGGATGAAAGCGGCAGCGGTGGAGATGGCGCAGTACGACGACCAGATGCTCACCGGATCGCTATATGGCTGGAGCAGTCCGCTGAGCGCGGAGGACCCCGAGTCCGGCTACTATCCGTTCAGTGTGGACCTGCGCGACTTCTCCACCTACGCGCACGCCTGGCAAAGCCTGCCCCGCATGGTTACCCTGCAGATCGCCGCGTTTGCGCAGGAGGTGTGGTGCTTCGACGATGAGGGCAGTTACCTCGATTCCGACCAGAGCATCCTGACGGAGACCGAAGACGAAGACACTGGCGAGCTGGTCACCCTGCGGTTGGCACCTCAGGCGATGCTGCCCATCAACGAAGGTGCCGCCGATAACGCAGGGGGTAACTATGCTTTGCTCACCGGGCATATCGTCAAGGTGCAGAAACTGCAAAACCCCCACACCGGCAAGAACTTCGTGGCGATGCTGGTGGATACCTATGGTGGCAGTGTGGACGTCGTGGCGCTGGAGGACGACATCGCTGGCACGCCGATCGTGAGCGGCACGGTGAAGGCATACGCCTGGTTGAGCGCACGGGTCGTCCCAACTGAGGATCAGTAGCCCTTTGCACGCTCTCGCGCTTTGTGCTAAGATATGACCGCTATGCGCATTCTGGTGACCAACGACGACGGCATCTTAGCCGAGGGACTGCTGATGTTGAAGCGCGCCCTGGAACCGCTGGGCGAGGTGTTCGTGGTGGCACCCGAGCGTCCGCGCAGTGGTTCCGGGCACGCTATCACTCTGCATAAACCCCTGCGCCTCCATACCGTGCACCTGCGCGACGGCTCGCTGGGCTACTCCACCAACGGCACCCCTTCCGACTGCGTGACGCTGGGCACGACGGTGGTGATGAACGGGCGGTGCGACATGGTCTTCGCAGGCATCAACGAGGGGGCGAACCTGGGGTGGGATGTGACCTATTCCGGCACGGTTTCCGCGGCGATGGAGGGAGCCATCTTCAACATCCCCTCGGTGGCGATTTCGGTGTGCTGTGGCGAAGACGAGGAGCCGGAGTACGACGCGGCGTTTCACTTCGCCCGAAAGCTGGCGGAAGTCTTACGCGAACATCGACTGCCTCCGCACACCCTGCTGAACGTCAACGTGCCCAACTGCCCCATGAGCCAGGTGAAAGGTGTGGCGGTCACCCGGCAGGGCACCCGGCAGTACGTGGACAGGGTGGAGGCAAGAGTAGACCCATGGGGGCGCAAGTACTACTGGCTGACGGGAAGCCTCGCGAACGAGGACGTGCCTCCCGACAGCGATGTCGCCGCCATCCGCGCAGGCAAGATTTCGGTCACACCGATCCATCTCGACCTGACCGCAGAGGCGTTACTGGAGGAGCTGAAACGCTGGCCTCTGCAGTAGGTACTTGCCTGAGGAACCATCCAGAGAGTACACTACAGGACAATGGCATATCGTGAGGAGGAAAGGGTTTATGTTCTGGCGTCGTCATCCGTGGTGGCTGGCACTGTTCACCGCCCTGTTCAGTGCGTTCGTTGCGCAAGCGGACGTCCGCAAAGAGTCGGCGAGCATCCTGTCCGGGCGCATCTGGTCGCATATCTACGTGCTGGCATCCGAGGAGTTTGAGGGACGCGGTTCGGGTAGCGCGGGGAACGAAGCCGCTGCGCACTACATCGCCGAACGTTTTGCCGAGTATGGGCTGAAACCTGTCGGCACCTCCAATTACCACGACCTGCAGGCGCCGATGGACGGTAGCGGATACTTTCAGCCGTTCCGTGTATACATCGGCGCAGAGCCGGGCAAATCCAACCGGCTGGAGGCGCAGGCAAACGGCAAACGCATGGTCTTTCGTCTGCGCGAGGACTTCATGCCGGAGCCGGTAGCGTCCACCGGCACTGCGAGCGGCGAACTGGTGTTTGTGGGCTACGGTATCCAGTCCAGCCTGGCGGGACACGAAGACTACACGGGCGTCGACGTGAAGGGCAAGGTGGTGATAGCGCTGGAGGGCGCGCCGCCCGTCACCGAAGGTCCGAACCTGCTTCGGGCGTATCAATCCGCCCGCGTGAAGGCACGCACTGCCAGGGAACAGGGCGCCGTGGCGCTGATTCTGGTGCAGAAAGAGGATTCCCCGCTCACGGCGATGCCGGCAGGACGAGGCGTGGATTCTGGCATCCCGGTGGTGACCCTGCGCAGGCAGAGCGCACAGAAGCTGCTGTCCGCGTGTGGCGTCTCCCTGGATGACCTCTGGCAGAACCCGAAGAGCCGCCCGATTGCGCAAGCCTCTGCGACCGTGCAGACCGAAGTCATCCAGCGCTACGGAGCCACCGCCAATATCGTCGGGCTGATCGAGGGCACCGACCCGCAACTGAAGGACGAGTACATCGTCATCGGCGCGCACATGGACCATCTGGGCTGGGGACTGCAGGGCGGTTCGATGTACACCGGCAAACTGCCCGCCATCCACTACGGCGCGGACGACAACGCCTCCGGCACGGCAGGACTGCTGGAGCTGGCGCTTTACTTTTCCGCCAATCCACCCAAACGGTCGCTCATCTTCATCGCCTTCTCCGGGGAGGAACTGGGTCTGCTGGGCTCCGCTCACTACACCAACCGTCCCATCATCCCGCTGGAGAAGACGGTGGCGATGCTGAACATGGATATGATCGGTCGCCTGCGCGACGACGCGCTGAGCGTGAACGGGGTGGATACTTCACCGGCGTGGCGTCCCCTGCTGGAGGAACTGAACCGCGAGGCGGGCTTCAAGATGAGCTTCAGCGGCGGGGGCTTCGGCGGTAGCGACCACGCCTCCTTCTTCGCCAAGAAAATCCCGGTGCTGTTCTTCTTTACCGGTATGCATCGCGAGTACCACACTCCAGCCGACAAGCCGGAGACCATCAACGCCTTTGGGGCGGCGCGGGTGGTACGGCTGGTGGCGGATGTCACCGAGCACATCGCCAACATGCCGGAGCGCATTACCTTCAGCGAGCCGCAGGCGACACCGCGTCGGGGTGGCATGGAGCGAGGAATCCGCACCTATGTGGGCACTGTGCCCGACTACAGCGAGGAAGTGAAGGGGATGCGCCTGAGCGGAGTGCGCGAGGGGAGCCCCGCACAGAAGGCAGGCTTGCGCGCCGGAGACGTTATCATCCGCTTCGGCGACCAGAAGGTGGAGAACATCTACGACTACATGGACGCCCTCAACCGCTTCAAGCCGGGCGACACGGTGAAAGTGGTCTTCCTGCGCGACGGCAAGGAGCAAGAGACCACGCTAACGCTGGAATCGCGAGCGGACTAGGCGCCATCCCCCTTCTCCCCCGTCGCAGGAGAAGGGGGACGGATTCTGCTATGTCTATCGGTGGCACATGGTCTATCGGGAGCGCGGGACCTCCAGTATGCACAGCCAGTGGTGCTCCGAAGCCCGCTCCAGCCAGAAAGCCACCTGTCGCCCATCCGGAGCGAACCAGAATTGACGCGGAGATGGCATGTTTTCGCCGAGCGTTCCGTCGGAAGGCGCTGGCGCAATCGGGCTGAACAACCACTCTCCCACCATTTCTCCGGCGTCGTTCCACAGACGCACGTGAAACGCCTCCTGTTCTCCACGTCGTGCCAACCGGTAAATCGCTATCAAGCGACCATCCGGCGAGAGCGACCAGTGCTCCCCGAGCCGTTTGGCAGGCAACGCGACCACCCGATTGAGCACCAGACTGCCGGAACCACGCTCCGGCGCCTCCAGCACTAGCAGACGACGATGCGCCTTCTCCAGCCATCCGACAACCACGCGACGCCCCTGACCGCCAAACCGAAGCGGTTCGCGGAAATAGGCTTCAGGCTCAGACGATAGCCCGTGCTCTGGCACTTCCATCGCCCCGTCTTCCAGCACAGGACGAGGTTCACCCATCGCGTCGAAGTGCCACCGATCCGCCCACAACGGTGCTCCTGCCCGGTTCACCACGGCATACCATATCGAGCCATCCTCGAACCGGTTCAGCCAGTAACGCCATGCCTGGGCATTCGCGCCAGCCCTGCGCAGTTCGCGACGCAGGACATCCGGACGCACCTCCAGCAAGGCGAAGCGACCGTCAACAAGGGTAGTGCCCTCCACCACTCGCGCCCCTGGCGCCTGCCACAAGGTCTTGCCACGAAGGTCGACCGCACGCACTCCGGCGCTCCCACTGATGAGCAGTAGCGAACCGTCGGGCGAAAGCGATGCACTCTCTGCGTTGAGAGGTAGCGACAGCAGTTGTCTGCCCCGCGTGTCCAGCACCAGAGCCGACACCACTGCTTCCCAATCTGGCTCCACAACGAGTATGCGGTCATTGGTCAGTTGTTCCACACAACCAAACGGTCCGCAGACTGGGGGTTCCACGCTGGGGTGGCCTTCTCCCTTGCGGTCCCACAGCACAGTGCCGTCCCAGCGCACACAGCGGATACCTCCCCTTGCCCTGAGACGAGGGCGCTGGTCTACACTAGCCAGTAACCACTCCTGTGGAGGCAGGAAGTAGTAGTCGTAAACAATACCCGAGCCGTTAGAGAGGAGACGCGCCTTGCCGAGTCGCTCGCTTTTACTCAGTCGATGTTCGTGCAGTACCCGCCCTTCTTTGTCCACCAGAGCCAACCGATGAGAACCCTCCAGTGGACTGTAACCAATCAGAGCCTGAGGACCGTCGGGGCGAAACAGCAGGTCATACACGCGGGTATGTGGTTCTCCGCCCAGGTCCACCAGCCACAGTCGTCTCTCCTGCGGCTGTATTCGGGCGCTCGCCAGCAAGAGAATCACGCCCACCAGCCACATCGTCAGGTAAAGCACGACTTTTGTCCTCATTGCTGGGTTCCTCACGTCTCTTTTCAGTAACATTTGCGGTTGCCAGGGGCTAGGCGATACCGTTCCGCGCGCTTCCTGAGCCTTGCCCCTGCCCTCTGCGATAGTCTTACTCGGGAACCGGCGCCATCATCAGGTGGAAGGACAGCTCGGGTTGTTCCGGCGGGGGCGGGGTGTTCATGCCTGCAGAAAGCCAGACCGCCCACACGGAGTGAACCAGCATCGTCCAGATGTTGAGCAAGGACATGGTTGCTTATCCTCCTTCCTTCGTAAGAAGAGGAGTGCACTTACAATCTATCGTATCCTCTGCAAGATGTCGAGGGGCTAAGTGAGGGTGTTTGAAATCTCCCCCTATACCCGTGTCATTGCGAGGAGCGCAGCGACGAAGCAATCTCCTTCGCCTCCCGCGATTCGTCAGGGGATTGCTTCGCCTTCTGGCGAAGGCTCGCAATGACACGACATTT
>FWWL01006679.1_pt1 | contig 16440 bp, 8 predicted proteins | sample 2228331 | NCBI WGS metagenome assembly FWWL01 (sample SAMEA103939775, study PRJEB20133) | metagenome
TGTCTGGAATGGTGCTACGAATGTCTCAGTGATGGGAAATATCTGGAGCAGAGGTACTTGGATAGTGTAAATACTTATATACCTGACATTAGAGTTTTACAGCACCGTGGTATAAATGCAGGTCCTTGGAATATAAGGGACAGTAGAGTTTATAAGAGGGATGACAGCTTTTACTGTAACGGGGATAAGTTGATTGTCTATCATTTCAGCGGTGATGTTAATAACAACATTAGGCAGATTACGTACTACAACCATGCGGTTGAAGAACTCTATCGGAAGTACAATGAAGTAATGCAGGATTTCCAAAAGATATAAAAAGTATGCATGAGAATTAATACAATATATCATAGAGGTGATAAGTTTGTTAGATAGTATGGATTTTAAGTTTATAAAGGGTAAAAAAGCTTTAGTAACGGGAGCAAATGGTTTTATAGGCTCCCACCTAGTAAAAAGAATACTGGAGCTAGGGGCGGATGTATCAATTATAGTGAGGGAGAATTCAGATCTGTGGAGAATAAGCAGTGAATTAAATCACATTGATGTCTTTAAATATGATTTGACAGAATCTGATAAATTGGATAGTATTGTTGAAAAAATTAAGCCAGAATATATATTCCATATGGCAGCTTATGGGGTAGACTACAGGCAAAAGGACTATATTAAAGCAGTGAACTCAAATATAATCGGAACAATTAATCTGCTTCAGGCTGTAAGCAAGACAGGGTGCAGGAAGTTCTTAAATACTGGGACTGGGATGCAATATGGAAAACAAGAGGGTATAATAAATGAAGATTGTACTCTTACCCCCACTACTATATATGGAAGCACGAAGGCAGCCTCTACTATAATTGCACATCAACTTGCACTGGAAAATGACATAAGCATATCAACAATGCTCCCTTTTGGAGTGTTTGGGGAGAATGAAGGCAGTCACAAATTCTTCCCTCATATAATAATATCGAGTCTAAAGAATCAGGATATTGACTTATCTTTTTGTGAGCAGTACAGGGATTACTGCTATATAGAGAACGTACTAGACGGTTTTTTGTTGGCGGCACAGCATGATGAAATTAAAAACAATATTTTCAACATAGCCAGTGGTGAAATGCATAGACTAAAGGATTTGGTGGAAATGGTTTTCCAACATTTTGATGCTAATTGTAAGCCTAATTATGGAGTCATACCTTATAGACCCAATGACCTTTGGAACCCACAACCGGATGCTGGTAAGATAAAGGAATTGTTAGGGTGGACACCTAGAATCAGCATAGAGGAAGGAATAAAAAGAACAGTTGATTGGTTTAAGGAAAATTTAGAATATTATAAAATTCAGGGAAGATAAGTTAATGTGTCAGGCACTTAAGCACTTATTTGCACAACATAAGGCTCTGCCGACTAAATCTCAGCAGAGCTTTTCTAACTTAATTCTCTTACTCCCTAACTACCAAGGCTACGTCTCACAATGGAAGACATAATGAAACATATAAATATATTTCCACTAAAAATGCACACCCCTATACCATCTATGCACCCTCCTAGTGCATTTTTGTTAATAACTTCCTGCCCTCCTACTTTGAACTCCTATTAGAATATCCCATTTACGTCATCCCCCAGACGTTTGTCAATTACATAAAGACTAGTTTTCCCAGCAATCCTACGCATATGGAACCGTCAGCGCAGAAACTTCCACATTTGAAAGCAAAAATAGTAAACTATAATTGAATTTACGTCATCAAGCTAGAAATGCCTTCCCAACCGTATAAACTTTATGGTGAAGACACCGCACTTTTGCACTTATTTTCAAAATACAATAAAAGCCTGTGATTATTTCCAATCTCAGGCTTTCTTATGTAAAATTTAAATATTTTTTGGTGGAGGCGAGGGGAATCGAACCCCTTTGGTCAGCTCGTAGGGGGCATTCCCCCTTACGACGGATACTCCGTATCCTGTCACCCCCTTTTGAAGTGGGGCTGCCGTATGTTAACTCTCAGGCTGCATCTTGGTCACAGCTTCGACCAGCGCAGTCAATGTTTTAACATTCCCTCTGCTGCACGCCCACTGACAGGCTTACAGCTTCAGTAGCTTCATAATGCGTCAGTTACCTCAAAGCTTTGGTAGTGACGGACCCCGCTAAATGATGCCCAAACCTAAAGTGCAGGAACTAAAGGTAGAACGAGCAGCCATTAAACTGAATAATGTTTTATTATTCTACTAATTGATGTTCACTTCCATCAGTTTTTACTTTGTATGTACCTCTATAGCCGTTATAATATATCCACTCTCCATGGCAATAATACTCATAGCATCTAATATTACCAAGCTTTGTCTGACCGGTACCATCTGTTTTTATTTTATATAATTTATTACTATCACTTCCGTTTAAATAATATATCCAGTCTCCTACAATGTTAACTGTATAACTTGAGTCTACATTAAGCTTTATTTTGCTGCTACCATCTGTTTTTATTTTACATAACTTATAATTATCACTACTATTGCTGTAATAAATCCACTCACCTACTAGATTCATATTATTGTCCGAAGCATCCATAACCTTTGTCTGGCTGCTGCCATCTGTTTTTACTCTATATAAGCTATAACCGGTACCACTGTTTATGTATTTATTATGATATATCCACTCCCCTGCAACACTTACTATTTCATAAGCACCTTCGTTAACCTTACTCTTGCCGCTGCCATCTGTTTTTATCTTATATACGTTATAACCGCTGCGACCATCATAAGTATTGTAATATATCCATTCTCCATCCACTACAAATTCTCCGTAAACATAACTATCAAGTTTTTTTATGCTACTGCCTTCTGTTTTTATTTTGTATAAGTTTTCACCAATTTGACCAGTAGAAGCTTGGTAATATATCCATTCTCCTACTACTTCAAATTGACTGGTATCATCATCAGTAAGCTTTGCCCTGCTACTACCATCTGTTTTTACTTTGTATAGATTATAACCGGTATTACCAGCTAAAGTTTGGTAATATATCCATTCCCCGATGATTTTAATATTGGCAATATTAAAATCATCATTTATCTTCGTTAGACTACTTCCATCTAATTTTACTTTATATAATTTATTATTTGTGTATTTGTCTAAATGTGTAAAATATACCCATTCCCCCTGATACTTTAAAACTTTGAAAATTTGACTTACACTTATATATTCTTCTTTAAATATCCCTGGTCCAAATAGTGAAGGAGAAATATAGTTTAGCAGAGATTGCATATTTCGTTCTTCCAGATAACTCTTAGCTTCAGCTTCTAATTTTTCCTTGAAAAGCACATCCGTTTTTTTAGTAACTGTATCATATTGTAATATTGCATATGTAGATATGAGGTCTATATCCCAGCTGTTTGGTGAGAAGCTTTTACCGTGAACATCAATAATATAAACTTTTTTATCCGTTACCAAAATGTCACTTGCAACCATTTGATACTTATCTATCAATATTTCATACTGCTTCGTATCAATATTTATCCTGGCAAGCTTTCCGCTTTTCCCTTTTTCTTTTGTATAATAAAACCAATTATCCGATATTCCCCATGCCACATTTCCATTTCCTTCATAGGACAGATCCTTCGGCAAAACTGCAACAATCTCAGGATTCGGATCGTCAACTGTACTAATCCTCATGAGTTTTCTCTTATTATCAGAATCCATTCTTACGAAATAAAAATAATCACCAGCTATTCTCCCATGCAGTTCTTCAGCAAATAATAATCTATAAAGATTATTCACGCCTGTAGAATTCTCCCATACTTTTTCTATTATAGATAAATAATCCTTTCCGGTGTTTTTAATCAGCACTTTGCCGCTCAGTTGTTTATCATACACAAGGCTATAATGTGGAGGCGTGATGCCCGATTCTGCCATAGGTTGAGAATATTTAAATGCAAATTCCATATCACATTCAATAACATCTCCATTTGTCAATACTTCCTGAAATACCCCCCTTATAATGGAGTTGCTACGTGATGAAAAATATGTCAATTTAGTGTTCGTATAAAAAAATTCATTTTCACCAAAAGTGCATATCTCATTGAAAAAAGTTTCGTATATACTATTATGTATATCCCCGTAACCTTCTACTACCTCCTCAAATCCTATTTCTAGAGCACCCCCATATGCATCATACTCATAACTCTGCAGCCTTTCAATTATCTCAGATGTAAGCTCTGTTGTAATTGTACTTGCTTCTTTTAAACTTATGTCTCCACTAACCTCATCCTTTACAACATCAGGGGCGAAATTGCCTAAGTCCTTATTATATGCCACCTTACTGTTACCTATTATATAAGCTGGGGTTATGTTTCCATTTAACTTTGTAGTAGTGTCTGCCTCAGGTATACTCCCGATAGGTTCACGAATTCGGGCATCTGAAACAACAACCATTGAAGTTAGAATACTTAGTATAAGAACAAAAGTTAAGAATTTATAGATTATAGTTTTTCTAATCATTTTACCCCTCCGTTAACAATATATGTTTCGAATATAACATAAGTATTTCATCCGGACATCCAACAATATCTAGGTATTAGGTATGTCGATATAATACAAAAACGCTGCATTATCAATCCCAAGGGACAATGGGACAGGTTCCTTGTCTCTCAAAATATTTGGGATACAGTGCCTGTCCCTTTGTCCTTCCTATCCGGATTAATAATTGTCAACTGCCTTGAAATTTAAATTGTCAAAGATACCATTTATGGTGTTTGACGGTATTATCAACATTTAGCTAAATAACCATCTAAACATCATGATTGGTACCATATCACTCTCTGTAAAGTCCTTTGGCATACACCTTTTCATACCCCGCATGATTGCCATCATTTTTACGTTGCGATTTTGCTTGTTAAGCATGTATACACTATTAGCAAAATGAACTGTATCGCTTGATTTACCATCAATAATAGTCCACTATATACCTCTTATTTTGTACGATATTAATTGTTTAGTAAATCCATTAGGTCATAAGCTATATCCATCTTGCCGCTGTTATAGTCGTGGGGTGTTCTAAGTACTATATTGCTGACAACCTGATTTTCTTCAGTATCATCACAAAAAATCATCATGCTCTTTACTCCGTTATCTATATTATATTCAATGCACTTTTTTGAGCCAAAGCTGCCGATAACATCTGGTGTTCCTAATATATCTTTTATATCTGCTAATCCCATACCGACATGGACATTATTTATAATAATGCTGCTATCTCGTACAACTATAGCACATATTGGACGATTTTCTTCTTTATTTAAATAACAGAAATCCACTTCTTCATTATAATATCTCATCAAATGTATACGTTCATTATTATCGCCGATGATTTCGTTAGGTTCTCCATATTCTTCAATGATACTATCTTTAGATGTGCCTATTTTATTAAGCATATAGCCTAAATCATATTTGCCTGCAGCCTTTTCATCGGAAGCCTCTTCTACAGGTACAACTGTTAATTCAGTGTTAGGTGTTTTAATAGGAGTAGATAATATATTGAGTCTTATAAATTTTTTATCACTCAATTCTCGCATAATAAGAATCTCAATTTTATCTTCGTAATCTCCTATTTTTTTATTATATACTCCATATTTTCTATATTCGTATTCAATATCCTGCTCAGTAATGGTACTATCATCGTTTTTGGTCTGAAGTACTCCCCTTACCACATAATGAGGAAAACCAGTGGGATACCCATCACGGATAGTGGTTATATTTTCTGTTTTATAAGTCAAATATCTATTAGTAAAAAATGTTTCGTTAGCTTTAAATGATGCAATATTATTTAAGAAGTAATCCATTATGTCTCTGCCTTCCATTGATATTTTCATATATTTAAAATCATATTCAGGATTAATTCCGTAGGCATATGGATAGCTCTGTACCCTTTCAATTATCTCAGATGTAAGCTCTGACACGGGTGCAAGGCTCTCATAAGGTTTTCTCTCCTTTTGGTCAATTATTCTTCTGATAACTGTTGCCGTCTGGCTTCTTGTTAACAGATCATTGGGTTTAAAGCGTCCATCAGAATATCCTGTAATAACACCAGCCTCCCACATATGATAGACATATTCAGACAAGCCTGACAATTTGACTTCTCTATTATCCAATACATAGCTTTGTATCTCTTCCAGCCTTATATATGCTTTATTTCCGTTTAGAACATTTAGGGTTTTCTCACATATTTTAGCCAACTGTGCTCTCGTAATATTGGCTTGTAATTCTTCTTTAGTTTTATATTCATTTCCATCTATCAATCCAAGTTCTCTGGCCTTATCTATAAAAGGTTGTGCCCAGTAGCTTTGCCCATTTTTGATATCATACCCCAGTACCGTAATCATGGATTTAATAAAATGATCTGTTGTCATATAGTCGTCAGGTCTAAATTTACTGTCTGCAGATTTAGAGATAATACCTGTCTTTGCTAAAGCAATGACATCTTCATGGAACCGGTCAGTCTCTTTAATATCAGAAAAACCATGTGCAGCATTGTTATTCAGCTCTGAGATTAGTTGCTTAATATCTATTGCAACATTTTCAGTAATTAACAAATTATCTTTTACTAACAGAATTTTCCCAATTTCTTTTCCGAATTCTACACAGTAATAATTATCCATATCTCTTGAAATATAAATTCTATTTTGCTCTTCAACCTGAAAAACATTATACTCATTGCTGCACAATGTGTTTAGCTTACAGTATTCTGACTGACTACCGTATAGTTCATATAAATCATCATTACTCTCCATAATTTCAATAGCAAGCTTTGAATTTCTCTTAGCCCAGTTTATTCCATCCCTAGAGAAAAAGAGAGTATTATCAAGCATAGCGTATATGTTTCCATCCGCCCCCTGCCACATATCAAAAATAACCTTCGTTGGATCCTTGCCAACCCATACATAATCCCAGCTTATCCCATCGTCTGACCTCATAACTGAAACACTACCATCAACCTTCGAAAAAAAGGCTTCCCCATCAAAAATTACATTATATGTGTTACTCTGTGCATGAGAAATCGCCTTTGGTTTCAAGCCGTACGGATCATTGAAGGATTGTTGTTTTTTAACAAAGGTTTTACCATCAATGGAACAAAATGCATAGGGGTATTTCGATATTATTATGTATTTCTCTCCATCCCAAAATAACTTATATTCTTGCCACCACGTTTGTAGCCATATACCTCCGTCTTCTCCAAATTCACTCTTGCCGGACATCCTTTCATAATTGATTCCATCTTTGCTATAGTTGAGACATAATTCATATACGGTACCGTCAATATCAAAATTGTTGACATTACTTCCTTTATACACATCTCCGGACATAGAATCCTTGCCTTTTTTTATGAAGTTTCCAGTAGCGATATGTTCTTTACCATTTGTTGCAAAATGCGCATATCCGAAAAGACTGTCAAATATATTGGCTGGTTTCATTTCTTTATCACCATAAGAGCGTCTGCCTACGTCAATTATGTATTTGTCTCCCAAACCTGTGTTTTCTGCAAAAACTAAACTGACATTTAAGCCTGTAACCAGAATCATTGTAATAAGCATAGTTGATATCACTCTTCTCATACCTTAACCTCCGTAAAACATATTATAACAAAAGGACTGTATACATGATCCTATGTTGAACTTTTTAGTACAGAGAGAATCGTTAAGTCCACTTGTACATATAACCTTTTATAACTTACTGCTTTTCCCAATAGCCTTCCTAATTATTTCTTCATATGTTTAAATTAACCTCTTTTTATTCACTATTCATATTATATTTTAATTTTTGTTTCTAGACATATCTCAACAAAAACTTTATAAAATTACTGATTACTCCTGCATAACACTTAGGATTGCCAAGACATAATTTATTCAGCTATGATGAAGCTATTTCTCTTCTTAAAGATATTGAACCTTATTAGGTAATAGAACAGAAACCATTGAGGACCTAGATGATACTTAATCAATATAAGAAACTTATCCCTAGAAAACATAATTATTCTACATATTCCCATAAAACTCCCTTTTATTACATATTTACACATATAAAATAAAAACACCGTATTCTATAATACAGTGCTTTCTTATGTAAACTTATATTATTTTTGGTGGAGGCGAGGGGAATCGAGCCCCTGTCCGAAAGTATCTTGGTCACGGCTTCGACCAACGCAGTCAATGATTTAACATTCCCTCTGCTGCACGCCCACTGACAGGCTTACAGCTTCAGTAGCTTCATAATGCGTCAGTTACCTCAAAACCTTCGTAGTGACGGACCCCGCTAAATGATGCTCAATCCTAAAGTGCGGGAACTACAAAATGGCGTCAGGCACGACATTTAGACAGCTATTTTAGAAACGGTCATTAATAACTGTTTAAATGTCGTACCTGGCACTTACGATTACTCTAAACTCTTATATAGTCTCAGTAATGTGATAAATGCTTGCTGACGTGTGTATGTTTCTTTGGGAGAAAACATATTACTTCCTACTCCACCCATTATTCCTTTGGAGTATACATAGTCAACTGAGCCTTTTGCCCAGCTTGCTATTTCATTGCTATCTAGGAAGCTAGATTCAAATATACTCTCTTCTACTTTAAAGAACTTTGCTGTATATGCAAGCATTACTGCTGCTTCCTGTCTTGTTATATTTCCGGCTGGATCAAATATTCGATTTCCTCTACCATTCACAATGCCCAGTTTGTTTGCCGCAATAATTGCTTGATCCGATGTATCAGTAAAAGGATTTTGATTCAAGTCTAAACCTTTTTCTGAAATAATAGTCTCTATACTTTTTCTGGTTTTCATGCTTATCAAATTTATCACAAGAGTACAGAAATCTTCTCGAGTTATATTGTTCCTATATCCAATTTGCATTGTTGCCGGGACGAGGTTTTCTGATATTGCTTCATTTACTTCCTTTTCTGCCCAGATGGCAGGTGTATCAACTATTGAAATGTTGTTCACTGCTACCATACTATAAATATCATCATCAATAATCTTTGTTTTTTCTGTACCATCTGTTTTGATTTTATAAGCATTTGCAAAGGGAAATCCACTTCTGTAATAAACCCAATCTCCTACCACATAAATATCATTTACATAATAATCATCATTTAGGTTGGTTTTTTTTGTACCATCTGTTCTAATCTTATATATTCCTGTATCACTATCATTACTGCTAGATGTTAAACCAGAACTCCTATTATAAAAATAAATCCAATCTTTATCTATAACATATTTATCGCAATGATCATCTACAACTTTTGTTCTTCCTGTCCCGTCTTTCTTTACTTTATATAAGCAATAATCATCTAACCAGTTTATGTAATAAATCCAGTCGCCATAAATAATCATATCCTGAGCAAGATCGTTGGTTATCTTTGTTTTTGCGCTCCCATTAGATTTTATTCTATATAATGCATTATCCTTCAAACTTGTATGGTAAATATATTCTCCATCTACAGCAACAGCATTAGCTTCTCCAACATCTATTTTTGCTCTTCCTGTTCCATATTTTCTTATCCTATATAACCCACCATCGCTCACATTATGGTAACATATCCATTCGTTACCAACTTTAGGCCTCCAAACATAGTCATCGGTTATTTTGGTCCTTTCAGTACCATCTGTTTTAATCTTGCATAAGCTTACACTACTATAATATATCCAATCTCCTGTAACATCACCCCAATAATAACCAATTGGATTTACAACATCGGTTAATTTCTCCCTTCCTGTACCATCAATCTTTATTCGGTATATACATTTCATATAAGTATAATATATCCAGTTATTTTGCACTCCTAAAATTGAATCAGCATAATCTAATATTTTAGTCTTTTCCTTACCATCGACTCCCATTCTATACATACTTAGAATCTCATTATTTTTATAATTCTTTGATATGTAATATATTCTATTTCCTACTACCTTTATATCCTCGCATGGATTAGAAATCTCATTATAAATTTTGGTTTCCTCACTCCCATCCGTTTTTATCTTATAAATACACTCACTTTTTTTGTAATATATCCAATCTTCTAACATGTAAAATCTTCCTGAAAGCTCAGTAATTGTCGTATCCCCTGTACCATCAGTTCGAATTTTTTTCAGAATTGTATTGCCCAATTCATAATATATCCAATCCTCTTTTATTTTGTAATATAAAAGAGATCCATCATTTATAATTTTTGTTCTTCCAGTACCATTAATTCTGATTTTATACAATTCACCACTATCACTATGATTTTTATAATAAACCCATTCTCCTTCTACCTGTATATGATCACAATTATCATTGTTTAGTTTCGTTACTTCTGTGTTATCAGTTCGCATTTTGTAAAGCTTGCCACTATCATCATTATTTCTATAATAGACCCAATTTCCTTCGATGTCTGAAGATTCATCTCTATCATCATTTAACTCTGTTTTACCAGTCCCATCTAATCTAATTTTGTAATGATTTTTACTCTCATAATATACCCAATCCCCTTCTACTTTAGCAATCAAGGTATTATCATTATTCAATTTTGTTCTTCCTGTGCCATCTGCTTTTACTTTATAAAGCCTTTGATCATAACCCTGATCATCCTTCCAATCAACATAGAAAATCCATGTAGTATCCTGAGTAGTCGTCATAATATTTTCTGCATTGTTTCTAAAATCAACAGCATCATCTGCCTCAGCATTTTGTATAAGCATTGGATCTAGTGTTAACACCATAGATAGCATCAGTATCATACTCAATGCCCTTAGAAATATCTCTTTTGCCTTTAACATCTGATGACCCCCTTAACAAATATGTACTTTGGTAATGAATTCTCCACTTCATAAATCCGACTAAGCTCCCAACTCATGTGTATGTTGTTTGTTGTATATATATTATTCAAGCATTACATGCATTACCATACGTTACCAATTTATTCATTCGCTATTATTGATAAAAACCCTTCACCTTTTCTTAATATCATAGTGTTTTTTTAATTTGCAATATACGACATATTCTAAAAACAAAAACTACTGATATGTCAGTAGTTCATACTTCATCATGGTGCGATTATTGAGACTTTCCCAATGGCAGTTTTCAATGATTTAATCGCTTTCATTTACGTGGTCCAGTGGAGCACATAAAATTGCCCTCTTATAATTCTGCAGAAAAGTGCACATCCCAAGTCGAAAATGCATACCCCTACACCGTTTTTGCATACCCGGTGCATTCCTGTTAATAATTTCCTACTACAAGGCGCTTATCACTGTTATTTCTGCTTATATTTCCAGCAAAAAAAGCGAAAGCCTCTTGAAATCAAGAGGCCTTCTATGTATCAAAATTTGATTTACATATTTGGTGGAGGCGAGGGGAATCGAACCCCTGTCCGAAAGCATCTTGGTCACAGCTTCTCCGAGCGCAGTCAGTATTTTAACATTCCCTCTGCTGCACGCCCACTGACAGGCTTACAGCTTTAGTAGCTTCATAATGCGTCAGTTACCTCAAAGCTTTGGTAGTGACGGACCCCGCTAAATGACGCCCAAGTGCGGGAACTAAAGGTTGAACGAGCAGCCTTAGGCTGCTAACGCGTAATCGTTGTTAGCGTTTAAATTAATTTTCCACTATAGACTAAGAATCTAGATACTATAGAAATCTTCATCTCAACCAATTATGTTTGCTATCAATTCTCCTATATATCTATGTATTTTTACATAAACAATTTATCTTTCTTATCTAATCATTACATTTACTAAGTCTATAAAATTTCCATTCAAAGTTGTCTTAGGCGCTCTATTAGCTCGTATGCTAAGTTTTTTTACGCCAGTTACATCTATTTTAAACTCTTTAGGCATGTCACCGGGCTTGAATTTATATGAAGCAATATACTTGTCATCTCCATAAAATTCTAAGCTCATTGAGACATAGTCTAGTAAAATATCATCATCTAATCCTGCTAATCCTGATATTGTCTTATATTTTCCATCTAAACTGAAGTCGATACTGCGATCTTCTCCACTGCTCCTTATAGCATACCCATTGCTATAAGCTTTACCTACCATTGTCATTACCTGGTTCTTCTTATAGAACTTTTCGCCAAACCCGTTAAAGTATGGATCAAGAATATCGCTCATGTATTGGCCATCAAGTACATTACCTATATATATTTTTTGATTAGAATAATCATATTTGTATGGTAGACCAACTGCTTTTGAAATTAATGCTGTAGGTGTATAGACTACTCCTTTATACATAATAGTGGTTGGTACAGTATTTGCATTTTCAGTATAATCTCTTATATAATTTATACCATTTATTGTAAGGCCGGCATTTATGGCTGTAACATTGCTGCGGTCAAGCTTAAGTTTTTCTATTTCCATTCTGAGGCTATCATTAGTTTTCTGATATTCAAATAGCTGATTTTGCAAATCACTCACTTGCTTTAATACTTCGCTTACCGATGGAGTAGCCCCTGTAGCATTAGTGACATTGAGGGAAACCACTAAACACATAACAATAATGATAACCAAGGAATTTCTTAATATTCTCATATTTACCTCCTAATGAATTATAATTTTAATATGTACACCGAACGCCTGAATTGTTTAACGGAAAACTGATCACCAGAATATGTTATTGAGTTCTATCTATAAATTTCCTAACGGGGTTTCAACTTTTTTCTTGATTCTCAAAGTTGTTTCACCTTTAACTAAATATAAGTAATGTGCCATTCTGCTAATCTTCTAAATCATGAGTATATCTGCCCTTTTCCCTGTCCCAAACCTTCCCACCTTCGATATCATGGGTATACGCACCCTTTTCTCTATCCCATATCTTTCCGTTCTCAATGTCATGGGTATATGCGCCTTTCTCCTTGTCCCAAACCTTACCATTTTCAATGTCATGGGTATATCTTCCTTTTTCTCTGTTCCACACCTTTCCATCTTCGATATCGTGAGTGTAGTTTCCGCTATCCCTATCCCATATTTTATTTCCCATTTTCAAACCTCCAATTAATTTATTTTCTCCGCTCCCATACATATCTACCGCTTTTATCTATATAACCAATTTTGCCTTCTGTATATCCCCCACCGGTGTAAACCGAAGCCAAACCATTGAAAACATATCGTCTACTCCATCATATTGAGGTTGAATTACCATATTCCCCGACCTATCAATAAATCCGAACTTATCACCGATTTTTACAGTCGCTAGGCCTTCATTAAAATAATAGGCGGAATCATACTGAGGATCTATAACCAATTCCCCAGATTTATCTATGAAGCGCCATTTTTCACCTAACAGTACCGCAGCAAGTCCTTCATTATCCTCTTCTGTCTTAGGCAGCACATCTGAGTAGAGGTTCTGTATCTGTACTTTTGTAGGTATACTTGTAAAGCCGGATGCCTATAAAACGCTTACAGTGCTGGAGCCGGGAGGAAGTGAAGCAGTGGGATAATTGCATTGTTTGGATATTGTCTGGTTTTCATTGGTTGTAAAGACCATATTAATAATCCCACTGGTCTTGGATCCGTCAATCATGATATATCTATCATTGGGGTTATAAAACCGTACTCCTATATAAAATGTGCCTGTACCCTTGTCATAGTTGTAGCAGTGAATGTAGGATATTCCCCTCACTGGATATCCGTTTTCATCCTTCCATCCGCCATAAAGTGGCAGTGCTCTTGCCCCGCTGTAGTAAACTGTGCCTCTATTAAAATGATATACCTCCTTCGAGGCTGGCTCTTCGTCCACATTTCCGCTGTCAGACTGATCGTCAGGCTTTATTTCTTTGGAAAGCTCCTTTATTTGATACTTGAAAGAGTCTTCATCCCAATTGCATGCATAATGTTCCTTCGTGAAAATGTCAGGACGCACCTCGGTTTCCTGGATGTCATCTATTACTGTAAGTGTATACTCAAATTCCGAAAACGAACCTTTTATTTCAGAAATCTCCTCATAAGAAATGTTTCCTTCAGTATTGGCTCACTTCATAATAATAGTAATATCCCCAGCACCTTTCGCATTTTCTGACCGTCCCATTTCCATAGGTCTAAGACTGTAAGGGTAGTCCCCGAACCCACCTCGTTCTTTTCTACTTTTAAAAACCCGTCTGCCTAACTTACACTGTTTCCATACGTGGCACTCTTGTCCCTCATAATGACACTGTAGGTGCCATTGAAGCAGCATCATCTTGTACTGGTGAGCATGCGAATATGACAAGAAGCATTCGTGCTAGAAAAATAAATATTGTTAAGTTTTTCAATTTCATATTGCCCCCTATTCTATTATCTAGGTAACTGGCAAATGAACAGTATTATTTTAGGTATGTTACTATTTCCTTAACCTTAATCCGTTCAAAGTCACTTTATCTACTAGATCGCCATATTTCGCTTCAGATGACTTAATATCCACAAAATACTCATTTGTTATATCTAGGTATGATTCCTGTCCCCAGCCCAGGAATCCTGTATGGTAAGTAATCTGCACCCTGTCACCTGAGTAACGTTTGGATGTTATTATCAGGCTGCCGCTGCTATTAACAGAGAGGTAGCTTACATATGGATCACTTTTATGCCTCCTGTCAATCTCCAATAGAACATCCCATTCTTTCTCTTTGTCTAGTGAATACCGCCTAATCAACTCTGCCTGTACTAAGTCATACATCCCTAATGGGTCTGGACCCTGTAGACTTCTTGGCATTATAAAATTAAACTTAGTATAGTTATTATTTGCCCTTGATTTTATTTGAGTAGTTCCTGCAGGATCTGCTATCTGAGCAACTGCCCTATAGCTATAGCCATTTTTCTGAATAAGCACATCTATATAAATTATATTGAGTTTGTCTTTAACTTCATTGGCAATACTCACTAAAGCATCTACTCCAGCAACGGCGCCTGTCGCCGTTTTACTGTTGCTAAGATTATTTAGGTTATCTGCATCGTTTGTTAACTCCATTCCGAATAAACCGCATATAAATTTTCCAGTCTCAAATGTCCACTCACAATAGCTTATAGTGCCTACATCCGTCCACCCTCCGGCATGTATATCATCGTTGGAGCCATTTACTAGTTCTGGTACATACAATCCTAATGACGTCGGTATACCATCCTTAGAAATGCTCTTTCCCTTCTTATCTTTCATTACCGAACTGCTGGGCAAGTCAACTATTCCGTGGGGGTGTGGGTTCAAATCTGCTTGAGTTGGCCTAAACCATGCTGTTGGTACATTAGATGCTGAAGACTTGATAACCTGTGATTCTGTAACTTCCACTTTGTAGGTCTCAGTTACTGCTCCTGCATAAGTGCTTCCTGGTAACTTAACTGTAATATAAGCTGTACCAGCTTTTAGGCAGTCTATTCTAGCTATTGGATAAAAATTCGAGTTTAAACCGGTAACTGTAGCAACGCTTGGGTCACTTGATGTCCAATTTACTGTCCAAGTATATTTATTTAATGGATTTACTTTAGCACCGAGGTTAAAGTTGCTACCAACTGTTCTTGCTTCACTATCTGGAATTAATGTCATTGTTGTTGGTGGTGGCGGTATGTTAATTGAATCTCTTTCTACATTATCTACTATTACTTTTGGCCATATTGTGAAATAGTTACCATCATTACTTAAATACTTTATCCCTATTGTATAATTTCTTGGTTGTAATTTCAGGTGTCCGGAGGTTGCGTAGTAGTTATTATAGTATCTATAAGTGGAACCATCCCGTCCATAATACATTTGCGTGTAAGCATCACCTATATACTTCCAATAACCATTATCTGCGTCTTTCACTACTAATGATACAGCTACATTGCTAGCAGTATCTGTAGGTAACTGCTGCCCGTTGTAGTTTAACCATGCTTTTATCATCTTGCTATTTATATCATATTCTATCCTTATATCATTGGTTGTAAGATTTATAGGATTTTGAGCATCATTCATGTTGGCTGTGGCAGTCGCTGGTACCACAGTTACAGTGAACTCTTCTACCGGGTCAGTTGGATTCGTACATCCATCTGATGATGCCCAAACCCTGATTTTATAAACCTCTGGATTTGCAAACACTCCATTTATTGCATTTATTTCAAAGAAAGACAGGTCGAATGTACCGCTTCCTATATTGGTTCTGGCAGCATATAAATCTGTCTTACCAATTACACTTATTGTAACGTTTCTTAGTTTCGTTGCCGAAACTATGGTTCCAACTAAAGGAATGCTCGTTCCCTGCTGTAATGTATAATCTGTATGATAGTTTATTATTGTAGGAGCAGAATTATCAGTGGTAGGTTTTATATCAATTACCACTTCATTGGGCCACTGGTTGCCCGAGGAGTCCTCTGCCGCTACCCACAGCCTGTACTGGTGCCCCGGTGTCAGCTTGCTAGAGGAGATCCTGTAGCTGGTAGATGTGGTCTCGGACTCTGGTATCACGACGTCGTTTGTCGTCAGGTCT
>FWWL01006680.1_pt1 | contig 16440 bp, 15 predicted proteins | sample 2228331 | NCBI WGS metagenome assembly FWWL01 (sample SAMEA103939775, study PRJEB20133) | metagenome
GGGGCTCTTCCCACCGCCCGCGTGGAGGCGGTCGATCGTCCGCCGAGTCGAGCCTCCGCGATCCGGGATCGCGGAGGCCGTCGTCAGCAGCCCTCCGAGCAGTGGGCAACGCGCGGCACCATGAAGCGCTTCACCACCACACCTCCTCCTCGTCTCTCTTCAGCCTTCAGGTCTGTCTCCCATCGATCTGCCATCCGCGCCGGACCCCCCGGCGGGATTTCCAGAAACCCTCCTCGACTCATCCTTCGCCCGAACGCCCCTCTGGGATCTGCCCATCGGACGGTCGAGCGACAGGCCTCACCCTCCACGGGCATCCCGGACGAGGCATCACGAAGCGTCTTCCCGGCTTCAGACAACGTCATAGCATATATCGCATTCCCCGACCACGCCGTTCTTGCGCACCTCGCGGAGGGACGCCTTCTTCTTCCCCACCCGGGATAGGGAGAAAAGCCCGGTGGGGATGATGGGGCACATGGTGGGCGCCCCCTCGCGGCGGAGTTCCTCGTTTCCGTGACATATGTGGCAGCCCCGCACCTCGACCCTCAATCCTCCATCCTCGTTCTTCACGCTGAGCTGTTCGCTGAAGCGGAGGTCGTCCCGGAGGAACTCCTCCAGAGCCTTTCGCAGGTCCTCGCCCTCAAGCCCGGATCCCACCTTTTTCCTGAGCTCCTCCGCCCACTCGGAGCCGATGCGTGCCTTCACCTTCTCCAGGTCGTGGGAAAGAGACTTCACCAGCGCCCGGTGGTATTTCTTCACGAACTCCCGGTCCACTTCCGCCATCTCTCATTACCTCCTCTTTTAGGCAAACACCCTCGTCCTCAGAAAATGTTCAGACCATGCGCACGGCCCCGCGGTCGCAAGCGTGGGAGCAGTTGCCGCACAACCGGCATCTCTCGAAATCTATGCCCACCCGGCATGTATTTCCCCCTCCCTCCCCGGGAGGCCATACCCTGAAGGCGCCGTGGGGACACAATCGCGCCGCCTTGCAGTCCTCGCACCTCTCGGCGATGTCGCATTTCGCAACGTCTATCCAGGGCATCTTGGTCCGCATATCCACCACCTCTTCATACCTGTAAGGGTATTTTAATCCGGGGAACGCCCGCCGCCGATGATGCAGGTCATGGTTGCTGTTGGTGCTTCGCGCCGCGGGTTCGGCCGCGGGAGGTTTAGAATCCCGTGCGATGTGGTAAATTAAGATATGAGAGCAAGGGAACATCAGCTCCCGAGGATAAGCGAGATTGCGGGGTTCTCCGCGGCGATGGCAGTGTCAGGCTTTTCTCGGGAGCTGTTCCATTTTCGCCCCCGCTCCTCCCATACGGCTCCCTGTCGCAGCGGATGGGGCGGAGGTTCTCCGCGGCGATGGCGGTGTCAGGCTTTTCTCATGACCGCTCATCCGATCCCTCCGCGGCGGACCCCTCAAGGCCTCGTTAAGGCGAGCCGGGCCCTTCAGCCGGGCCATCCGGACTTGAGCCCGCGTCCGCGCGGGATGGATGGATGATAACATGCCCGCACTCGAGGGGTATGATCCACATCAACCCCTCTCCCCGATCGGCCCGGAGAATGAGCGCCGCGGCCGGGCGTCCGGCGGGGCGGCTCCCGCCTCCATGAGGACACTTCTTCCGGTGCCCTCCGGCAGGTGCCCTCCGGCAGGGAGGACGGCCGCCTCCTTCTCCTTCACGCGGGACCGGGGCCCCGCGGACGTTGCGGACACCCCCGCGCGGGGCAGGGGCTGGATGTCCGGTCCCTAAAAAGCACCCCCGATCCTCGGATCACGTTGCGCGCACGGCGGAACCGAGGCGTGTCAAAGGCGACCGTTCCCGCTGAGAGCTGACGGCGATCAACCCATGGCCTCGCGTAGCACCCCCACCAGGTCCTCAAGAACCGTGTCCCTGGGGTTGGAGGACCGCATCCGGGTGTTGAGGAAGGCCTCGGCAGCCAGGGATTCCAGGCTGCTCGATGGGATTCCCAGCTCCCGCAAAGTGCGCGGAAGGGGGAGCGAGGCGAGAAGTCCTTCCACCGCCTCCACCGCTTTTTCCGCCGCCCGGGGCGCGGAGAGGCCGGATATGTCCGCGCCCATGGCCGCCGCCAGCTGGCGGTAGCCCTCCGGGGAGGAGGGCAGGTTGAAGCGCATGACGTGGGGCAAGAGGACGGCGTTGGCCACCCCGTGAGGGACGTTGAACCGGGCCCCCAGGGCATGGGCCAGGGCATGGGTGAGCCCCAGCCCCGAGCAGGTGAAGGCCATTCCGGCCAGGAGGGCGGCCAGGGACATGTTGCGCCGGGCCTCGGGATCCGAGCCGTCCTGGCAGGCCCTCTCCAGGTAGGCGCAGACAAGGCCGGCGGCTTTCAGGGCGAAAGCCTGGGTGGGCTCCCAGGACCGGCGCGCCACCTGGGATTCCACGGCGTGGGCCAGGGCGTCCATCCCCGTGGCCGCGGTCAGCTCGGGAGGCATGGTGTGGGTCAGGAGGGGGTCGACGATGGCCAGCACCGGGTAAAGGTGCTGGCTGACGATGGACATCTTCTGCCCGCGCTTCCCACCGGAGATGACCGCCACCCAGGTTACCTCGCTCCCCGTTCCCGAGGTGGTGGGGATGCATATGAGGGGCCTGGCCCGGCCAGGGACCCTGCCCACCCCCTCCCAGGATGCCACGTCCCCCTCGTTGTTCATGCGCGCGGCGATGACCTTGGCCGCGTCCATGGGGCTTCCCCCTCCTAACCCGATGACGAAGTCGCAGCCCTCCTCGCGGGCCAGGGCCACTCCCCGCTCCACCGTCTCCACGTCGGGATCGGACTTGACCTCGTGGAAAAGGGAGACGGAGACGCCCTCTCCCGTCAGTATCTCCTGCAGGGTGCGCACCGCGGGAAGGTCGGCGGTGGGTCCGTCCCCGGTCACCAGGAGGGCGTGCTTGCCGAAGCCCCGGAGGAAGGAGCGTATCTCTCCCAGGGAGCCCTCCCCGAAGACCACCTGGACCGGGAGGCGGAGAAGGTGGACCGCCATATCATCACCTCCACCCCGTGTTATGGTGGTTATCGTCTCCCGCAGTGCACGGGTTTAGGGAGTCTCTGAGCCCCTGGTTGCCGTGGGACTGCACGGTGACTTTCGCAGGGTCAAGTGGGCGGGTTCAGGGTGTCCCGCTGAGCCCGCCGGTGTCGCAGAGCCTGCCCCCACCCCGACGGTCCGGGGGAAGCCGGAGGCCACGAAGGGTCCCGCCGCGACCCACGAGGAAGGTCCCGGGCCCCGGCATGGGGAAGGTAGAGCGTAGGCCCGACTCGAATAATTGCGGGAGGATGGGCGGTGCGGCCGGGGGCGCGGCGTTCGGCCCCTGCCGCGCACGGTTGACAGGCGACGCGGGACGGGTGTCGAGGTGGTTCCGGAAGACGGGAGGAGGACGATGGGAGAAAGGAATGACCGGGCCGTCCTCCACGCCTCTCTTCTCCTGGACGGGGAAGACCGGATCCTGGAGGGAAACCGGGACGCGGAGGTCTTCCTGGAGAGGCCGCTCGAGGAGGCGCGCAAGGCCTCCCTCCGGGAGGTCAACCCCCTCCTCTACGCCGCCCTGAAGGACCTCCTGGCCAAGACCAGGCGGGGTCGCGGGGTCGACAACTACGCCATGGCATACAAGCTGGGCAAGCACCTGCTGCGCCTCAACGTCTCCATAACCCCCTATCCCCTGGAGGCGCTGGGCAGCACGGGGAGCATGGTCACCATCACCTCCACCCTTCCCGGGGGAGCGGGACAGGCACGCCGCCCGGAGAGCTCGCAGCTGTCCATGCTCGTCCCCGAGGTCGCCGGGCAGTTGAGGGACTTCCTGGAGAGGATGCCCGATCCCGCTTTTCTGCTCGACGAGGAAGCGTGCCTGATGTACGCCAATGCGGCCATGTGCCGGGCGCTGGGGCGCGGCGCGGATGAGGTGCCGGGAAGGCCGCTCTCCTTTTTCCTGGCCGGGGAAAGGGCCAAAAAAGCCTTGGAATGCCTGGGAGAGACGGTGCGCGCCACTCCCTGGAAGGGGGAGCTGGAGCTCAAGCGCCCGGACGGGACCGTATCCGTGGTGGCGGTCACCGTATCCCTGTGGGGGGAGGGAGGGGAGGCGGCTTTGCTCGGGCTGGGGAGGGATGTCACCTCCGAGGCCCGCCTGAAGAAGGAGAGGAACGAGGAGCTGAGACGCTTGTGGAGCATCCTGGAGTGCACGCATTCACCTCTGCTCTGCTTCACACCCGACCGCCGCGTCACCCTCATGAGCTCCCGGGCGGAGGAGCTCCTCGGCGTGTCCCGGGACAGGGCCATCGGGTCTACCTTGACGGAGCTCTTTCCGGCGGAGGTCAGGGAGGAGGTCGATGCCCTGGCGGAGAGTGCCGTGGCCGAGGGCGAGGGGAGGGAGGCGGTGCTCTCCCTGAGGGCGAAGAGGACCGTGAAGGAGTTCAAGGCCACCGTCTTTCCCGCTTATCAGGTAAGGGGGAGGGCCCGGGAATACGCCCTGCTCCTGCAGGAGGTCACCGGGGAGGCCGGCGAGGCGGAAGCCCTCAGAAAGGAGGTGGAATCCCTGGAGCTCCGCCGCTCGATCATGGAGGTGGCGGCGAGGAGCGCGGAGTGGGAGGGGCTTCTGGGTTTCTGCCTGGACCTCGTGGCGGAGTCGGTGGATTACGGGGCCGGGGCGGCCTATATCATCCACGACGCAACGGCCCACCTCCGGGCGGTCCGGGGCGTGGAGGAGGATGACCTGGCGGCTTTTCGAGAGGTGCGGCTTCGCCCCGGTCACATGCGCCGTTGCGGCGAGAAAGGTCTTCTCCGGCTGTCGGTCCACGGCGGGGTCCCGCGGGAGGGTTGGGAAGAGCTGGCGACCATGCTGGAGAATCCGGATCCCCTGGCGGCGCTGCTGGGGGAGAAGCGCTGGCGTTCCCTGTTGGCGGTCCCGCTGAGGGCCGGGGGTTCCGTGGTGGGGGCCCTGGCCTTTGCCGATCCGCGGACCGAGGGGCGTGAGGAGGCTTTCGAGGAGGAGCTCGAGGCACTGGGTGGATATGCGGGAGAGGCGGTCCTGGCCATGCGCATGCGCATGGCCACTTCCGGAGGCCTTCCCGACGGGCCTGCCGGCACTGTCCCCCATGAGCGCGGTGGGGGGGCGGGAGCGGGGAACGCTGCGGAGGGAGACCCGGAGGCAGGAGCCGGCCTTTCCGAGGAGGCGGGTCCGGGGACTCCGCGGGGGCGCATCGGCCCCGGGAGGGAGGATCACGACTATCTGCGCATCGCCCGCATGTCCAGGGGGGAGGAGGACCCGCCGGACCTTCTGGCCGCGCCGGGCGGAGGGACGTCGCCCAGGGCGGTGCTCTCCCCCCGCGGCATAGACCTGGTCTCCATGGCCAGGGACATCAGGGATTACTACGCACGCCGGGGGAAGGCCGGGGAGATCTTCCTCGAGCTGGAGGACGACCTTCCGCGCGTGCATGCCGACAAGAGACTCCTGCGGGAGGCGCTCATGTGCCTCCTGGACAACGCCTTTCGGTTCTCCCCTCCCGGCAGCCCGGTGGTGCTGGGGGTGGAGAGGTGGGGTGACGAGATCCTCCTGCGGGTCGAGGACCAGGGTCCGGGGATGCCGGAGGAGGTGATACGGGAGCTCGCCCGCGGCGATGCGGAGGAGGGACCTCCGGGAGTCGCCGGCAGAAGGGTCAGAAGCCTCCGCGTCTGCCGGCGCTTCGTCAGGTCCATGGGCGGGGAGCTGTCCTTCAAGAGCGCCCCCGGTGAGGGCACCGTGGCCCGGATTCGGATTCCCGTCCTTCCCTTTATCAGCGAGGTTTCCTGAGGAGTGAAGCGGAATGGTCTCCCATGCCTCCCTTCCCGAAGTGAGGATACTGGGGGTCTCCGGAAGCCCGGTCCGGGAGGGGAACGTGGCCGCGCTGCTGGAGACGGCCCTGCGCTCTCAGGAGGGGAGCCCGGGGGTGAGCTGGGAGATGCTCCGCCTTTCCGACCTCCGGGTGGAGGACTGCGTCCACTGCAACTGGTGCCTGCGCAGGCAGGACGGGCAAAGGAGATGTTCCCGAACGGATGACCTCCACCAGGTCTACCCACTGGTGGAGTCCTGCGATGTGCTCATCCTGGCCACGCCGGTTTACTTCGGCCGCCTCTCGGGGCACCTGGCGGCCTTCATCGACCGCATGCGCGTCTACGTGCACGGGAACGTCACCGCGGGGAAGCTGCGGGACAAGGTGGGCGGCGCCATCGCCGTGGCCTGGTTCCGCATGGCCGGGCTGGAGATGACCCTTCTCACCGTGCACCAGTTCTTCCACGCCGTGAACATGGTCATCGCCTCCCCGGACGTGGGGCTCCAGGGCGGATCGGCCTTCTCCTCCCTTGAGGGGACGGGGAGGAGGGAGGGGGAGGACCGGCTCCTGGTGCTCCGAGACCAGCTGGGCGTGGCCGGCGCGGTGTCCACCGTCCACAGGGCCGTGGAGCTCGCCCGCCTCCTCAAGGCCGGTCGGCAGGCCCTCCTTTCCGGGCCCGGATGACGAACGAAGGTCGATCGGGAGGCGGGAGCGGGGTGGAGGAAAGTGGATCTGCCCGCCCCCTCCATAGTGTGCCTGGATCCCGATCCGAGGGGCGAGGCTCCCGCGGAGGAGGACTTCGCTCAGGATGCCCCGCCCCTGCCTGCCCGCACCTCCACCCGGAAGGAAAAAGCCGTCCTCAAACGGCCTCCCATCCCCGGTCACCGGTCTGAGGACCTGTCGCGGGGACGCGCCAGCATCACCTGAAGGTGGCCGTCCCGCTCCAGGGTCCCCTGGACCTCGAAAACCACCGGCTCCCTGAACAGGGGTCCGTGATGGACGAAGGTGTGGAACTCGCCGCCCTCCCCGCAGGGGTCGACGCCGGCCCTTTCCATCTCCTCGAGGAGGCACATGTCGAGCTCGCGCCCCAGCCAGTCTCCGCGCAGCCAGTCCCGGTGGAAGGAGATGACCGTGGCCCGGAATCCCAGCTCCAGGAATTCCTCCACCAGACGGCGGCGCCCCTCCCCCCAGAGCGGCAGCAGGGGCTCCACGCCGGTCTCCCGGCAGACCCTCTCCACCCACCGGCGGTGTTCGTCCAGGTCTATGTCCCCGAATACGCCGGCCTCCACGCCCTGCAGGCGCATGGCCTTCACCTCTTCTTTGAAGGTCTTCTCGTAATCCCTCCAGCTGGCCGAGGCGAAGGTGACAAGATGGCCGAGGGCCTGTGCCTGGTCGGACAGCAGTTCGCGGGGAAGGCCGTGGGAACGCGAGAAAAGCCCTTCCTCGTGGAGCATGCAGAGCAGGCGGCACACGGTATGCCCCTGCTCCAGGCAGCGGTACAGAGCCAGGCAGGAATCCTTGCCCCCGCTCCAGGAGACGAAAACCCTCATGGCTCCTCGCACTCGCCCTCTTTAAGATGACCCGCCCAACACCATTATTTGGTAATAAGGCCCGACCCGCGTCATGGACATTATACAGCCTCGGGAACCCGCCGATCGGCGGCATGTGTCCGTCCGAGCACTCGGTGGCTGCCGGCGTTGGGCGCCTGCTCGCACAGCGGCCAAGGTGATGGCGCCGACGCACTGCCTGCTGTAAGGGACCGGTATCCGGAAAGCGGCAGGCCGGGGCCTTTTGCCGCATGAGGGCGTTCATGGCGGGCTGCCTCTGGAAGCGCCCGCACAAACGAATTTAATTTTCGGGCGAGGATGTCCGAGGCCCGTGAAGGGAAAGGTGAGGGCTCAAGGTCATGTCTTTTCAGAACGATTAATAAGTCGGATCAAGCGCGACAGCGTTGGCTTCGGTCGTGTGATAAGGTCTCGTCACGTTCTTGCCGTGGCGGTCCTCTGGACTGGGAGGACGAGAATTGGAACTGTGTGAGGGATGCGGACTCCCCGCGTTGATCGGTCGGGAGCACAACTGGGAGGCCAACGGGGTCATCTCCCTCTCCAGATCGCCAGCCAACCGTATGGTCTTCTTCGAGTCGGAGACCATCGACGGGGTGATGGGGAAGATAGAGGGGCTGATAGGCCAAAAGGTCGGTCACATCGTCATCGAGAGCAGGGCAAGGGAGACGAGAAGGTACATGGAGAGGATCCTGGGGAACGAGCAGGCCTTCCGTCGCGCGGAGGAGGGTCTTGCCCCCGAGGAGAGGGAGAGCGTCATGGCTCATGCCAGGTCCGTGAGCCTTTCCATGATGGACATAGGAAGGGCTTACGGGTACGGAGACGGTCGCCTGGGCCGGACCTGGGATAGTGGCGACCCCTTTCCCTGGAGGGAGCAGCTCTACGAGCGGCCTTATTCCGTGTATTTCGCCGCCGCCGACCTGCTGGGAACGGTGGAGGCCTTCGAGGGCAGGGAGATGTGGGTGGACATCGAGGAGTTGGGGGAGGGCTCCTACAGGTTTCGGGCCTATCCCGCCTCTCATCCCCTGGGTTTGAGGGAGCGGCTCAAGAGGCGGAAGAGATACGACTTCAAGCCGGGAGGGATGGAATACCGGAGGTGCGGGGTCTGTGGGGTCCCTTTGGATGTCTCGTCTTTCAAATGGGATGTTCCCAGGGGTCTTATCCTCAACCCTGAAAACGGGAGGAGGATGGCCTTTTTCGGTCCCCTGGCCCTGGAGGCCGTATTCGACGACATGGAGGCCGAGCTGGGGGAGGCCATCCCGGAGACGGTCATCGAGGCCATGCGCCTTTACATCCGGGAGGCGTGGTCGGACGAGGAATGGTGGAGGGACGCCGAGACCTTCCGCCGCATGATAGGCCTGCGGGGGATGGGCAACCTGACCCGGTTCGAGGGAGGGCGGGACGGGCTGCGCTTGACGGTAGAGAACTCCGCCCTCCATCTGATGATGGTGGGCACCGTCCAGGCGCTGGTGGAGATGGCCTACGGGGTGGACCGTTCCGGCGTGGAGTGGTCCCTGCGCGAGGACGGCGACCTTGATGTGTCCGTGAAGGTGAGCTGAGGTGCCGGTCCCCTCGTGCTTGCTGCGCACGTGGTAGGCGGCTCAAAGCTCAGCGGTGACCTGGGTCGCCGGGATCCCCGCACGGCGGAAGGGTGCGGCACGGATCTTCCGAGGGGAGGGGAGCGAGGCCGACGGCAGAGGCGGACCCACGCCCGGCACGCAGGACGATAATGGCGATGGGTTGACTGGGCTCTCACCTGTGCACCATAATAAGACTGACCGGTTGGTCTAAGATTTGTGGAGGGAGAAGACGTGGCCGGGAAGGCCGGACGCCGTTCGTTCCGCCGGGCGCACCGACCTTGAGGGATGGCCCGGAAAAGCGGGAGGCGCGGGGGCGACAGCGGGGGAGGTGGACATGGCCGGATCCAGGAAGACCCTGGGGCTGAGGAGGAACCCGGCGAAAGACGAGCGGGAAGAGGCCTTCAAGCGGTCAGCCCTTAAGGTCTTCTCCTCCAAGGGATACCACAAGGCCACCATGGCCGAGATCGCCCTGGATGCCGGGTTCGGCAAGGGGACGCTCTACTGGTACTGGAGATCCAAGGAGGACCTCTATTTCTCCCTCATCGAGGACATGCACCGCGAATTCCTGGAGCTGGTGGAGAGGGCGGTGGAGATGGAGGGCAGCGCGTGGGACAAGCTGCTCTGGCTGGGCCGGGAGATAACCGACCTCTACTATCGGGACCGCGACTACTGCAAGCTCTCCTGGAAGATGCGCGCCGAGGAGCTGGAGACCTTCTCGCCCGAGCACGTGGAACGCCTCCACCATTACGTGAACCGGACCAAGGAAAAGCTGCGGGAGATCATGGCCCAGGGGGTGGCCGAGGGCCTGTTCCCGCCCTACGACCCATACTACCTGGCCTGCATGCTCATGGGTCTGGTGGAGGGCATGGAGATACAGTGGCTGGAGGACCCGCAGTCCTTCGACCTGCGCCGGGCCATGGATATGGGCATGGAGATACTATCCGCCCTGGTGCTCGAGAGGATGCCGGAAAAGAAGAGCACCGGGGTGGGGGTTTCAAAACGTCGTCGGGAGATCGAGGAGCCGGAGCGAAGGAGGTAGGAGATGTCCAGGTTGACCGTTCTCGGCGGATGCGGGGCGGTGGGGAGCACCGCCGCGCGCTCGCTGGCTGCCGGCGGATATTTCGACCAGCTGGTCATCGCCGATAAGGACGAGGCCGCGGCCCGGCGGCTGGCCGCGGAGCTGGGGGAGGAGAAGGTCTCCGCGGCGGGGGTGGACGCCGCCGACCCGGAGGCCCTGAAGGAGGTCATGGCCGGCTCCGACGTGGTGCTCAACTGCGTGGGGCCCTTCTACCGCTTCGGCCCCCCCATCCTCAAGGCGGCCATAGAGGTGGGCGTGGATTACGTGGACATATGCGACGACATGGACGCCACCCAGGAGATGCTGGCCATGGACGAGGAGGCCAGGGCGGCGGGGGTCTCCGCCCTGGTGGGCATGGGAAGCTCGCCGGGGATGGCCAACCTGCTGGTGAAGTTCACCGCGGAGACACTGCTGGACCAGGTGGAATCCGTGGACATCTACCACGCCCACGGTGGCGAGCCCGTGGAGGGTCCGGCGGTCATCAAACACCGCTTCCATTCCATGGAGATCGACATCCCCATGTTCCTGGACGGGGAGTACCGCACGGTGCGCCTCTTCGAGGAGAGCGGCAAGGCCCTGGAGGAGGTCACCGACTTCCGCGACGTGGGGACCTATCCCGTCTACGCCTACCCGCACCCCGAAACCATCACCCTTCCCAAATACATCAAGGGCGTGAAGAGGGTGACCAACCTCGGCCTGGTCATCCCCGTCTCCTACGCCGAGCTGATCAAGGACATGGTGCGCCTGGGGCTCACATCGGACGAGCCGCTCGAGGTGCAGGGGCAGAAGGTCATCCCCCGCGAGTTCGCCGTGGCCTTCGTCCTCTCCAAGCGCGACGCCCTCCTCAAGGAGGCGGGCATCACCACCCCCCGGGGCTGCCTGAAGATCGTGGTCAAGGGGACCAAGGGGGGTGAGCCGCATACCTACATCTTCCAGATGTCCTCCAGCGGCATGGGTATGGGCGAGGGCACGGGGATCCCCGCCGCCCTGGGGGCCATCGCCATGGGCCGGGGAAAGATAACCATGAAGGGCGTCTTTCCGCCCGAGGCCGCCGTGGACCCCATGGACATGATCAAGCTGGCCGGCGAGGTCATCAAGTCCAGCGGCAAGGGGGACCGGGCCCCCATCTACATAGAGCACGTGGACAAGGACGGCAAGGTGGAGACCCTGGACCTCAAGCTCTGAGGGGCGACCGGCGGTTGAACCCGGGCTCGAGGATCGGGGGAGAAGGAGAGTCGGGAGCGGCGAGGCGGGTGGTGAGCGGGTTATGGGCGAGAGATACATAATCTCCCATGACGTGGGGACGGGCGGGAGCAAGGCTGTGCTCACGGACATGGGCGGGAACATACTGGCCTCCTGTTTCGAGCCCTATCCCACCGCCTACCCCCATCCGCACTGGGCGGAACAGGATCCCCGGGACTGGTGGAGGGCGGTGACCTCCAGCACGCGCCGGGTGATCAAGGAGAGCCGCGTCCACCCCCGCCAGGTGGCGGGAATGGGATTCGCCGCCCAGATGCTGGGCGTCCTGCCGGTGGACGAGAAGGGGGTGCCCCTGCGCCCGGCCATCATCTGGATAGACAGCCGGGCCGATGAGCAGGCGGCCAGGCTGGTGCGCAGGTTCGGCGGCTCCCGCGTGCTCATGGCCCTGGCCGGCGCGGTCCCCTCCGGAAAGGACGTGGTGTGCAAGATCCTGTGGATGAAGGAAAGGGAGCCGGAGGTCTTCTCCGCCACCCACAAGATCCTGGACGTCACCGGCTACCTGGTCTACAAGTCCACCGGGAACATGGTCATCGATCACACCGGCGCGGGGGTCACCGGCATCCTCAAGAACAAGACCAGGGAGTGGGACCCGCTGTTCGCCCGTCTCCTGGGGATACCCCTGGAGAAGATGCCGGAGATAAAGAGCTCCATCGAGGTGGTGGGCCTGCTCACCCGGGAGGCCGCCGAGGAGATGGGCCTGGAGGCTGGGGTGCCGGTCATCGGGGGCATGGGAGACATACCCGCCGCCGCCACCGGCTCCGGGGCCCTGGAACACGGGGATCCCCATATCTATCTAGGGACCTCGGGCTGGCTGGTGCTCTCCGTGAGGCGGCCCAAGAACCTGGGCAGGAACGGCATCGTCTCCGTGGTCTCCGCCGACCCGGAGATGTTCCTCATGATCGGTGAATCGGAGACCGCCGGGGCCTGCCTGAAGTGGTTCGCCGACAATTTCGCCACCGCCGAGGAAAGGGAGGAGGCGGCACGGCGAGGTGACGACATGGCCATCTTCGCCGTGCTGGACGAGGTGGTGCGGAAGGTGGAGCCGGGATCGGGTAGGTTGCTCTTCACCCCCTGGCTCTTCGGGGAGAGGTCCCCCATAACCGACACCACCATACGGTCCGCCTTCGTCAACCTCTCCCTGAACCACCGTCGGGAACACGTCCTGCGTTCCATCTACGAGGGGGTGGCCTACAACTTCCGGTGGCTGATAGACACCGTGGCGGGCGCCGGGTATCCCTGCCGCACCCTGCGGGCCATAGGCGGGGGGGCGAGGAGCGACGTATGGATGCAGATCATGGCCGACGTCACCCGGCGGACCATCGAGGCGGTGGCCGACCCCCAGGAGGCGGGGGCCATCGGCTGCGCCCTGGCGGTGGCAGTGGCCCTGGGGGAGTACGAGGGGTACCGGGAACTGAAGAGGGTGGTGCGGGTGCGCCGCACTTTCGAGCCGGATCCCGGCTGCTGCCCGGAGTACGACGAGCTTTACGGGGTCTTCCGCCAGCTGTACGGGAACCTGTGCGGGCTGTGCCGCCGCTTGAACCAGGCGGAGGAGGTTTGCGAGGGATGAGGAGGAGGGCTGTAAGGCGGCGTGCCGGTCTGTTCTACGGGGAGAGTGAGGCGAGGAGTCTTAAAAAGGGATAAGGAGGTAAGGAGGTAAGGAGATGATCCACTACGAGGCCCAGCCCAAGGCCCTGCCGGAGGGCATCGACTACGACGATTTCATCGTGGCCACCTACTATGCCGCCCTCCCCCGGGAGGCCATCATGTACTACCTGGCTCCCTTCCTGGCCATCGAGCAGTCCACGGGCACCTGGACGCCGGTGCCCGGTGAGACCCCCGAGGTGCGGGCCAAGCACGTGGCCAAGGTCATCGGCATCCACGAGGTCCCCTTCTACGAGTTCGAGGTCCCCAAGGGGGTGGAGGAGCGAACCTACGTGGTGCAGATCGCCTTCCCCGTGCGCAACATCGAGCACCAGATCCCCATGCTGCTCACCGCCGTTGTGGGAAATATTTCCATGGGGGGCAAGATCAAGCTTCTGGACCTGTACCTGCCTCCCAAGTTCACCGAGGGGTTCCAGGGACCCAAGTTCGGGATCGACGGCATCTACGAAATCCTGGGGATAAAGGAGAGGAGGCCCCTGCTCAACAACATGATCAAGCCCTGCACGGGTTATTCCTGCGAGGTCGGGGAGAGGCTGTTCTATGAGGCCGCTCTGGGCGGGTGCGACGTGATCAAGGACGACGAGCTCATAGCGGACATGGCCTTCAACCGCGTGGAGGACCGGGTGCGCGCTTACATGGCCATGGAGAAGAGGGTCTATGAGGAGACCGGGGAACACACCCTGTACACGGTGAACGTCTCCGACAACATCCCCAAGATGTTCGAGGTGGCCAAGCGCGCCGTGGACGCCGGGGCCAATGCCATCATGGTCAACTACCTGGCGGTGGGCCTCCCCGCCCTGCAGGCACTGGCCGAGGACCCGGACATCAACGTCCCCATACTGGCCCACATGGACTGCGCCGGAGCCCTGTACGAGTCGCCCATATCCGGCATCGCCTCCCACCTTGTCCTGGCCAAGCTGCCCCGCCTGGCGGGGGCGGACGCCATCGTCTTCCCCGCCCCCTACGGGAAGGCGCCTTACCTGAAAGACCGCTTCGTGTACACCGCGGACGTCATGCATTATCCGCTGCACAACATAAAGCCCGCCATGCCCATGCCCTCCGGGGGGATAACCCCGGACATGGTCCCCACCTGCGTGGCGGACATCGGGAAGGAGATCATGATCGGCTCCGGCGGGGGCATCCACGCCCATCCCATGGGCCCCACGGCGGGGGCCCGGGCCTTCCGCCAGGCCATCGACGCCACCATGCAGGGAATCCCCCTGCACGAGTACGCCAGGGACCACCAGGAGCTGGCCGTGGCCCTGGGGCTGTGGGAGGGTTTCTTCAAGGAGACCACCGCCGACTCGGGCATCGAGGCCAAGACGGAACATCTGGGCGGTTAAGCAGGGAGATCGCCCCCTTGTAGGGAGATACTCAAGGGGGTATCACGATTCAAGACCTGACCCCTTTACAGGGCCAGGCGTTTCTCCGCTTCCGGCAGGAGCATCCGGGCGCGCGGGATGTAGAGGGAGTGGATGCTCTTTCCAGGGGCGATCTCGCGTATCCTCCTGGAGATCTCATGCTCTCCCAGTGTGATGCGGGCGGTTCCCGGGAGGAAGCTGCGGCCCAGGGAGCTGGAGATGCCCCGGATGGAGGTGAAGAGGAGCTCCCTGTCCTTCACCGAATAGGTGTTGAGGTCGAAGTAGGTCTTCATGCGGGGAAGGGATTTCTTCACCTCCAGGGTGAGGATGAGTGACCCCTTTTCCTTCAGGGTGCAGGTGACCTCCTCCTCCCCCTCCTCGAACTCGATCTCCGCCAGGAACTTGGGGTAGCCCCAGATGTCGATCCCGGCGTGCAAAGCCGTTTCGGTGGTCACCGGCAGCTGCCATACGAAGGCCTCGTAGGAGAGGGAGGCGGCCATGCGCAGGGGAGGGACGAGCATGGGATTGAAACGCGGGCGGTAGCGGGCCGGCACGGCTATCCCCACCTCCCGGTAAGGTCCGATGCTGGTGTCACGGTAATCGAAGGCCACCACCGCCAGCAGCCCCTTCCCGGGCATGACCTCCGCGGGCACCAGCTTGGAGGTGGGCAGCAGGTCGCGGAGTTTCAAGGTGGGGGCCAGGAAGATGCCCGCCACGGCGAAGACCTCGCGGTAGATGACGGGCACGGCGCAGGAGCCGCCGGTTATGGCCACTTCCTTCTGCTCCACCTCCTCGGGTAGCCAGCCCTCCATCTCTCCTCCTTCGCCTTCCGTGTGATCCTCGGCCGGAGAAGGGTTCCACAGGGATAGGCCGAAGGACCCTCGGCATCCCGAACCCGTGGCCCTATTATATCTGCCCGCTTTACTCGGGGGCTAAACCGGAGGAGGAAGAGGGATGCCGCCTCCACGGCGGATGGCCGGGGTTGATGCTCAGACCTTGATCCTGGAAAAAGGCACCAGCCGGGAGTGTTCCACCAGGGTGGCCATGGCCCGGGAGTAGGTATCCACCCCCACCTCCTCGGCGGCCGCCGGCGGGTTGAGCCCCCCCACCACCACCAGGCCCACCCGGTCCCGGCCGCAGGGGACCTCCAGGCAGGGCTGCCCCGGCCTGCCCAGCACCACCATACCGCCCAGGTGAGCGGACCTCATCTCCTCCAGGAGCTCGGCGGCCCGGCTCCGTGCGCTGGCCGGTATCTGGCGGAAGGAGGCGCAGATACGGCCGGAGCCGCTTTCCGCCGCGGCGCGGACGCTGGTCATCTTCCCCTTGATGAATATCTCTATGGGGTCCAGGGTGGATCCGGAGTAGCTTATGATCTCCGTGAAGCGCCGGGGCTTACCGCCCTGTATCTCCAGGAGCCCGCCGAAGCTGGATTCCACCGGGATGCCGTGGCGCAGGAACACGGCGTTGAGGGTGACGCTGCATACCGTCCCCCAGCCCACCATGCCCGTGGGCACCTCCGCGTCCCCGATCCTCTCTCCGGGCCCGGCGCGCACCACCAGGTCGGAGAGGCAGAGCCCGGCCCGGAAGGCGGCGCGCATGGCCTCCACGGCACGCAGTTCCTGCTCCCGCGGGAAGTAGGTGATGTTGACCACCACCCGCCCCTTCCCGGTCCGCAGGTCGAAATCCGCCTGCCAGGCCAGGTCGTCTATGCGGGCGTTGACGAAGCCCAACCTCTCCACCGCCAGCGCGCCCTCGAGCTCCTGCGAGCCTTTCTCCGTGAGCACGCGTCCGCTCCTGCCCACCAGCCGGGTGAATCCCCGGGCATCCAGGTGCAGGAGATGGTACCGCACGGTCCTCTCGTTGAGGTCCAGGCCCCGGGAGGCGAGCTCTCGGGAGATGGCCCTGGCCCCCAGGGGCTTACCCGCCTCCTGAAGGACCTCAAGGATGGCCAGCGCCTTACGCTCCAGGACCCTATTTTCGTTCATAATCGGCAAATTATTTCCGATAAATCCCCTTGACCCAACCTAAATTAAGCGTTATATAGGTAATAGGTCACCTATTGCCTATATTTTAATCCAAACGGTGAAAACGGTAAAGGCATTTGGTCGGGGTGACTGTATATACTG
>FWWL01006681.1_pt1 | contig 16440 bp, 12 predicted proteins | sample 2228331 | NCBI WGS metagenome assembly FWWL01 (sample SAMEA103939775, study PRJEB20133) | metagenome
TACCGCTCGCTGATTTGGAACAGCGATCTGATGGAGACGCTCGAGCTCGACAATCTGATGGCCAATGCGCTCGCCACCATCGTCTCGGCCGAGGCGCGCAAGGAAAGCCGCGGCGCCCATTACCATGAAGACTACCCCGAGCGCGACGATGTGAACTGGCGCAAGCACACGCTTGCGTGGGTCGAGGGGAACCGGGTCAGGCTTGGCTACCGGCCCGTGATCACCGAGCCTCTCACGCCCCCCGAAAAGGGAGGGATCGATCCTGCGAAGATCGCGCCAAAGGCGCGGGTTTACTGAGGGCAAACCGATGGTCGCTTTTACCTTGCCGAAAAACAGCCGTATCGTTGAGGGCAAAACCTGGCCCGCGCCCGAGGGCGCCAAGCACACCCGAACGTTCCGCATCTACCGCTGGAACCCTGACGATGGGCAAAACCCGCGTGTTGATACTTATACGGTTGATCTCGATGACTGCGGCCCAATGGTTCTCGACGCGCTGATCTGGATCAAGAACAAGGTCGACCCAACGCTGACCTTCCGCCGTTCGTGCCGCGAAGGAATTTGCGGGTCTTGCGCGATGAACATCGACGGAACAAACACGCTTGCCTGCACGAAGGGGATGGACGAAATCGTCGGCCCAATTCGCATCTATCCCTTGCCGCATATGCCGGTGATCAAAGATCTGGTTCCCGATTTGCGCCAATTCTATGCGCAGCACGCAATCGTCCGCCCCTGGCTTGAGACAAAGACCCCGCCGCCGGAAAAAGAATGGCGCCAATCCCCGGAAGATCGTGATAAGCTCGATGGCCTTTATGAGTGCATCCTCTGTGCCTGCTGTTCGACCTCGTGCCCAAGCTATTGGTGGAATGGCGACCGATACTTGGGCCCAGCCGCCTTGCTGCATGCCTATCGGTGGGTGATCGACAGTCGCGATGAAGCCACGCCCGAGCGGCTTGACGCGCTGCACGATCCCTTCAAGCTCTATCGTTGCCACACCATCATGAACTGCGCGCAAGCCTGCCCGAAGGGCCTGAACCCGGCCAAGGCGATTGCCGAGCTCAAGAAGCTGATGGTGGAGCGCCAGATGTAGGCGACTCGCGCGCCAGACGCGGCCAGTCGATCATATCACGCGCGAGCCAGTCCCGGGGATAGGGGTGTGGAACAACGGTCAAGATCCCAGCATCGACGAATTGGTTGAAAAGAGTTCATGCTGCCGCAACGGTGACCCTGAGCTCCGCGGCCATAGCCCTCCCTAGGCCCCCCGGGCGCTCGAACAGGCAAGTGACGAGCGCGATGCCGTTGGCGCCGTTGATCCGCTCGCGCGTCCGGGTCATGTCGCGCCGCTGCGGCGCAAGGAGCTCTGGCGCCGTCCTGATGCGGCGATGCGCGCTCTCGGTCGGCGATGCGAGGAAAAAGACGATCCAGTCCGCCCAAGCACCCCGCGCGCGGACGGCCTACAGCAGATCGATGTCGGCCTCCTTCTGCGCCTCGATCTCGGCGCCCCTGGCAAGAAACGGCTGATCGAGCAGGCCTTCGGACAGAACCCTCAGCTAAAATAGGATTTTCCCCACCCAGCCGTTGCCATTGTCGAAGGACTGGATGGCTTCGACCTCGGAGTGGACGAGGGCGAGGTCGACAGGTTCCAGCCCAGACTTCTTATCAGCGCGGTTGATGGAGCGCTCAAGATCGCTGATGGCCTGTGCCGTTTCGCTTGGCGGAGGCGGCACGAAGCGCACGCTGTCAAGCAGGGCCCGTCCGCTCAACGCAAGGCTCGCACTGATCATGGTCTGGTCGCGCTTGAAGGCGTCAGGCCGCTTGTTCTGCCCGCGCTCCGGGCCGACGCCCTGCATCAGAATGCGGTGCAGCTTGCGGAAGAAACGCCCAGAAAGAGGCACATTTGGCAGCGCGTTGATGCCCCAATTGAGCAAGCGGATGTAGTTCAGGACGGCGATCGTCTCGCTGCGGGCGGCGCAGGTCTCGCCTGCCTCGGTCAGCGCCGGCTTGTCGGCGGTGGTGTAGGTTCCTTCCCTTGCCGACGAGGTTTGCGCCTTGAGCCGGCGCAGCGGCGCGATCAGAAGCGCAGGAGTGCGCAGTTGCGCGCATTGCCCGCGCAATGCTCCGATGGCAACGCCCCCCTGCCAAGGGCAGGCGCAACTGAACGGAAATCGAGCGCCGAAGGGGGAGGGGGGTTGGGCAGGAACGCCTTGGCCCCAAAGACGGCCGGCACCAGGCTGCCCGCTGGTGTCGTGCTGAAGGCGTCAATGCGCATAGGCTCAAGTGTTCGGTTGGATGGCCCATCATTTTTTACCGAAGCGCGGATACGCTATAAGTCTGACAAACACTCCCAACTCCGCTTTAAAGTGACCACAAAGTAACGTTCATGATGAAGCCACGCCCGAGCGGCTCGATGCGCGGCACGATCCCGTCAAGCTCGCGCGCTGCCACACGAATATGAACGATGCGCAAGCCTGCGCAAAAGGCCTGAGCCCGGCCAGGGCGATTGCCAAGCTCAAGACGCGCGTGGCTGAACGCAGCCCATAAGCCTGGCGCTGTCACCGTGGCATCATCCCTCGTGGCGGCCGAGCATTTGCAAAGCGTAAAGCCGCGCATAAAGGCCACCGGCGGCAATGAGCGCTTCATGTGGCCCGTCTTCCACCACTTGGCCCCGGTCCATGACCACAATCGTGTCGGCTTGTCGGACCGTGGCGAGCCGATGCGCGATGACAAGCGTTGTTCGCCCCGCAAGGAGCCGCTGCAGCGCGTCTTGCACCAGCGCCTCGGAGGCCGCGTCAAGCGCGCTTGTCGGTTCGTCCAAAAGAACAATCGGCGCGTCGCGAACGAGCGCCCGTGCAATGGCCACCCGTTGGCGCTGCCCGCCCGAAAGGGCCGAGCCTCTTGGACCCACGCGTGTTTCAAGGCCCTGCGGGAGCGAGGGGAGAAATTCGTCAATATGTGCAGCCGCAAGTGCCGCCTTGAGCCGCGCCTCGGGCACCGCGCGGCCCAAAGTGATATTGTCGCGTAAACTTTCATCAAAGAGCGCTGTATCTTGGGTCACCGTGGCAAAAAGCCCGCGCAGCGCGGCAAGATCTAGCCGCGCGATATCGTGCCCGCCGATGGTGATGCGTCCGGCCTCGGGATCAGCAAGCCGACATAAGAGCGTGAAGACAGTCGACTTGCCCGCTCCGGAAGGGCCGACAATGGCGGTGCTCTGATGAGGCAAGGCTTTAAAGGAGAGCCCCCGCAAGACCGGTGGACCCTCGTAGCGGAACACGACCTGGTCAAAGCAAATGGTCAGATCACGCGGAAGAGCGAGCGTCGGCGGGGCTGGCGGCCGAACAGCCGGCTCGGTGTCGAGAAGCGCGCGGATCCGCCCCAAGCTCGCGAGCACCTGTTGCCAAACGCCAGCCAAGCCGGCAAGCCGCCGCACTGGCTCGAACATGAAGCCTATGGCGGCAAAAAAGGTCATAAACTGGCCGATGGTGCGGTCACCAGCCGCAATTTGGGCCGAGGCCAGGATCAAAACCAAAACCACCCCAACAGCCGTAACAAGATCGGTTGCCGACCCCAACAGAGCTTGCGCAGCGGCCGTGCGGGTGCGGGCGCGCACGAAGCCCTTGAGTGCCCCCTGCAGCCGCGCTTCTTCACGGGCCTCAAGCCCGTTGCGTTGAATGGTCGCAACGCCGTGGAAGATTTCATCGAGGCGCGTGGAAGCCTCAGCCGCAGCCGTGCGGGCGCTCACGCTCAGCTTCCTGATCAGTCGGCGCAGCACAACCATGGGCAGGATCAAAAGCGGTGCCCCAACCAGCGTGACCAGCGTCCAGAGCGGATCGGTCCAGGCCGCAACCGCGATCAACACCACAACACGAATCCCCTCGCGCCCGAATCCCGGGAGAAGCGCGGTGAACACATGCTGCACCTCGGCCGTGTCGCCCAAAACGCGGGCGATGAGCGCTCCCGGTGGGTGGCGGTGATGAAAGGTCAAATCAAGCCGCATCAGATCCGCGGCAAGCCTTTGTTGCAAGGTTGCCGTAACGCGTTCGGCGACGCGGGCAATAATTGTCTTGTGCACCGGCGCAACCAGCGCGCGCAGAACAAAGAGCCCGCCGATGGCAAAGGCTACCAACACCCCGGCAGTGCGGTCAACAGCGACCAAGACGCGGTCAAACATGGGGGTCAAAAGCAGGCTCACACCACCCAAGATTGCGCCATCAATCGCCATGAGGATGAAGGCAAGAAACAGGGCAGCCGCATGCGGGCGAATGTAATCGCCCGCAAACCAAACGGTGAGCGCTCGATCAGAAGCCGGTGCCGCAGCGCGGACACGCGCGTCGCCGGGATGGGAACCGGAGTTTTCATGTGTCTCTGTCACAGGCGCGCTTCTAGCGCAGCGATGGCAAGGCGGGAAGCCTGGTGACGAGCCGTTGTCGCCTTTGCCGACGATCTCTCGTGGAAAGCGAAAGCGACTTGTTCATTTCGCGCGAGGCATATTAAAAGGTAATTGCGACACGGCCCCTGCGATGGTGGTCGCGCTTTGGCGTCGACGCGGGAGCGCGTGTTGGCAGTTGTTTTTGAGCTTGGGGAGAATTCTCATGGTTCGGAGCATACCAAGAACGCTTGTCTTGGCCGGCGCTGCTTTCGGCTTTGCCTGTCTCGCCTCCCCCGCGGCCGAGGCGCAGGCAACGCAGTGCACACAGATGGCGCTTTCTGGAAATTGGCGCATTGGGGCCGACGGCGGCACCTGTACGGTGCGGATCAACCAAACGGGTGGTTTCAGCGGAACTTGCCAGATTGAAGTTGACGACGCCGGCATCATATCGACGAGCGTCAGAGGCTCGGCAACGGTTGATGCGAACTGCGTTTTGACCCTCCGCGTCCGTGTCGAGGGTATGCCGGAACGAATAATTGCCACAGGCCGGGTTTGGGGCACAGCAGGAAGCCGCCCGGATGCGGGAATCGCGATTTCTGATCAGTTAGTCGATCCCGCCTTTTTCGCTCTTGCGCGTAGACCGCGTTAAGAAACCCGCGCATAACCGAGCATTACCCGCGGGGATGCGAGCAGGCGCCCGAGTGCTGAGGCCTCGACGGGCGGCGGCGCATTCCGCCGGGTGGCAGGGCATTCGTTGATACGGCGGGCGATGCGCTCAGCCTTTGCCCGAGGGTTGAAGCGGCGGTGCTGATTTGTTTTTGGTGAAAGAGCCCTAAAGCGCTGAAGCGCGGCGCAACGCTTCGCTTGCGCATGGCGTGTGGCGCACGTTTGTTTCCCCGAGCAAAGTGTTTCCCCGAGCAAAGCCGGGCGCATCTCTTGCCCTGCGCGCGCGCTTGCCCTAAGCCATGCGGCCGATCCGAAAGCTGCGAGGGTGCGCATGCGTCTGTCCCGCTATTTTCTCCCCGTCCTCAAGGAAACGCCCGCCGACGCTCAGATTGCAAGCCATCGCCTGATGCTGCGCGCTGGCATGATCCGCCAGCAGGCGGCCGGTATCTACTCTTGGCTGCCGCTTGGGCTGCGGGTCCTCACGCGCATCGAAACAATCGTCCACGAAGAGCAACAGCGCGCGGGCCACATCCCGGTCTTGATGCCAACCTTGCAGCCTGCCGAACTCTGGCGCGAATCTGGGCGCTACGATGCCTATGGCCCTGAGATGCTGCGCATCCATGACCGGCATGAGCGCGAGCTTGTCTATGGGCCCACCAATGAGGAGATGATCACCGATATCTTCCGGGCCTATGTGACAAGCTATCGCGATTTGCCGCTCACACTTTACCAAATCCAGTGGAAATTCCGCGACGAGATTCGCCCGCGGTTTGGCGTCATGCGGGGCCGCGAATTCTTGATGAAAGACGGCTATACCTTCGACATCGACAAAGAGGCCGCAGTGCATGCCTACCGGCGGCATATGGTGAGCTACCTGCGCACCTACGAACGGATGGGCCTCACGGCTATTCCCATGCGCGCCGCTTCTGGCCCAATTGGCGGGGATATGACGCATGAATTCTTGATTTTGGCCGACACGGGGGAGTCGGAGGTCTTCTACGACGCCCGTGTGGCGACGCTGAAGCTCGGCAATCGCACCGTCAACTATGATGACCGCGACGAGGTTGCCGCGATTTGTGCGGAATTTACCGCTCTTTACGCCCGCACAGACGAAACGCACGACCCGGCGACTTTCGAGGCCGAGGTACCCGAGCCTTTCCGCCGCCGCGGCCGGGGGATCGAAGTGGGGCAAATTTTCTACTTCGGCACGAAATATTCCGAGCCAATGGGTGCAACCGTCATGACCGCTGAGGGCAAGCGCGTGCCGGTTCATATGGGCAGCCATGGGATTGGGGTGAGCCGGCTTGTTGGGGCAATCATCGAGGCCAATCATGATGACCGCGGAATCATCTGGCCCGAGGGGGTGACGCCCTTCCATGTGGCGCTTGTCAATTTGAAGCCGGGTGATGGGGCCGCAGAGGCCGCTTGCGCGGGCCTTGAGGCTGCGCTTGAGGCGCGCGGCCTTTCGGTGCTTTATGACGACCGCGAAGAGCGGGCCGGGGCGAAATTTGCCACGATGGATCTGATCGGCCTGCCTTGGCGCATCACCGTGGGCCCGCGCAGCCTGGCCGAGGGTAAGGTCGAGCTCACCTGCCGCCGCACGGGCGAAAGCGAGCAGCTCAGCCCCGAGGCCGCGGTCGCGCGGCTTTGTTCAATTTACGCCGCAGCGGGGGTGCGTGCGGCAACGGGCTCAATGAGCTGAAGCCGGCGCTTTTGCCAGAGAAAAGCGCCCTCTTCGAACGTCTGTTCGCTTTGATGTAGCGAGCCACCCACGCTGTGTTTGCACGACCAGCGAGCGGCAAAGGCACGCGCGTCGCAAAGCCAACACAGCTGAGAGGGCCGTCTTGCGGTAAGGATGTGCGCAAGTTTGTGCGCGAGAGCCCGCAGGCTTGAGGTGGCGTTGCTTCGAAAAAGCACGGGCTTTACCTGTTGGCTCGAGGCGCGAGAGGGTCTAAGGGGGCAGCGAAAGCCTAATCTTTCGCGCGATCATCAAGACAGCGCGAACCGCGGTCTCGCGCTTGGAGCGCTAAGATCGGGCGGGCTGCGGCGAGTCATTACCTGATGCGGCTTCTTTCCAATCCGATCGAACTGGCCAAGTCCGCGCCATAGGCCACCAGCTGATCGACCCTGCTTTTGTCGGAAGAGCGTCCATACCTCTGGGCACAAACAGGTGATGCCGGGGATTGCGAGTGTTCATGCAAGTGATTTGGCACCCCGCGCGGGCTTGGGCGGTGGCTCAGGGCTTCGACAGCGTGTTGGCCCCAGCCCCCGCCGCAAGATGCAGAAGCGCCTGATCAACCGTTTGCACATCCCCGAACGACCAGGCGAGGGTGGCAAGGCTTGCAAGATGTTCAGCATCCGAGCGTGCCGCCAGAGCATCGGCCAGCATCACCACCTGGAAATTGTCCATCATCGCATCGCGGGCTGAGCTTTCGCAGCAGACGTTGGTCATGGTGCCGGCGATCAGCACCGTGTCGATGCCGCGTTGGCGCAAAAGCTCTGGCAAAGCGCAGGCTCCTGGGAAAAAGGCCGAAAACCGGTCTTTCTCGAGCACCAAGTCCTCCGAGGCAGGGACAATCCCGTCCCAGAAGTGCCAGCCCTCGGCGCCAGGCTGGAGAGCGGCGCGAATGGCTGCTCCACGTTCGGGTGGGTTAACGGCCTCGAACATCACCGTCCAGTCCCGATCAGAGGGTGGAAAGCTCGAACGTACCCAGGCGATCGTCCCGCCAAGGCTGCGCAGTGCGTCTGCCATGCGGTTGATCGCCGGCACGATTGCGCGCGCCATCGGCACCTCGAGCAAGGCGCCTGGGGCGCAGAACACCCGCTGCATGTCGATCACCACCAGCGCCGAGCGGTGGGGGGCGAGGCGGTTGAAGCGCACAAGCCGGCCAAAACGCGCGCGGAGAGAGGCTTGCACGGGCTCAGGCAGGGTCGCGGGATGCATGGCGGCACCTCACTGGGGCGCAGGTCTAGAGAGGCGTGGCAACAATGCCGAGAATCGCACAGGCGATGGTATCATAGCCACTTGGATGATCTATTCTGCAGCCAAAAAAGAGGCTGTCTGTGGCCCATGGTGCGCGCGCGATGCGTTCCTTTTGGATCGCCTTTCCCGATCCATTCCGTCCTTTCGTGTGGCAGGCTGCCGGACGCGCGCGAGGAACATTTGTGCGCGCTCTGACCAAACGCTTGCCGCGGGGCGTACAAATCATTTGGATTTCCTCCGCGCATGGGGCTTTGCCGGCATTGCTTCTTTCAGGGGAAATCGATGCCATCGCACCTTTGGCGATCACCAGGGAGAGGTGCGGGCTGTTTGCCTTCTCCGAACCGCTTATGCAAACGGCGGCGGCGCTCTTTGCGCGGGCGGGTGAGAAAGCTCCGCACCCGTCCACAGCGGGACTGGCGCGAATCGTCACCCCCCGTGCGGGGCCGCTCGCCGCGCTTTTGCGCGCGCTTGCCCCCGCGATCCGGCTTAACCTTGTGGCCGATTATGAAGAGGCGTTCGCCTGCGTGCTCGCTCGGCAAGCGGATTATGCCGCGCTTAACGCCGAGGCCGGTACCGCGTTTGCCCGCCGCCTTTTTCCGGGCGCAATCTCAGCGCCTGGGCCACGCTTTGCGCCCGTCGGTCTTGCCGTCGCAACCTTGCCCGGTGATCCCCAGGGAATTTTTCCAGAGCTCGGCCTGACGCATGGCGTGCCCCTATGAGCCCCTGCGCGGGCGAGGGAGGGTAAGGCAACCGCTCAAGGCATTCCGCACCAGCGAGGACCTGACGACTATGAGCCCCTGCGCGGGCGAGGGAGGGTCAGGCACAGCCCGAACCCAAGCTGCTTCCTCCCGCCGAAGCAAAAAAGGGGCGCCATTCTGACGCCCCCCGACATGTGCACATGAATTCGCACGCGGCTCGCGCGGGGATTAGAAATCATCCATCCCGCCCATTCCGCCGGCAGGCGCTGCGGCCTTCTTCGGCTCGGGCTTTTCGGCAACCATCGCCTCAGTGGTAATCAGAAGGCCCGCAACGGATGCCGCATCTTCAAGCGCCGTGCGCACAACCTTGGCCGGGTCGATCACGCCGAACTTGAACATGTCGCCATATTCTTCGGTCTGGGCGTTGAAGCCAAAGGCTGGATCGTTCGATTCCTTGACCTTACCGGCCACGACCGAGCCGTCAACGCCGGCGTTTTCGGCAATCTGGCGAAGCGGCGCTTCGAGCGCCCGGCGCACGATGGCGATGCCGGCGTCTTGGTCGGGGTTGGCACCCTTCAGACCTTCGATCGCCTTGGCCGCCCGGACAAGGGCAACACCGCCCCCCACCACGATGCCTTCTTGCACCGCTGCCCGGGTTGCGTTCAGCGCATCGTCGACACGGTCCTTGCGCTCTTTAACCTCGACTTCGGTCGCCCCGCCAACGCGGATCACGGCAACACCACCGGCAAGCTTGGCGAGCCGCTCTTGCAGCTTTTCGCGGTCATAATCCGAGGTGGTTTCCTCGATCTGCTGTTTGATCTGGGCGACGCGGCCTTCGATCTCTTTCTTGTCGCCCGCGCCATCGATGATCGTGGTGTCGTCCTTGCGGATAACCACTTTCTTGGCGCGCCCGAGCATGTCGAGCGTGACATTCTCAAGCTTGATGCCAAGTTCTTCCGAGATGAACTGACCGCCGGTCAGGATGGCGATGTCTTGCAGCATAGCCTTGCGGCGATCGCCAAAGCCAGGGGCCTTGACCGCAGCCACTTTGAGCCCGCCCCGCAGCTTGTTGACAACAAGAGTCGCAAGCGCCTCCCCTTCGACATCTTCCGCGATAATCAACAGCGGCTTTTGCGCTTGGATGACCGCCTCGAGCAGCGGGATCATCGGCTGCAGGCTCGAGAGTTTCTTTTCGTGGATGAGGATCAAAACATCCTCAAGCTCCACGGTCATCTTCTCGGCATTGGTGATAAAATAGGGGCTCAGATAACCGCGATCGAATTGCATGCCCTCAACAACTTCGACCTCGGTTGCCAACCCCTTATTTTCTTCAACCGTAATCACGCCCTCGTTGCCGACCTTTTGCATCGCTTCGGCAATGATTCGGCCAATTTCACTTTCGCCGTTGGCCGAAATGGTGCCAACCTGCGCCACTTCGTCGCTATTCTTGACCGGGCGTGCAACGGCTTTGATGTGCTCAACGACCTTGGCAACGGCCAAATCGATGCCGCGCTTGAGGTCCATCGGGTTCATGCCGGCCGCAACCGCCTTCAAGCCCTCCTTGACGATCGCTTGCGCGAGAACCGTCGCGGTGGTGGTGCCATCGCCGGCTTCGTCATTGGTGCGCTGGGCGACCTCTTTGACCATTTGGGCGCCCATATTTTCGAACTTGTCGGCAAGCTCGATCTCTTTCGCCACCGTCACACCGTCTTTGGTGATCCGCGGCGCGCCGAAGCTCTTTTCGAGAACAACGTTCCGGCCTTTCGGACCGCGCGTGCCTTTGACCGCATCGGCCAAAATATTGACCCCGCGCAGCATGCGCTCGCGCGCATCAGCGTGAAATTTCACGTCTTTCGCAGCCATCTGGGATGCTCCTTTCCGGCTTCAGATGGTTGAACCTCAAAAGCATCTGGGCTTAACTAATGATGCCCAAAATATCGCTTTCCTTCATAATCAACAGCTCTTCGCCGTTGATCGTCACTTCGGTGCCCGACCATTTGCCAAACAGCACCCGATCCCCGGGCTTCACGGCCATTGGGATGAGCTCGCCTGACTCTTTGCGGGCCCCTTCGCCAACAGCGATCACCTCGCCTTCTTGCGGCTTTTCTTTCGCGGTATCGGGAATGATCAGGCCGCCCTTGGTCTTTTCTTCGGATTGGACACGGCGGACCAAAACCCGATCATGAAGCGGTTTGAACGCCATTCGTCAACTCCTCACTTGAGCTTCGACTAGGCTTCCTGGTTTTAGCACTCATCAAAGGTGAGTGCTAACACCCGCGCATTTAGGAACGGCCGACGGCGCTGTCAACACCCCCCGCGCGCCTCACCGCGTAAGGCGCAAGCAGGGTTTAGACTCCATTGACCGTGCACATTGACCACGCTTGACGCAAGGGCGAATTCACGCGATTGTTAGAACTCCCTCTGGCGAGCGCGCTTTGGCGTCTTGGGCGTGTGACCGGAGTCGGTGCAAGGGCCTTTGGGCAAGGGCCGCGTTGGGGCACGGTCACGTCGAGGCAGCCATGCAGCAAGGCGGAAGGGTGTCGTTTACCAGCCCGGCTGGGCGAGGCTTTGCGCGTTGTTCACGAACGCGCTGTTTGATTGACGACGGTCATTGAGGCATAGCAAGAAACGGGATGCGAGCAATGCAAGCAAAGCGCCATAGACACTTCGCCTGGGCAGGGGCCGTTCTTGCGCTTGTGGCGCTTATCGTTGACGGGGCTGCGATCATCCCGGTGCGGATGGCAGAAGGCGGCGGGTTTCTGCGGGCGCTTGTCTTCTTTCTATCCTATTTCGGTCAGCTCGTTGTGCTTGGGCAGGGGCTTTTATGGCTTGCTGTTGCCTCTGAGGCCGAAGCTTTGCGCTGGCTTCGAGGCCCCACGGCGCGAACGGCTTTGGCCGCAGCGGCGGTGGGGGTGATCCTTGGCTACCCTGTGCTTTTTGCCTCCGGCATTGCGCCGGCCGCAAAGGGGTTCGGCACGCTGCTCACCCACGGCTTTGTCCCCTTAGCTTTCCTTCTGTGGTGGGCGGTTGGGCCGCACCCGGTGGCGCTGCGCTGGGCGCGGGTTTGGCCGATGCTCGCCTTCCCCGCACTCTATGCGGTCTGGGTGGTTGTCCGCGGGGTGTGGATTGGCCGCTGGCCCTATCCGTTCACCTCTGTGCCTGATCTTGGCTGGGGGCAAGCGCTGATCAATTTGATCCTCTTTGTTGTCGCTTTTGGACTTTTGTTTGTGGTCTTTATCGCGCTTGAACGCTTCTTACACGATCGCAGCGCGAGCGTGCCGCGGCGGAGGGGTTCGGGGCGCTTTTGATGCCAAGCTGGTGCGGCATGGTGCGGGCTGGGCTCTGAGCTTTCCGGAAAAGCCGGCTCCAAGGCTGCCGTGAGATCGCTTTGGGAAAGAACCCTCGCGAGTAAACGCGCGAGCGTTTCACCGCAAACGAGCGCCGGCCGCTCCGCGCTCGCCCAGCCCAAAGCCTGTGGGGATGTTTCATGCCCTTGCACCTTGGCCCATCCGCGCCTAGAAGGCAGCCAAAGCAACGGCGCCGGCGGCGGGCGGTGGATCTTGGCACGACCGCTTTCCCAGACCGACCGGACAGGACGGCCACGCCAAGCAGAGGACCAGATGAACGTCACCGAAACTCTCAACGACGGCTTGAAGCGCGCCTATACCTTCACCGTCACGGCCGCCGCGCTTGAAGAAGCGGTGGAGCGCAAATTGGCCGAGGCGCAGCCCGAAATCGCCCTCAAGGGTTTTCGAAAGGGCAAAGTGCCCATGGCGCTCTTGCGCAAGCAATTTGGGCCGCGCCTTATGGGCGAGGCCATGCAAGAGGCGATTGACGCCGTCACCCGCGCGCATTTCGAAACAACCGGCGATCGCCCCGCTGCGCAGCCGCGTATCGAGCTTGAAGGTGCGGAGAGCTGGCAGCCAGGGCAAAACCTGACCGTAAAACTCAGTTACGAAAAACTGCCCGAAATCGGCCCCTTCGATTTTTCCTCCCTAAGCTTCGAGCGGCTCTTGGTGAGGGCTGACAACGCAGCTGTTGACGAAGCGCTTGAGCGCCTGGCCGCGCAGGCAGGAAGTTTCGTCGACAAAGATGATGCTGCGGCTGAAGGTGATCAGATCATTCTCGATTTCAACGGAACAATCGACGGCGCTGCATTCGAAGGCGGCTCGGCTGTGGATTTTACGCTCGAGCTCGGGGCAGGGCGGTTCCTGCCGGACTTTGAAAAAGAGCTTTTGGGGGTCAAAGCTGGCGAGAGCCGCACATTCTCCATTCGTTTCCCCGACGATTACGGCGTCAAAAATCTTGCTGGCCGCGAGGCCGTCTTTGCGTGCACGATCAAGGCGGTCAAATCCCGCAGCAAGGCGGCCCTCGACGATTCGCTTGCGCAACGCTTTGGCTCAGAGTCTCTCGAAGACTTGCGCGCCCGCATCCGGCAGTCGCTCGAACAAGAATATGCGCAAGCTGCGCGCACGCTTCTGAAACGCAAGCTGCTTGATGCGTTTGATCAGGCTCTCGATTTTCCGTTGCCGGAAAGCTTGGTGGAACCGGAGGCCGCCACAATCGCCCATGAGCTTTGGCATGAAGCGCATCCTGAGGTGCACGGGCACGACCATGAAAAGATCATGCCCGATGAAGAGCATCGCCGGCTCGCACGCCGGCGGGTGAAACTTGGCCTCTTTTTCGCCGAGATCGGCCGGCGGGAGGGAATTGAGGTTTCCGACGACGAACTCCGAGAGACGCTGTTCGCCGAAGCCCGCCGCTATCCGGGTCAAGAACGCGCCTTCTTGGAATTCGCCCGCAAGACGCCCTCGGTTGTGCAAAACATTCGCGCGCAAGTGTTTGAGGAAAAGGTTGTTGATTGGATCCTGAACAAGGTCAGCATCACCGACAAACCCTCGACCGTCGAAGAGCTCAAGGCCGCAGTCGCAGCGCTCGATTCTGATCCCGTTCCGGCTGAGGCCGAACACGGCGCAAGCAGCTGATCGAGTGACCGAACCGTTTTGAGCCCGCAGGCAGGGTCCATTTGGCCCTGCCTTTGACTTTTTGCGAAGCGCTGGTTCCGTGTTGGCTAAGCCCGGGGAGCCAGCCGTTAGCAAGGTGTAACATTCCCGTCATCAAGCTGCCACTCACGGTGCATAAGAGCTCCGTCGGTGATCATTCACCTCAAGGAGCACCACCCATGCGTTCGTCAACGTCATTCGCGCTTATGCTGAGTCTGGCCTTTCCGTTTGCCGTTCAAGCGGAAGCGCGCTTTCCCGCCGTTCTTGCCGGGCACGCTTATGTCCCCTCTTTCACGCTAATCACGCCACCGGCCGATGCTCCGCGTGATGCGTGGGTCAGCGGGAAATACACCACCGGGCAACGCGTTGATCGACCCTTTAGCGTGCCAGGCACAACTGGGGGCATGCACGGCAATCGCTTGACCGGCCTGCACCTTCCCTTCATTGGCCAACCCTGGCAGGGGCTTTCGGGCTTTGCAATGACCCGTGCAGCCGATGGCTCGATCTATGTTCTGATCGACAATGGTTTCGGCTCAAAGTTTAATAGCCCCGATGCCCTCTTGTCGTTCACGCGCGTTAGGCCAAACTGGGAGACCGGACAAGTTGAAATTCTCGAGAACGTTTTCTTGCGCGATCCCAATCGCGTTGTGCCATTCCGAATTGCTTACGAAGGCACGGAGAGCCGCTATTTGACCGGGGCCGATTTCGACCCGGAAAGCATTCAAATTGTTGGTGACGAGATTTGGATTGGCGAAGAATTTGGCCCCTTCCTTATCCGTACCACGCTCGATGGCGTGGTAACGGGCGTTTTCCGAACCGAGCAAGGAGGGCGGGAACTTCGCTCGCCAGACAACCCGGCCTTGCGTATTCCGGCTAGAGCGGGGGTTGATTGGCAGGTGCAACGGTCGGGCGGCTTCGAAGGGATGGCACTGCAGCCAGGAACCGGTTTGCTTTGGGCGATGATCGAGCGGCCAATTCTTGGCGAAGACGGCAATCCCGAAGGCAATTTCTTGCGCGTGTTGGCCTTCGATCCGGTTCGGGGTGAATGGACAGGCGACGAATTCAAGTTCCGCCTTACCGAGGGCGCAACGGCGATTGGCGATTTTAACTTTATCGACGAAACCCGCGCGCTTGTCATCGAACGGGACAACGGCGAAGGCGATCCTTCGCTGCGGTGCACAGGTGACCCGCGTCCGGATTGCTTTCCCATGCCCGCCGAGCTCAAACGTGTGGTTCTCATAGACGTTGCAAACCGCGATGCCGAAGGCTTTGCGCGCCGGATTGGTTACATTGATCTGATGGACATTGCCGATCCGAACAGGGTGCAGCGGATTGCCACTGATGCCGCACGGGATCTCTCGGGCCGCTTTACTTTCCCCTTCTTTACGATTGAAAACGTCATGGCGCTCGATGATCAGCATCTCGTGGTGGCGGTTGACAACAACCTGCCCTTCTCTTCCGGGCGAAGGCTCGACCGGGCTGCGGACAACGAATTCATTCTGCTCGCAGCCCCCGAGTTTCTGGCTGCCCGCTGAGCGGCTGTGGTGCGCAACAGGCACGTTTGTGCTCTGTTGGCTCGTCATCTAGGGGTGTACCCCGAAGAGCGTTTTGGCATCAGGCAGCGTGAGGGCGCGCTGGGCGGGTCAGCCGCCCAGCACCATTTGTTTTTGCCAAAGAGCTTTTTGCGTGCGCGGTGAATGCGACCCGCGCTTTGCGGGGCTCGCCCAGGGCAGCGGCCACCGCCCGTGGGCGCGAAACGAAGAGCTCTGCTGCCTGAAAGCGCTTTCAGCCCGAACACAGGCCCTGCTTCAAACTCTTGCTGCGAGACGCCCGCAGCAAGCGCAGTGTCCTCATCTGCGGCGAAAGGCGCGTTTTGTCGTCACTGGCGCTCGCGGGGCGTAGCGTGCGGCCAAGCGCCTTGGCTTTTTCTTCTCAGCATCTTCACTTTGGGGTCAGCGAAGGGAAGCCGCGCGCCCTTGTTGTTCGTTGCCTCTTGCGTGATAACCGCCCCATGGCTCGTCTGACGCGACAGTTTGTCTGCCAAGCGTGTGGCGCGGTGCATCGCCGCTGGGCCGGCCGTTGCGAGGCGTGCGGGGCCTGGAACACCATAACCGAAGAGAGCCCGCCTTCGCCCGAGGCGGCGCGCGGCAGCATCCGCGGGGGGCGCGCGCTGACGCTTTCGCCGCTTTCTCACGCCGAAACCGCCCCGCTGCGGGTGGCTTCTGGAATTGCCGAGCTTGACCGGGTGCTTGGCGGGGGGTTGGTGCCCGCGTCAGCTCTGCTGATCGGCGGCGATCCCGGCATTGGCAAATCCACGCTTCTTCTTCAGGCTTCGGCAGCCTTCGCTCGGGCGGGTCTGGCGTGTCTTTACATTTCGGGCGAAGAAGCCGCAGCGCAGGTGAGGCTGCGGGCACAAAGGCTTGGGCTTGCCGATGCGCCGGTTCACCTTGGCGCATCAACCGCGCTTGGTGAAATTATCGCCACCCTGCAGACAGTGCGGGCTGATTTCGTCGTGATCGATTCGATCCAGACGCTTTGGCTTGAGACGCTGGATGCGGCGCCGGGCTCGGTTGCCCAGGTTCGCGCTGCCGCGCACGAGCTTGTCGCGCTTGCCAAGCGGCGCGGCTTTTCGGTGGTCTTGGTTGGGCATGTGACAAAAGACGGGCAGATTGCTGGCCCGCGCGTGGTCGAACATCTCGTTGATTGCGTGCTTTACTTTGAGGGCGA
>FWWL01006682.1_pt1 | contig 16440 bp, 15 predicted proteins | sample 2228331 | NCBI WGS metagenome assembly FWWL01 (sample SAMEA103939775, study PRJEB20133) | metagenome
AGGGACACAGATAGACACCTTTATCTTTCACATACGGATAGATTTGGCGTGTCCAAAGCGAGTTGGCAATCGAACCGCGCCCCCAGCAACCCCCGCTGACCAGTTCAGGATAATATTCATCGTAATCGTTGATGTACATCATCACAGCGTTGCCTAATTGGCGCAAGTTGTTCAAACACTGGGTCTTACGAGCACTTTCGCGTGCCCGTGCAAAGACGGGAAACAGAATCGCAGCAAGGATTGCAATAATCGCAATCACCACGAGCAGCTCAATCAGGGTAAAACCCTTCACCTTAGGAGCCATAGAATATCCCTCCTTATTCCATAATACCCCATTCCTCTGTGGTTTCCTGCCATCCTTTACTCGATTCCTCTAAGGTTCCTGCTATTCCGCCACTTGGGTATCCTACTGATATGCGCTGGCACCTCTTAGATGAGAGCGAACGGCAGACGATGGGCGAGTTTGTAGCGGTCGCGGTTGCCTATGACCTGCTCACTGCCGTACTGGTGCGCGACTACCTGCGGGAGGCAAAAATCCCTGCCTACACTCCTACTTCCTCAGGTCCTATTCCCTCGATCACCTACCATCTCATCTGGGTGCCGAAGCGCGACTTAGAGGAATCGCTTACGGTTCTGAAAGAACTGAGCGCAACTTGGCAGGGGGGTTACTAATGGGCGAGCGTGTGGCAGTGATTGGGGCTGGCTCGTGGGGCAGTGCGCTTGCCTATCTGCTGGGGCAGAAGGGCATCCCCGTGTGGCTTTGGGGACGCAACCCTGAGCATATCGCCACAATTGTCCGAGAGCGATGCAATCAACGCTATCTGCCCGATGTGCCCTTGCCCCCCTCCGTGGAACCCATCAGTGAGCATACGGTGGTTGCCGAGTGCGCCATTGTGCTGTTGGCAGTACCCTCTGGGGCGATTCGGGAGGTGTTGACCACCCTTCCCCTCCCTTCCTCTGCCCTCTGGGTTATTGCCTCCAAAGGCTTGGAGCCGAGCACGGGCAAACTGCTCACGGAGGTAGTGCAAGAGGTCGCCTCTGTGCCAGAGGAGAATCTGGTGGTGCTGTCGGGTCCGAACTTGGCAGTGGAGTTGGTGCGCGGGATTCCCACCGCCACGGTTACTGCTTCGTACCACCTCCCTTCCGCTGAGCGCGTGCAGGAGCTGTTCATGTCGCCCACCCTGCGCGTCTACACAAATGATGATGTGGTCGGAGTGGAGTTGGGGGGTGCGCTAAAGAATGTGTATGCCATCGGGGCGGGTATGAGCGACGGGCTGGGCTTCGGGGACAACACCAAAGGCGCCCTGCTGACACGAGGGCTTTACGAGATGATGCGCTTTGGGGTGGCGATGGGCGCACGCCCCGAAACCTTCATCGGCTTGACAGGTGTAGGCGACCTGTTCGCCACCGCAGTAAGCAAACTGAGCCGAAACTACCGACTGGGCTATGCTGTTGCAAAAGGTGCAGATGTGCAATCTGCTCTAACTGAGCTGGGACAGGTTGCCGAGGGGTATCCCACCGCGCTGGTCGCCCAACGGCTCGCTCAGCAACTGAAGGTGGAAATGCCCCTGCTGAACGCCGTTGCCGACATTCTCAGTGGAACCCGCACTGTGCCCGATGCCCTCCATAGCCTGATGACACGCCCTCCAAAAGGCGAGCGCGAGTTTCGGTTCGTGCTTTCATAGCGAATCTAATCCACCGGGCTGAACTGCTCGTAGAGTGCCCCATTAATTGCCACCACGATTGCTGAAAGCACCGCATTCAGAATCAGCACCAATAGCCCTACCAGCAGAATAGGCAACTTCAACGCTACCCCCAATATCCATAGGATTATGCCAGGTATGCCACCCACACAGAGAAACGGGAACATCAGCACCCCCACCAACAACCGCTGAGTGTAGTCGGTAGGGTCGGGATTGAGGAGGGCGAGTGTGAACATCACCATCTGAAGCACAACTGTCCACGACACCAGCCCCAACCAGCCAGCGAGCCAAATGTGCGCACCCCACGGGAACAGCACTATCATCAGCAGGGTAGAGACCAGCAGGCAGAGCGCATAAAGCACTACCGTTGGCAACACCTCCACCACGACTACCGCATAGGGCGAAAACGGGAACGGCTTCTGGAGGTCGGCTCGCCTCAGCATATGGGCATAGGCATAGTATCCCCCCAGACTATAAAGGAATATCACGGTGGCGTGAATCCCGATATAGATTACCTGCAACGCACGCGCCATGCGGTCAAGGTCTCGCTCGGCACCTACTGTTGCCCAGAAAGCGTAGGCAACTCCCACTGGCACGAGCGCGAGCACCAGCATAATCAGCAAGGAACCGATGCCGTTCGCCCGCCAGAACAGGATGAGGTCTCGCCAAAGCAACGCCCATATCCCGTGCGCTGTCCATCGCTCCAATAGGCGAGGGGTGCGCAGAGTGCGTCTCTCGGCGCGTTCCAGCAGGCGGTCGTAGTAGGCTTGAATGGGGTTCGCCCGCGCCGTCTGAACCTGCCCGCCCAGCCGTGCCAACTGAGATGCCAGCTCATAGAGGCGGTCTTGGTAGCGCACCAACACACGGTCTGCAAGAATCAACACCCCACCCCACAGAACGAGATTGAGCCAGATAGCAGGCGTCCAGCCCTGATAAAGCACTAATGCCGAGTCGGCAAGCCCCTGCACAGGAAACATTAGCACCTTCGCTGGGAGCCAGTTCAAAGCGTTGTTCAGGGCGACGAAAAGACGCTCACCCTCGCGTATCCCCTGAAACAGGGGTACCCCTACCATTAGTACGCAGAGGACTGCCCAGGCAATCACGCCTCCCAGTAGGTAGCCACGAAGCCGATACCCCAACATCTCCAGTAGGGCGATTGCCATCCCGCTTATCAGCGCACTGGAAAACACCAGCAGATAGAGAATCGGATAGACCCCGATTGCCCACACGCTCACGACAGGTTCTACCCCTACAAGAAGCCCCTGTACATTCCGTCCCCCAAACAGGAGGAGATATACCACCAGCACAAAAAGCAGGAAGAACGCGGTCAACAGCCCCCTCGCCCACAGTATCCCCCGAAACACAGCGAGGGGACGCAGGGGTGTAGCGAATAAAAAGTCCACATCACTTTCGCGGAAGAGGGTGGCGTTTGCACGCGAGAACACGGGCAACAGCACCGAAACCACATAGAACCAGTGGATGAGCACCACCAACCCTGCCGAGCGTTCCAGCAGAGTGCTCGGGTCCATCATCGTGCCACGCGGGCGTGCCCCTTCCATCAGCGAGCTAATCAGCGCCATGCCCCAGCCACAGACCACAAACGCCACTATCATCATGGTCAGCAGGGCACGCAGAGGGTTGCCGAACGCACGCCGAATGCTGTTGAGAAAGACGCGCACCGTGAGGAAAAGCAGAACGCGCGCCGTGTTCATGGGGCTACTCTAAGACCTCCACCGTGATGTGGTTGTTCGTGTAGATGCACAGTTGGCTGGCAATCCGAAGCGCCTCTTCGGCTATTGTACGGGCATCGAGATTCGTATGGCGTAGGAGGGCTTGTGCCGCCGCTTGGGCGTAGGCACCCCCAGAACCGATACCGATGACGCCCTCATCGGGTTCCAGCACATTGCCATCGCCTGCCAGCACAAGGAGCGTGTCGCGGTCTGCCACAATCATCAGGGCGTTCAGGTGGCGTAGGACGCGGTCGGTGCGCCAATCCTTGGCGAACTCCACTGCTGCGCGCCGAAGGTTGCCCCCTGATGCCTCCAGTTTCGCCTCGAAGCGGTCCATCAACGCTTGTGCATCCGCTGCGGAGCCTGCAATCCCTGCCAACACGCGGTTCTGGTAGAGCCAGCGAACCTTGCGAGCAGTGTGCTTCACCACCACTTCACCAAGCGTGATCTGCCCATCCGCTGCGAACGCCGTTTTCCCATCCCGACGCACCGCTAAAACAGTCGTTCCGTGCATACCCTGATATTGTACTCTACAACGGCTCTAAATCTGTGGGGCTCTTTGTGCTTAGCCCGTCCATGCGAGTTATCAATCCTCTGCCTCGAAACTCACGTCGAAAATCGGCAATTATCAACACAACCCTTGCAGGAATCGTTTGCCTCTTGGCGTACTATACTACAGTTTCTCGTAGGAGGTGTTCTGTATGCGCCAAACGATTACTGGCAGATTGATGGGTTCAGTAATTGGTAGCATAATGCTTGCTTCTGCCTTCTCTCAGGCAGACTACCCAGGTGCGCGTTGGGTTCCTGCCTATTCTGGGAACTACACCGTTGCCAATCGTCCTTCCAGTCACCCAATTCGCTATGTGATTGTCCATGTTACACAAGGGAGCTATGTGGGAGCAATTTCGTGGTTTCAAAATCCAAACTCTCGTGTAAGCGCACACTATGTCCTGCGTTCGTCTGATGGTGAAGTTACTCAGATGGTACGCCATAAGGACATCGCCTGGCACGCAGGGAACTGGACTTATAACACTCAGTCTATCGGAATTGAACACGAAGGCTGGGTCCACGATCCTCGCTGGTTCACAACCGCAATGTATCGTTCGTCCGCAAATGTAGCCCGCTTCATCTGTGATCGGCACGGTATTCCCAAAACCCGCCAATACATCATCGGGCATAATGAAGTTCCCGGTGCAGATCACACCGACCCAGGACCGCACTGGAATTGGCCTTATTACATAAGCCTCATCTCGGGTTCTGGACCGAATGCTGCGTTTGCTGGGGCGAATTTCCCAACCACTATCCGCCCAGGCGAACGCATCACTGTAGAAATTCGGTTTGACAATACTGGTAGCACAACATGGACTGCCTCTGGCAACAATCCTGTGCGCTTGGGCACGCAGAACCCTCAAGACCGCAGCAGCCCCTTCTACACGCCTGACTCATGGATTTCCCCCAACCGCCCCGCAGCCGTGTACCAGACCACGACCCCTGGTCAGAGAGGTCAATTCCGCTTTGTCTTGACAGGACCGCGCGCCTACGGCAACTTTACCGAGTCCTATCGCTTGGTACAAGAAAATGTCACATGGTTTGGTCCGACCGTGAGTTTCAACATCCGAGTAATACCTTGGGATTTAGTGTACGACAACACTAGCAGTAACTTCTCCGTTAGTGGGACTTGGGCAACGGGAACTTCAGCCCCTGACAAGTATGGCGCAGATTATCGCTGGGCGTCCACTAACCCCTCTTCCACTGCGGTAGCGAGTTGGTTCCTCAATATTCCCACTCAAGGCACCTACGAGGTGTATGCTTGGTGGTCTCAAGGTTCTAATCGCACGACCCAAGCCCGCTACGAGATTGTTCATGCAAATGGCACTACTACTGTTATCCAGAACCAGCAATTAAATGGCGGACGCTGGGTCTATCTGGGACGATTCAGCTTCCCGCGTGGAGGTGGTCGAGTAAACCTACGTGCCACTGCACCTTCTGGTTCAGTGGTAATTGCTGATGCAGTGCGAATCGTTGGTCCATACTAACCACTTATCGGGCAGGCATCTCTACCTGCCCCATAACCATCGGAGGAAAACAGATGTACCGACTTCTGCACAGTCTGATAATCGTATTAGTTTGGAGTGTTGCTTTCTGTATCGCACAGGAACCTGTTGACTTACGCTCAGAGGCAGAGCTTCAAAAACCTCTCACCATCCAGGCGAAGTTTTTACCACTTCGAGAGTTCGTACGGTTTGTGGCAGAGCAGACTGGTGTTCGGCTCGGTGTTGACACGCGCTATGAGCAAGAGAAAATTACTCTCTTCGTTAAGGCGCGCCCCGCATGGGAAGTAATGGAACAAGTAGCAGAGGTGGTCGACCTAGAATGGCATTCTGCCAAGACAGGTGGCTATTTTCTTGCTCGAGGCGCCGTACGCATAGACCAAGAACAAAAAATTCAGAAAGCACGCGCTGATCGGTTTCAGCATCTCGAGAAAACGCTTTTTCGAGATTATCAGCGCTTTGCCCAACTCGACTACCCCGAACTGATACGGCGTGCAGAAAGCCTCTCTGCAGAGCTGGAGCGGATTAAGCATCTCCAACCTCCCGATTGGCAAGAGCTTTTCAGTCAACTGCAACAAGAACTTAGCCTTTTGGAACCTGTCCTTTTTATCCCCACATACTTAGCGGGGCGTATCACAGCCCCTTGGCGTCGCGAGCAGTGGCTACAGATTTGGCAAGGGCGTCCTTACATCGCTCGCTTTCCTTCCAACGATTTTCTTCCCGAACTCCCCCCTCAAGTGTTGGAGTGGATTATGCTCAGTACTTCTTACCGTCCTAAACAAATCCATCCAGACCTCTCTCATCCTGATTTGCTACAAGAACCTGAACCCCAAAACGAGCCATTGCCTCCCCCATCTCAACAAGTGCGCAGTGTTCTCTTCTTTATCAAATATTTCTCCGACCAAGAAAGGCTTGTCTACGGTATCCATGCAGAAGGCGGAGTAACCCTTGTTACATCGCACACAACTGACCCGCTGGAGGCTACCGAGTTCATAGAGAGTTCCATGCCTACCACACAATTGGATGAGTCGCTAAAGGCAATTTCCCTAACCGCACGACAGGAAAAACCGAAAGGTGATTATTACGCCGAAGGCTATACTCTGGCAGAGGAGCTTGAATGGCTTGCTGAGCAGTGTGAGATACCAGTTGTAGCGCAAGCCTTCCGAATAATGCGCCACGACGCAAAAGACCTTTCGGTATTCCCAAAATCGCTCTATGAATGGGCACAGCGAATTACCGAACGAGAACCTTACGCTGTAGAATTTAGGAACGGTTATTTGCGAGTACGCTACACAATTGCTCCATTGTTGCGCTTGAGAGAAATCCCTGAGTCACATCTTCAACTTTTAGAGAAACGAGCAAGTGAGAAACGGTCTCTGACTATTGACGACTATGCAGAATTGGTGAGCCTACTCCTTCCTGAACAGGAACGTTTCTTCTCTAATCCGTATGTCGGCAGATACTACTTGAAGCCCGCAGTGCGCTTCGACTTTACCCCTCTAGCTTCAGCTCTACCTGCCCTGCGCTTCTGGGCAAGCCTCACCACGAATCAACGCCAACAAGCAATCGAGGCTGTTCCGCTTTTTTATAACCAGCTTACCCTTACTCAGCAGAGGCTTTTCGTAGAGGCGCTTGAATCAAATGAAAACTACATCTCGACGGGGATTGTACTTGAGTTGGCTCCCTATTTATACGATCCATCCCTCAGCACAAATCTGGCTTTCTTCTTAGATCGATGGACTGACGAAGAATGGACTGTTTCCTACGACAACATGCAGATTACCTTTGAGTCAGAAGCGGAGGCTCGTGCGTACATACAAGAGCACCTAACAGGTCAAACCTATACTCTTCGGGATCGGACTGGCAAGCAGTGGAGATTCCACTTCGGTGTGAGTATTTCTCAATCGGTAGTTTATCAAATAACTCAATCAGAAGCCACAAAATGATGCGTACCTATGGGCAGAGAAAGCAAATCTCATCCTTACTAAGCGTCAACCATTTCACTGTCCGGAAAGCGGATCTCCTTGTTCTTTCATCCCGACCAGTTGGGCGAACTGCTCGATGGCTTCCCGGGCGCGCTGGAGTTTGAGCGCACGGCGCGCCTCACGGTCTTTTGGAGCATCCTCTGGGTCGGGCAGAAGCCCCCAGTTCGCATTCATCGGCGGGAAGTCAGGGTGAGGATAGGTACTAATATAGTGCAGGAGCGAGCCGATCACGCTCTCGCGCGGGGGCGCCACCGCACGCTTGCCCATCACCAAGCGTGCCGCGTTTATCCCTGCTATGATGCCCGACGCAGCCGACTCAATGTAGCCCTCCACTCCCACCAACTGCCCCGCAAAGAAGAGAGTGCTGTCCTCACAGAACTGGAGGGTGGGACTCAGCAGACGGGGCGAGTCGAGATAGGTGTTGCGATGCACCACGCCATAGCGTACGAACTCCGCATTCTCTAAGCCAGGCACCATTCGGAACACTCGTTTCTGCTCACCCCATTTCAATCGGGTCTGGCACGCTACCAGACCGTACAGGGTGCGTTCGTTGTTCTCTGGGCGCAGTTGAAGTATTGCATAGGGTCGCTTGCCCGTGCGCGGGTCGGTTAGCCCGATGGGCTTCAACGGTCCGAAACGGAGCGTATCCTTGCCTCGCTTGGCTAACTCTTCTATCGGCACGCACCCCTCGAAAAAGCGTGGTTCCTCAAACTCATGCAGGGGTACCTGCTCTGCGCTCACCAGCGCTTCCCAGAACCGTTCGTACTCCTCTTTCGTGAAGGGGCAGTTGATATAGGCGGGGTCTCCTTTGTCGCGCCGACTGCCGAAAAAGACCTTCTCGTAGTCGATGGTGCTGGCGTCCACAATAGGCGAGACCGCATCATAGAAGTAGAGGTGCTTAGAGCCTGTGAGGCGGGCAATCTCCTTCGCAAGTGGCTCTGAGGTAAGCGGACCTGTAGCGATAATTAGGGGGCGGTCTGGCGGGATTGTGGTGACCTCTTCCCGCACAATTTCGATAAGGGGGTGCAGTTCCAAACGGGTGGTAATCGCTTTGGCGAACGGTTCGCGGTCCACTGCGAGTGCCTCGCCTGCTGGCACAGCGAACTCGCGCGCTGTGGGGATGACGATAGACCCCAGCCGTTCCATTTCCTGTTTGAGTTGACCCGACGGCGTGGTCAGCAGAAGCGATTTGAAGGAGTTGGAGCAGACGAGTTCAGCGAGCCAGCCCGTCTTGTGGGCGGGTGTGCTCTTGTGGGGGCGCATCTCATATAATTGCACGGGAATTCCAAAGCGAGCAGCCGCCCAAGCGGCTTCCACGCCCGCAAAACCGCCCCCTACTATCGTGACTCGTTGCATACTTGAATTTTACCTCGATTGAGGTGAGCGTAGGCGCACCCCTTGGTCGCCCAGTTGGTCGTAGGTGCACTGCGCATACTCTGGTACGAGGCTCGCAATCTCCTCCATTACCTCGCGTGGGTTGAACGGTGGAGTTTGGCGCATCAATCTTAGCCAGAGTTCAGAGGCGATGAGCCAGTCGGGCTTGCTTTCCTCCAGAGGCTCAAGGGCGCGCCAGAAGCGCTGCACCCGACGCTCCCAGTTCGTGAAAGTGCCTTCGCTTTCAGCAAAGGTGCACGCAGGAAGCAACAGGTCGGCATGCTGGGCGGTCTCAGTCATCAAGCAATCCTGCACTACCACAAACTCGCACGCGCGCAGAGCACGCTCGGCAAAGGTGGGGTCATAGTGCTCGACGACTGGGTTCGAACCCATCAGATAAAGCACCTCTATCTCCCCTGCTAAACACGCCTGGAGAATACCGTCGGTGGTGAGACCCACCTCGTGCGGAATGGGAACCCCCCACGCTTGCTCGAATCGGGCGCGGGCGTTCGCATCTTCAATCGGGGCGTAGCCGGGCAGGCGGTCGGGGAGGATGCCCATCTCTATTGCCCCCAGCGTGTTCGCTCCCATCGGCATTAGGTTCAGTCCGCCCGACTCTTGCAGGTGGTTCCCAGTTAGGCGCGTGAGGTTCACCAGTGCCCTGACCAGCATTTCGGTTTCGGGATGGTTCCAGACCTTCTCGCCTGCTAATATCAGCGTACAGGGCGATTCGGCAAGCATACGGGCACACTGAAGTAGCGTCTCAGCAGGGATGCCCGTCTGGTCTTCTGTCCAAGCAGGGGTACACCCACTCACGAGCGCGCGAAGCCACTCTGCGTCGGGAAGCCGTTCCGCTACCTGCTCGGCAGGTACGATATCCAGTAGGGCATTCAGCAAGCCGTTGACGAGAGCAAGCTCACTGCCCACGCGGTAGCGCAGGCTCAGTTCTGCGAACTCTTCAACGGCGTTCGCCACAGGATAAGCCACGATTGCCCGCACCCCGTAGTGGCGATGTGCCTTGCGCGTGCGCAGGAACACCATCGGCTGTTCGTCCACCAAATCCGAGCCGAAGATGAACACGAGATGCGTGGCAGACAGGTCGCGGTACTCGTTGGTGGTGATGGGTCCTCCCAAGACGGTGTACAAGTCGCCCTGATGGCGTGTGTACCGATGGTCGAGATGGTTTGTTTGGAAGCCCGCCCGCATCAGTTTCTGGAACAGGTAGAGCGCCTCGTTGCTGATACGATGCCCTGCCAACCCTGCGATTGCCTTGCCTGCGGAGCCTTTGCGCGTTTCGGTAAACCGCTCCAGCAGAATCTCGTATGCGGACGCCCAGCTGATGGCTTCCCAATCCTTGCCACGGCGCACCATCGGGCGCGTCAAGCGGTTCGGTGCGTGAATGTAGGTCTGCTCGAACTTACCCTTATCGCATGTCCATGTCTCGTTCACTTCGGGGTTCTCGCGTGCGTTGAAGCGCGCTACCCTACCCGCACGGCTGTCCAGATAGAGATTACAGCCATTGGAACACATGGAGCAGATGGTCTTCTGCGTCACGAGGTCCCACGGTCGGGCGCGGAATCGGTAGGTACGGCTGGTGAGCGCACCCACAGGGCATATCTCGATCACATTCCCGCTGAAGCGACTGGTGAACTCGGTGAGCTGAAAGGTATGGGGTTGCATCTGCGCCCCACGGAACAGGAAGGCGAGCTGAGCATCGCCCGATACCTCTTCGGTGAAGCGCACACATCGCCCACAGTGGATGCACCGCTCTAAGTCCAACGCCACATATTTGGACAACGGGAACGCCTTGGGCAGGTGGCGCTTTATCTCGATATATCGGCTGATGCGCGGTCCATAGAACTGGGTGTTGTTCTGGAGGGGACATTCCCCACCGCGATCGCAAATCGGGCAGTCCAGCGGGTGATTAATCAGCAGGAACTCCAGAACGGCGCGTCGGTCTTTGATAATTTGCTCGCTCTCTGTCCAGATGACCAGCCCTTCGGTGCAAGGTAGCGTGCAGGATGCTTGAGGCTTGGGCATCTTGCGCACCGTGCCATCAGGTTGCTTGGTGCCGACCTCCACTAAGCACATTCGGCACATCCCTACGGGCTTCATATACTTGTGGTAGCAGAAGATGGGAATGTCTTCGCCTATTCGCTTCGCTGCTTCCACCACGAGTTCGCCTTCGGGCACTTGCAGAGGGATACCATTGATTTCGATATTGACCAGCTTCGGCTCCTGATTCTTCGGTTTCGGCATAGTTCGTGAATTGTATCACAAACAGGCACGGAATTGCAAGCAGGGCTGAGGGTGTTCAAAAAAATCTCTTTTCTGCATGGGAACAGGGGGAGGTCAGGGGGCTGAGACCCTTCCCCTTCGCTCCGCTCAGGGTCAGGGTGATGAACGGGGGGAGTTAGGGCGACGGGCTGAGGCGCCATTCCCATCTCCACTCGTCCTTCACTCCCCCATTCATCATTCACCCCCCATTCGTCATTCTGAGCGAAGCGAAGAATCCCAAAAAAAAGCGAGGAGCCTCTTTACAGGCTCCTCGCTCTCTTTGAGAGGAAGGGAGGTCAAAGGAATGAGACCTCGAGCAGGGTGGAAGAACCCACCCTGCTCGGAGAACCCGTTAGGGCTGAGGACAGCTGAGCTGCGAACCGAAGTCGAACAACACCTGCAACAAGTCCGCGTCGTCCACGATACCGTCGCCATTGATATCGCTTGCCAACCGCTCGCACTGCAGGTCAATCACATACGCAAAGTAGACATTCTGGCTGGGATCGTTCGGGTTAGGACCGTAGGCACGCCCGCCGATGAACCGCCCGTTGTCCGATATCGCCACAGCCGAAAGCAACTGCACATTCTGGGGGAAGTTGGGAATGTTTTGCCGTGCCCACTCGGTCAAGTCCACCAACTGCCAGTTGTTGATGTCCGTGCGCTGGTTGACATCGTCGGGATTAGACCCAATGAACTTCCACAACACCGCTTTGGAACCAGCAGGGATGGGACGGGGCTCGTGAGTCCACTAGCTAACGTTTATTGTTGTGGAGGTGGTTCCGACGATGAGGGTGCCGTCGGCGTTCGTGTCCAGCGCCATCTGCAGGGGGTAGTCAGAGGTCGATAGAATCGGGAGGTTGCCTCTGACATATTCATCTGTCTGAGGGTTGTAAAAGTAGAGGAAGGCGCGCCAGCTTTGGGGGCTACCGACGCGGTATCCGCCTACGATTGTGCGGGCGTCGGCAGAGATACGCGCGAAGGCGGTGGCGTCTTCGCCTGCATCCGTTCTGGGTTGTAGTATCAGTCGTTGGAGCACCGCATTATCGCTCTCCCGCACCTTCCACAGCACCGCACGGAAGTTGCCAGTTAAGCGTTCATTAGAGTTCGTGTGTCCTGTGATGTAGTAGTAGGCAGTGTCCGATTCCACTTTGCGTGCGATGCCCCGTGCGAATGCCCACACCAAGCCTCCACTGGGAATGCCGAGGTTAATCTCCTGCACCGCGCCATTCGGAGCAAGCCTGAAGAGGGCTGGTTGGAGAGCATTATTGGCAGTAAACCGTCCCACACCCGCAGGGTTTCCATCGGGGAGGGTGATGAGCGAGTAGATAACGCCGTCATTGGCAGTTCCAAAGTAAGAGAACTCGGAGGCGAACACAGAGCGGGCGGGAGAACCTGCCGAGTAGTACTTCCACCCTGCTTTCCACTTGCCATCGGAGGATATACCCTCTAATCCAGACCAGCTTCCCCACTCATCGTAGGGAAGGGTAAGGGTTGGGCGTAGAGTGTCAAAGATAAAGGCTTGGTTTACAGCATTCCGCCCCATATACCCGTTTCCCACTGCAATCCCGTTGTCGGAAATGTCTTCCGTTGATATACGACCTTGCGCATCATCATCAATCCGTGTTCCTGGTCCGATGAGCCAGAATTTCTGGGCGGGGGCGAGGTTCAGGGCGGTCAAGGCGACGGTCGCACACAGCAAGCTCTTCTGCAGGCTCTTGCGAGCGCTCTGCCAATCGGTCAGCGACTGTATCGATCGCATCATTTTGCATCCTCCTTCTGATATTTTTTCGGTTGCCTGCTTGTTGGGTGGTGGCAGGCAATCCGTAGTATAAACCTCTTGCGTCATAAGCGGGATTCCCTGTCCTGATACACGAATAAATTATACCACACAAAAACCTGTCGTGTCAAGTAGACACGAGGCTGTTCGAAAAATGGGGGGCGAGCGGGTAAACTCTGACCTGTGAAACGAAAACGACGCCCAGTGCAGCCGACCCTGAAGACCATCCCACCTCACCACATCTACGCCCTCGTCCGTACCTTCTGCCAACTCCACCCCACACCCAAAACACGCGGACGACCCCCACAATACCCTATCAACTCATCCTCACCCTCGCCCTGATGATGACCCGAATGAGCCTCTCCTATCGCGACCTGCTTTTCTGCCACGCCCCCGCCCTTTTCCCCGACACCCCGCTCCCTGCGCTTGGCACGCTCGTCTATCGCTTCCAACAACGGGTGGAACGCCACGCTGACCGTTATCAGGCAGGGTTGTTGGCGTTAGGGGAGCGGTTGGGATGGTGTCCTGTGGCGCGGGTGCGGGATGGGGTGTGGCAGCGGGTGCGTTCGTCGTCGTGGTTGCGGGCGCGTGCGCGTGGGGAGCAGTATCCTGAGGTGTTGCGGGGTCGTTATCGGATAGAGCAGGTGTTTGGGAGTGTGAAGAGTGCGTATGGGAGTTATGTGGGTTCGCGTTCGTGGTGGGGAGCGGTGTTGCGGGTGTAGGGGATGTGGGTGTTATGGAATATGGTGGGATTGTTGCGGGTTGGGGGTGTGGCGGTGTGGGGTTTGCTGAAGAGCGGGAGCCTTTTTGTGTGGGTGATGTGGGTCAGAGGATTTTTCGAACAGCCTCAACACCCCTTGACATTCCGCAACGAAATCGGGTATAATAACCTAAATTTCCTGTCGCTTCTGGATGAAACAGCCTTTAGAGCAACTTCTCTAAGGCTAACAGGCGTCGCCCTGAGCGTAGCGAAGGGTCTGATTTTGAGATTCTTCGCTTCGCTCAGAATGAGGTAGTCACTCCATTTGGTAGTGATAGTGCCGATAGGTCAGAAACGCTTCCCAACTCCATAGGTGATCCGTCAGCCCCACCGCCATCGCAGGACTTCGATTCCGATAACGAACCCTAACCCCCACCCCTTCACGCAACTCCCGCAACGCCCGATGCGCCCTCAGCCAGTTGTGCTCCCATAAACACAAACCTACCAGCGCATCCCAAGTGGACACCCGCTTGGCAAATCCATGCGTCCGACGCGTCAAACAGTTCAACCGATCCCGCAACACCCCATTCCACCGCTCCACACGCACAGGATACGAACACCCCACCGCCTCCCCCAACACCGAACACACCTCAACCCGAACCACACGCCCATCCCGACGATGCTTGACCGCCTGCGCCAACCCCACCCCGACCGTCCTGACCCAGCGCGGACGCCCCCGCTTGCCCGTGCGAAACCGATCCCGATACACCCGATGAACCGCTTGACGATACGCCCCATGCCCATCGCTCACCCAGCACACCCCCTGCTGACCCCGCGTCCGTCGGCGGGTCTGTGCCACCACGCACGGCACTGCCTCCGCCTCCGACCCCGCAAACGCCCACGCCACCACAAAGCGGGTCGCGCGGTCTATACAAAGACAGCCCCAACGCGCGCCCACCCCGCTCGGCAGGCACGCCCCTGCGTCAACCGCTCCGTGCTTTTTTTGACAAACGACCAGAAGGCGTCCACCTCCACCGTCGTCAGCGGGAGGTCTTTGACCAGCACTTCCGTCAGGCACTCGGCATGGTGGGCGGCGCGCTGGAGCCATCGGCGGATGGTCTCCGCCTTGTGTCCTGTGATCGCTTCGGCGGCGCTCAAGCTTCCGCGACGCATCACGATGAGCAGGGTGCGTGCGATTTTGGCAGGGGGGACGCGCGGTCGGTACATCGGGGTTCCGACGGTGTGCCCGAAAGAGCGGTAGCACTGTCGGCAGACCCATTGGGGGCGTCCTCCTTTACTCCCGTTTTTGACGGTGTGCGTGGCGTTGCAGTGGGGGCATGGGGGGTGGTTCTGCTTGCGTTTGTGCGCCATCGTCATTCGTCCTATTCCCTCAGTATACCTTGGCTCACTACTCAAGAGGGCGACTACCCAGAATGACGGGTTCGGCTCAGAATGACGAGAGCGAAGAAAACAGGAAGGTTGGGTTATAATAGAATCAGGACATGCGCTGGTAACAGCGTAAGTCCAAATCTAACTGAACGGAGGTACAACGATGATGCGAGGTACAAGCGTACAGAGTGGGGGGCGCATTCTGCGCCAGAGGATAAATTGGATATCGTTCGTTTCGGTGCTAAGCGTTGGGCTTGGCACGCTCGCCTCGTTGAATGCGCAGCCCCTGACCTGGCTCGGCAGGCTCCCCGACGGCGATACGAGCAAGGCTTCTGGTGTTTCGGCGGATGGCACGGTGGTCGTCGGCTGGGCTTATAACGCTAACTATGAGTTGCGTGCCTTTCGTTGGACAGCGGCGACGGGGATGCAAGATCTTGGCACACTCGGTGGCAATCAGAGCGAGGCTCTTGATGTCTCAGCGGATGGGAATGTGATCGTCGGCTGGGCTTCTAACACCAGCGGTGATTGGCGTGCCTTTCGTTGGGCGCAGGATCAGGGGATGCAAGATCTTGGCACTCTCGATGAGAGTGAGAGCTATGCTTATGGCGTCTCTGCGGATGGTACGGTGGTTGTGGGCAAGGCTTGGAACGCCAACAGTCATAGTCGTGCCTTCCGTTGGGTGCTGGGTCGAGGGATGGAAGACCTCAACGATACCTACGCTTCCCTACTGACCGATGACTCTTATCTTGGGGAAGCGCGTGCCATCTCACCCGATAGACGCTATATTGTGGGCTGGGGCTACAACGCCAGCACGGGGTACAGTGAAGCGTTCTTGTTGGACACTTGGCGCACGGGGGATACGAACGGCGACGGCTGTATCGATGATGCCGACCTGCTGGCGGTGCTGTTTGCTTTTGGCTCGCCCGGCACAGGCTATACTCGCCACGAGGACATCAACAAAGACGGGACTGTAGACGACGCCGACTTGCGGACGGTGTTGTTCAACTTCGGCGATGGGTGTTAGCCCTCACCTCCAGCCCCTCTCTCGTGCTGTTGGGAGAGGGGGCATGGGGTGAGGGCTAAGAGCGTCTAACAAAAGTGGCTTGGGCGTCTCGCCTATCCCCCCTGTCCCCCCTTACTAAGGGGGGATTATACGGGCGGGACGCCCGTGCTACGAATAGATTTTTCGAGGTGGGTTGACATTTTTGTTAGGCGTTCTAAGCGTATAGGTAGACTTTCGTTGTGGTATAATTTTGAGACAGATAGGGGTGGCAACCGATGCTACTGACGAACTATATTCAATCAGCGATGCGACGGGCACGCTACGAGATTCTCTCAGACGGCACCTATTATGGTGAAATCCCTGGTTTTCAGGGTGTCTATGCTAATGAGCCGACCCTCGAAGCGTGTCGTGAAACCTTGCAAGAAGTGCTGGAGGGGTGGATTCTTCTGGG
>FWWL01006683.1_pt1 | contig 16425 bp, 11 predicted proteins | sample 2228331 | NCBI WGS metagenome assembly FWWL01 (sample SAMEA103939775, study PRJEB20133) | metagenome
TCGGGAGAAGTGGCAGCGCTATGAGGTCCCGCTAGCGCGTATTATAGGCACCTCGTGGTACCGCGATATTCGCGACGGTTTTAGAGGACAGCGACCTGAGGTCCGGTTGCGTCTCATGGTCCGCAACATTATTCCCGGTAAAAATGGTTTTGCTGTTCGCAATGCGGTGCTGCGCTACGACAAGCACATCCGGCGCGTGGCATCGCCACCGGAGACCACGGTGGCGCTTCAGCGAGATGCCACGATTCTTGTGCGTGTGGTTGAGAGCGAGGGAGAACCATTCAGCGGCTGGCTCAATTGCTGGACAGCTGCTCGCAATGAGGTGTTGATCCCCGAGCGAGTGCGGTGCGAGAAAGGATGGGCCTCGGTGCCAGTTTTTGTGCGGACGTCAGGGCCGCACGCCGTGGGATTCTACGAACCGCAAAGCGGCGCCTTCTCAACCACGACCCTCCATGCGAAACCGCACGGACTGCGCGTGCGTTTGGAGGCTGAAGAATTCGAGAAACAGCAGTCGATCATCGCGCCGACCTATCTCAAGCCGCGTGTTTCGCTAGAAGGAGGCGATGTCCTCCCCCGCTCCGCGCTCATTAGCGCCTATGACCACCGGGGCCAATGCATTTTGTCACAAGTTGAAAGTGCTGCCGCCCTCGCCGCAGGCCAGAGTCGCATTCTCATTCCGTTGCCTGGGCTCCTGCAAATGCGCGTGCGCATTTATGCTGAGGATTTTGCCACGCAGGCTCGCGTGCCGGAAGTTTTCCCGCTGCTGGTAGGCTCCACCCCGGAAGACGGTGCAACGACGGCATCCGTGAGTCTTCCTGACGGAGTCACGACGCATTTGGTGGGGGGCTACATTGTGGCCTTCCAGGAAGCTCCCACCACAGCCACACTCTTAGGCGAGGATCGCATGGCGCTCTGGGCATTTGCGCGTGTCCCTACGGAAGTGCGGCTGCCGCTAACGCTGTTTGGCGTTGATCATGTCAACATGACAGCCATGGACATGGTCGCACTGGGGAATCTTGGGAGAAAGCTTTTCGGTTGGCAGGTCCGGATAGGCCCCATTTGGGCGCGCTTTCCGTTCGACATCACGCAGGTCCTCAACCGCCCAGGCTCCTTTAGCTGGCCCACGATTCGCACACTGATCGATTACGCCAAAGAAAAGGGGATGCGAACCATCTTGGATGTGCCAGTCCCCCCATCAGGGGAAGTCGCGCGAGGACTCGAGGCAGGGCTGGACGCAGAAACATCTTTCACCATCTGGCTCAGATGGTTGGGAGCCCTTCGGAAGGCAACCGCGGAAAAGCAGCGGATCTATGGTCTCACTGTGCCGTACCATGAATCCCGTGATGGGAAAGAGACGCCCTACCCGCCAGAACTCGTGTATGTGGCGTTCCGCCGCGCCTACAATGCCCTTTCAGTAGCCGACACGTCTCCGAGCCTTCTGGCGACATTCCGAGGCGTCTTCGACCCCATCGCTTTCGAAACCCACATCCCGAAAGCCGTGCGCGATTGGACGGAGGCGCAACTCGTGGAACCCTACCTTCCGATTCGCGACGGCTCCCCCGAAGAGAACGCGCTGCCGCATCAGATCCGCACGATGTGTAACATCCTACGTAAGCATAACCTTTTACGGCGACCGCTCTGGCTCGGCCCGGTGGGGTACAGTTCGCACCCCATTGTCAGCACAGAAAAGATGCAGGCCAATTATCTTGTGCGGCTGTACACAGTCGCTGCGGGTGAGCGGGCCATCCGTGTATTCTGGTCCCAACTGCGCGACGAGGCCGCTCATCCTTGGGAGGGTGATGCTGATCAGTTTTGCGGCCTCATCGATTCAAACCGCCGCCCCAAACCCGCGGCAATTGCCTGCAACCTCGCTCTGTTCATGCTGACCCAGACAAAAGCTCATGAGCCCATCTCCACCGGTTCGCTCCGCGTCTACCCCTTCGATATCGAGCTCCACAGCACTCGCTGGCCTGGAAAGCTTTATGTGGCATGGACGGAAGGCGAGCCAACGACTGCACCGCTGCGCCTCACCGTCGGCAAGGCGGGGTGGTATGCTTTCGATTATTTGGGCGCTCAAGTGAATCCGCGCGAAACCAAAGCGCTCTTGCCCCCACCTGCGGCTGGCGAGTCCACGGCTCCTGCTCAGCAATTGACCTTTGAAATTACACCAGAGCCGATCTACGTCTGGGATGTCACCACTCTGCCCCCACGCAAATTATCGCAGCACACCCACCATGAAGGCTGCATGGAGGCCAATTGAATACAGGAGGAGCGTGGCGAGAGATGAGCGAGAAAAACGACAACCAACCATGGTGGCAGCAGTTCGCGAAAAAGAAGCACGCGCCTTCCACAAAGCGAGTGCCTGATGAAGCGCTTTCACAAAACGAAATCGCAGAGCGGGAAGCCGCAACGGGATTGCCCCAGGACACGGGCAAATCGGCGAAGCACGATGGTGATACGGGAGAGAAAATCACCTCTTCCCGGGGGCGAGCTTCCTCTCAGCGCAAGCGACGCCCTCCTCGGAAACGCTTCCAAAAGTTTGCCCATGACGACTCTCAACAAGCGAGGCCAACGTTAGTCGTGGCGGGGCGCAAATCGCCCCAGGGAATGCAGATTCCGACGTGGATCTATGACACACTCGTCGTTCGTGTGGAAGGGGAACCCCAAGATGGGGAAACTGTCGCCGTCGTCAGCCAGTCAGGGCGCTTCCTGGGAAGTGCGGTCTATAATAGCCAGTCGAAGATTCGTGCCCGACTTTTCAGCGTCGATAACCGGCAGTTCGACGATGACTATGTTGAACATGCCATCGTCGCAGCATGGAACCGCCGACGTGTTCATTTCACCCTTGAGGACTCCTGCCGCGTGGTCTACAGTGAAGCCGACGGGCTTCCCGGCCTAATCGTCGACAAGCTCCATGATGTCCTCGTCGTTCAACTCCTGACTTTGGCCGTCGAAAGGCGCGCAGAGGCTGTGCTGCGAACCCTGCGGGCGTTGTTCAACCCGCGGACGATCGTTGTGCGGCGCGATGTGCAGGTGCGCCAACGCGAGGGGCTCCCTGTGGGCGAAAGCGAGGTTATCGGAGAGCTGTCGCTCCCCCTTCAAGTCACGCTCGATGGCGTCACATACTTATGCGACCCCGTCCATGGCCAAAAAACAGGGCTGTATCTTGATCAGCGTTTCAACCGCCGACTCCTCATTCCTTACGTGGCCGAGAAGCGCGTGCTCGATCTTTTCACCCATGTTGGTGGCTGGGCGCTTGTAGCCGCTCGCCATGGAGCACAGCGCGTTCTTGGTGTGGACTCCGCTGGCCAAGCCATTGAGCTCGCCCGCCAAGCTGCCGAGGCGCAAGGTCTGGCGAACGTCGAATTCGCTGAAAAGGACGTCTTCGATTTTTTGGAGGAATTGCGTAGCCACTCGAGCGACCCCTTCGATGTCGTTATCTGCGATCCACCAGCTTTCGCCAAGAGTCACAAGCATCTTCAGGAAGCTGAGCGAGCCTACCTGAGCCTCAACTATCGGGCGATGAAACTTCTTCCCGTGGGAGGGCTTCTTGTGACCTGCTCATGCTCTCAGCACCTGAGCGAGGAATCATTTGAGCTCGTTTTGGAAACTGCAGCACGTAACGCGCACGCTCGCTTTCAGATCGTCGAACGGGGCGGACAGCCTCCTGATCATCCTGTCCTCTTGGGGTTCTCGGAATCCCGGTATTTAAAATGCCTCTTCCTGCGCAGAGTTGAGTAACGGGCGCGGGGTCGAGTTTTCGCTTTACAGTGGAATTGCAAAGCAGCCACACTGTTTGTCGACAAATCGAGGAGAAGCCGAATTATGAAAATGCATGCTCTCAAAGCTGCGCTTTGCGTGGCGGCGCTAGTTATTTTCGCAATGCCTGGCCAAGTGGCTGCGGAGACTTACGATTGCGATTCTTCAGATCATCCCGTTCGCTACTTGGTTTACCCGATTCATGCCGTAGGGAAGGGGATCGAGACTTTTGTGACGCGCCCCATCCACTGGTTGGTTTCGCAGCCAAAACTCCGCTACGTCTTTGGCCACACTTCCAAGCCGCGGCGTGAAGACTACACGGGCAATTTTGAGCTCTACGAGCGTTACCAGTACTAGCGGGTGATGCCCATGAAGGCATGGGCAGCGCAAAGCATTCAAGGTCGATGGGGCTGGAGAGAATAAAAGGGGAAAGTGCGAGTGGCTCTGTATTTCTTTCTTAGAGAGAACTGAACGATGACGGCTTCATCTCGTGGGGGGCGCGCCAGCGATCCCATTTATTACCTTCAAATTGCAGCGACTTATCTCCTGGTGTGCGCAGCGGCGGCCCTATTTGTAGCCGAGATGTGGGGAGTCGGAGCTTTGCTTCTTGTCCTTGCAGTGGCGCTGGCAATTGTGAGGTTTTAGCGTGCCGCTCAGGGCGTGAATTGAGATTTTCTTTTCTCGACGAAAGGAAGAAATGACGCTTCACATCTACAATACAGCGACCCGGCGCAAAGAGCCCTTTGAACCTGTTTCCCCCCCCACGGTTCTCATGTATAATTGCGGGCCCACGGTTTATGACTATTTCCACATCGGTAATGCCCGCAATTTTGTGGTCGTGGATACGATCCGGCGCTACCTGGAATTCGCGGGATACCGCGTGCGGTTTGTCCAGAACTTCACTGATATCGACGACAAAATCATCAAGCGGGCGAATGAGACTGGGGAGCCTTGGGATAAACTGGCTGAGCGTTTCATTGAGGAGTACTTTCGGGCGGCCGACGCGTTAGGGATACGACGCGCTACAGTGCACCCACGCGCAACCGACCACATCCCCCAAATGATCGCTCTTATTCAAAAGCTCATCGACCAGGGCTTAGCCTACATCGTCGCGGGCAACGTCTATTTTCGCGTCCGCGGTTTCCCGCATTATGGCGCATTGTCGGGCAAGAATATTGATGAGCTCGAAGAGGGGGCTCGCGTCGACGTCGAGGAGCATAAGGAAGATCCGCTCGACTTTGCCCTCTGGAAAGCTGCGAAGCCGGGTGAGCCTATTTGGCAAGCGCCATGGGGAGCCGGGCGGCCAGGTTGGCACATCGAGTGCTCGGCCATGGCTCTCACGCACCTGGGCGAGACGATTGATATTCATAGCGGCGGGTGCGACTTGGTTTTCCCCCATCACGAAAATGAGCGAGCCCAATCGATGGGAGCTACCGGAAAGCCCTTTGTGCGCTACTGGCTGCACAACGGCTTTCTGACAATCAACAAAGAAAAAATGTCGAAGTCGCTCGGTAATTTCTTCACCATCAACGAGGTGCTGGCGAAGTATCCGCCGTCGGTTGTGCGGTTTTACCTGCTCTCCGCACATTATCGTCACCCCTTGGATTACAACGACGCTGCGTTGGAGGAAGCACGCAGCGCCGTGAACCGTATTCGCGAAGCTGTGGTCACAGCTGAAAAGATTTTTGACCTAATGGATCCAGCGGTGGCCCCGCCGAGTGAGAGCGAGCCTTCGCAAGAGGTTGCCAAATTCGAGGAAGCCTTCACGGCAGCCATGGACGACGATTTCAACACACAAAAGGCGCTCGCTGTGGTGTTCGAAGCCGTGGCTGACCTGAATACGTGGCGTTTGAAGCTCGCCCAGAACCCCAAAGACCCCGCTCTCGGTGCCGATGTGGCAGGGCTGCTCAACATGATTCATCGGTTGCTGGGGGTCTTGGGGTTGGATGAGCTTATTTTTGTAGAAAAACACGGCGAAAGCACTGCCGACGCGCAGATGGTCGACCAGCTCGTGGAACTGTTGGTGAAAGTGCGGAAGATGGCTCGGAAGCAAAAGCAATTTGCGTTGGCAGACGCAATACGCAACGAGCTGGCGAAGCTGGGGATTCGACTTCAAGACCTTCCCACGGGGACCATTTGGCTGCGCGATTAACCAGTCGCGCGAAGTGCCCGCAGCGTTGTAAACAAGATCAATTGATAACTTATTTTTGCAATGGACTCCCTTTGATTGCCATGAGTGCGGTCTGGGGAACGTCCTTTGCCCCATGAACAATGACGACGCAGGCGCAAGCGAGTGGCCGTATCAGGGGACAAGACAAGGCTTTTGGAAGAGCTCGCCGCCTTGGGAAAGCATGTTCTCTTTTTGGCAATACAGGCGGGGCCATCGCCCTCTGAGAAAAGTGTGAACACGTGGAGCGACATCAAGCTGCATGGCAAGATAAGTGTCTCAGTACAACAAGTAACGGCCTCCGCGGCATCAGTATTGCAGGACCGCTCCCCTTTGAGGGCCGGCGTTGAAATACTCGGAGTCTGGCGGGCCAGCGCATTTCGACACGAGGAGGGGAGCATGACGGGCCAAGAATCACACTTGCCAACATGTCATCTTCTAATCTACTAGCTTGATTATGGCTTGTGAAGCCTTCAAAGAGCTTGCCCATCGCATTTTGAATCGGCTCCCCCAACGAGACGGCTTGTATGCCGACGTCCGTGTGGTATGGCACCGAAGTGAGCACCTCGCCTACCAAAACGGTGCTCCAGAGCGTTGCCGGGTGGAAGAAGACTTTGGCGTGGGGCTCCGCGTCTACATGAGTGGCCACTGGGGTTTTGCGGCCACAAGCAATGTGAAGAGCGATTACCTTGACCGGATGATTGAAAAAGCTTTGGCGACGGCGGGGAGCGCGGCTTACGTAACGCCAGGCAGCACGCCCTTCATTTCTCCGCCGGCAGTCTGTGCGGAAGTTTTCCAGCCGATGAAAATCGATCCAGTACTCGTGACCTGGGAAACCAAGCTATCACTCTTGGAACGCGCTTCGAAAGCGATGCTAGGCGAAGCGGCTGTGAAACGAGCTGAAGCCACGATGACCATCCATCGTGAAACAAAGTTCTTCGCTGCAACAACGGGAAGCTCGATTCTTCAGTGTCAGACGATTTGCGGAGCAGGTATCGCCGCGTGGGCCATTGGGGATGGCGAAATCCAAGTGCGCTCCTATCCCACGAGTTTTGGCGGGAATTACCGCGCAGGGGGCTATGAGTTTATCCTCGAGCTTGGGCTTGAGGAGCATGCTCCGCGCGTGGCAGCTGAAGCAGCCGAACTCTTGACAGCGCCCGTGTGCCCTGCAGGGACCACAACGGTCATTCTCGATAGCAGTCAGTTGGCTCTTCAAATCCACGAGAGCATCGGCCACGCCGTGGAATTAGACCGCATTTTGGGACATGAAGCGTCCTTTGCCGGAACGTCCTTTATCGAACCTTCCTTGTTAGGCAGTTTCCAATACGCGTCTTCCTTGGTGAATGTGGTGGCCGATGCCACGCTCGCTGGAGGTTTGGGAAGCTTCGCTTATGATGACGAAGGAGTGGCCGGAAGACGCGAGCCTCTCATTTCGCAAGGGCGACTCGTAGGGGTGTTGAGTTCTTGCTCCACAGCTCCGCTCATCGGCCGGGAATCGAGCGGAGCTATGCGCGCCGATGGGTGGCGTCATTTTCCCCTGGTGCGCATGACCAATATTAACCTCGAGCCGGGCGCCACCTCGACCGAGGAACTCATCAGTGAAACTCAGGAAGGCTTGTGGCTTGAGACCAATAGAAGCTGGTCGATCGACGACAGGCGGCTGCACTTTCAGTTTGGGACGGAGATTGCGCGCGAGATCCGCGACGGCAAGATCGGTCGACTGTACCGCAATCCTGTGTATTCTGGCACAACTCCCGACTTCTGGCGACAATGCGATGGCATCGCTGGCAAAAGCGATTGGATGCTGTGGGGAGTGCCGAACTGTGGCAAGGGCGAACCGATGCAGGTGGCCAGAGTGGGACATGGGTGTGCGCCAGCGCGCTTCCGAAACGTGCAAGTAGGAGGTGTGGGGTAAGCCGTGACAATGGAAAAAACGCTCAACTTTCTGAGTGATGTCTTGCACGCCTCCCACGTGGAACCATGTCAACTGCTCTACGAGGAGATTCGGGGGGGCGTGACCCGTTTTGCTGATGACCGCATTCATCAAAGTGCGGAAATCGCCGTGCGATCGGTGACAGTGCAAGTGTCCGTGGATGGCAAGCGCGGGTTATTCCGAACAACAAGATTTGACCAAGATGCCTTGAGCCACGCCGCACAACAGGCTTATGTGCTAGCCGAAGCCCAAGGAGCTCCCGCCCATGCCTCCAGCCTTGCGCCGCCGACATGCGGCACGTATCTCGCTGGCTACGATGAGGCAACTGCCCGCGCCCAACCTTTTGAACGCGCCCAAATCATTCGCAACCTGCTCGACGCACGGGGCGCGCGTAAAGCAACCCTTTCAGGAGCCATCAGCACGACGCGAGAAACCTTTGCGACTGTTTCCACTGAAGGCACGCGGGTGTTCGAGGAACGGACCCGCGCGGAAATCAACCTGGTTGCACGCTCTTCGAGGTGGACAGGGCGAGCCTACTGGGTAGGTTTCAAATTGCGGGAAGCCCCTCTGCGCCGCCTTCTCGAAGAGACCCTGGTCACAGCAGTGCCCGCGTCGGATGGGTGGGCAGAGGTTGAACTCGGAACAACGAGTGTCGTCCTGGACTCGCTGGCCGCGGGACAAATGATTGGTTATTTGGCCTATCTTGGTTTTGGGGCGAAAGCGTATCTGGAGCGGCGATCATTTCTCTGTGACAAGCTCGGCCAGTGCATTGCGCCAGAGTTTTTCACTATGATTGAAGATCCCGTAGCTCTCGTTCCACGCGGATATGATTACGATGGGGTAGCACGCCAACGCGTCGTGCTCGTCGATCGCGGAGTTGCTCGTGGCCTTGTGACCGACTGGCAGACCGCTGCAATGGTTGAGAGTTCCAACACGGGTCATGCGCCGCATCCTGATTCTCTGGAAGGACCGCTTCCAGGAAATGTTGTCGTGGCGCCCGGGGAGGCTACGCTTGATGAATTGGTGCAACAGGTCGAGGACGGCGTCTACGTGCGCGACCTCCATTATGTGAACGTGGTGGAGCCGGTGACGGCCACCATCACGGGTATGACGCGCCACGGCACCTTCCGCATTCGCAATGGCCGCCTCGCAGAGCCCCTGCCTGAGCTTCGCTTTCAAGTCTCGATCCTTGACGTCCTCGGAAGTCTCATTGCTCTCGGAAAAGAACTTCGTCCAGCTGAGGGAGTGGGCAACCTCGTCGAAGTCCCCCCCATGGCAGCTCGTCGCTTTGCTTTCACGGGAGTCGCCGAGGGACTTGGGCACTAGTCGCAGCCGCAGGCACAGGCGGTTTGCTGGCCGCATGGCGTGGCGGTCCCGCGCTCACCTCCCGTAAAGCGTCGAAGGGGCTCTGGATCGCCGTCTGAGTTTCGCGGGGGGGAATAAGTTTTGCCTGAAGGTTACATTTGCATGAGTATTGCACGAAAAATGGACCCTGCCCGTATCGAGGGCGATGACAGAATTGAGAGTATGCGTTCTCCCCGCACGATAAGCGAGGCAAAACGCCTTGGACGCGCTTGGCGAGCTGAGCCTAGGCCCAGACGATGTGGCGCAAAGCGAAGAGAGGGTTGCAACAAGGGGGCCCTTGTTGCTGTGCTTTTCCTCAGTGCCTTGACGCTCTCCGGCTGCAAAGAACACATCAATCCACACATAGCGCCGGAAGCGGATCCCGAGGTCTTCGTCACGGGACTCAGCGCAGCAACGCTGCCGGTTCAGCATCAGAAATCGCGCCAGCCGGGGGAAAGCGGTGTGGGCTCGAAAAAAACCGTGCTGACCCTTAACAACGCCCCTGCCCCCAATGAACTTTTCGAGCTCGAAATTGTGCAGCGCCTTGTGGAGCTTTTCGAGCAGCGCCACCCGGACATCCAGATCGAGTTTAGTACATGGCGATTCACCCCTGAGAGTTTTTACGAAAGGGCCCGTTCCCATACTCTTACGGATGTGGTCGAAGTCACGGTCGACCAAATGCAGCCCATCATTGATCTCAGCCTAGCGGCCGATATGACGATTTATCTGACGGGAACTCCGGAGCTGCAGAGTCTGAACCCCTCGATCCTTGAGCTGACAAGCCGCGAAGGACGGCTGTTCGGTGTTCCCATCGAGCTCCAAACAATGGCGATTTTTTACAATCGCTCTCTCGTGGAGCCAGTCTTGAATCCTAAAGAGGCGAAGAAAGACGAGCGCGAGCCGTCAGGGCGACCGCCGGCCAAGAAAGGAACGCAGGGGAAACCGTCGAAAGGTGGGAGTGATGAGGAAGGGCGCATTCCAGCTGGTGAAAACGGCGCTGAACTGAAAGATGGCGTGCCTCAGCCGCTCATTCTGGCTCAGGTGCGTCGCTATGGTTCTTCGTATTACGACTACTCCTCCCCACAACGCGCCACTAGCGATGAAGCCGACGAGAATGAGTACACGCGCCGGGGAGAGCAGCAAATTGAGAACGAGTACCAAGTAGCACCGCGACCAAGATTCCGATGGCCGTTCCGAGTAACGCCTGTGCCGCGGTCTGACCCTGCTTTGAGAAGTCGCCAACCAATCTGGCGACGTGGAAGCGAGCAAGAGCCTGTACGCTTAGCCCCGCCCCAAGCCACGGACGAAGAAGAACTCGAAAGCGCGCGGCCAAGGGTGCGCCAGAATCCAGAGCCCCTAGATAGTGGAGCGCCAGAATCGGCACGTCCGCAACCCATGCCACTCAAACTGGAGGAAAAACCGACCACAACACCCAAGGAAGAGACGATCACAGAAACTGTGATCAAAGAGGACTTGACCACAGCAATTCGCCTAGAGAAATGGCCACGCACCTGGGAGGAGTTTGTGCGCCTCGCTGTTCAGCTCACGGACCACGAAAAAGGTCTCTACGGCTATGCACCCGTGCTCTTCGCCTCGGAGGGAGGACGTGAATTTGTGCAGTGGTGTGTCCTGGCGGGGTTAGAGGCCAATCGCTTGCCCGACCATGAGGCTTTACAAGAGCTAAGAGGACCATCCGGCAACGACGCCATCGGGTTTTTGCGCGATATGCGGTGGCGTTACGACATGATACCGCCACCAGAGAAATGTTACAGCGATAACATTCTGCGTATGTTTGCTGAGGGCAAAGTCGCTATGATTATGCTGCCCGCCACAAAGGAGAGCGTGCGACGTCTCATGCGCGCGGGCATGCCACCCGATCACATCGGGATTGCTCCATTGCCGCAAGGGCCTGCGAATCGTCAGCATCTTGTCTTCGGCCGCTGCCTCATCGTGAATTCTCAGACTGACGAATCCAAAAGGCGGGCCGCAGCTGAATGGATCCGATTTCTCCTCGATCCTGAAGTGCTCCGTATGCGCGAACAGTACCTTTTCCGCGAGCAGGATTTGACGGGGATCCCCAGAGTGCCCCTCTACCGCAAAGGGAAACAGGATCAGGTCTATCAAATGCTCAAGTCTTACCGGCTTTTGCCCGTGTTCGCGGACTACGAGGACACGGTGACATCGGGTTTGATGCCCGAACCAGCGCGCCTCAAATATGAATTGTACGAAGAGCTCGCGCGAGAGGTTAGGCCAGCGCTCGAAAAGCAGGAAATCGATGTGGGAGGCATTCTGGCTAGCCTGGGGCTCGATGTGGAGAAAAGAATGCAGAATCAAGGCAGCGGGGAGCGACCGACGCTTGAGTACTACATACGCTTCTTCGCACTCCCGCGCAAGTAGATGGGGAGAAGGGGCGCGACGCGAGCCACTTCGGCCGCACAACTCTAAGCCGATTCGCCGCCTCTATCGTCTCTCGGAGGGACTTGCCTTTTGCAAAAAAACTAACGCAGCGTTTTCATAACCACGTGCAATCGCTGATCTTGGAGCACTCAGGATCTACCGCCGTAGAACATGCTGGTGGAGAAAAAAGGAGGCATCAGCTCCGTCGTTGCTGGGCAAAAGTTCGCTTCTGACCACGATTCGAGCCATACTGCAAAATGCGATTGCTGCCCGCTGGCAATTTTCAGTGAAGTCCGTGGCACACACAAGCAACGTCCGCTTGCCGTGACATGGGAGAGGAACAGGCAAAGAAAATCCTGCATGAAGTGAAGCGCAAGAGAGCTCCCTTGACTCGTCTTCGGAAAGACAAAGCAATGTCTGCAATATCTGGATTTGAAGTCAGAAGACAAGCGACTCTTGCGCGCGCGACAAAGGACAAGGCCAGAAAGACTCTGTGAGGAGCCCATGGAAACAAGTGAAGAGAAGGTCGAAATAACAAGTTTAGGGGCTGACCCCATACAGCGCTTTCGGGAACTCTTTGAAAAGGCAGCGCAATCGGAAGCTTATGACCACACGGCGTGCTGCCTGGCCACGGTGGATGAACATGGCCACCCCACCAATCGCATGGTTCTCCTGAAGGGTTTCGACGAACGTGGATTCGTGTTCTATACAAACCGCCTAAGTCCCAAAGGGAAACATCTCGAGAGGGTCCCCTTCGCCGCGCTTTGTTTTTACTGGCCATCGCTGGGTGATCAGGTCCGCATTGAGGGACCGGTGGAATTGACCAGCGATGAAGAATCCGACGCCTACTTCGCCACACGCCCGCGAGGAAGCCAGCTGGGAGCGTGGGCCAGTTATCAGAGCCAGCCGCTTGCCTCACGCATGGAACTTATCGCCCGCTACTTGCAATACAAGGTGCGCTTCATGGGAAAGTCGGTTCCGCGTCCGCCCTACTGGGGAGGGTACCGGATTGTACCGCTACGCATCGAATTCTGGCACAACGGCCTTTTCCGCCTCCATGACCGCTTTCTCTATGAACGCGTCGATGGAGGCTGGCGGGTGACACGACTTTCACCCTAGCTGGAGTGTGAATAATTTATTTTCGAACTCCCCGTTTGCTCATGCCAAGGGAAGTCGCTTTCGCACGTCAGCTCTTGTCACTGCGGGTCGGCAAGTTTATCCGGCTCTACGAGAAAGGACAACGTGCTTTCGTGTTCCTCTACGTCGGCTTAGCCGGTCCATTCCGTCATCGAGGCTACTCTTGACAGCTTATCCAATTTTCTTACGAAATCACGGCAGCCCATGCAATTTGATCACAGAGTTCGGGAAAAGGTCCAAGCATTTGTTTTGTTCCTGGCGTTGGCGATGATTTTCCTCGCCAGGCTGGCGAAATTTATCGAGCCTGATTTTTTCATGCATCTCCGCGTGGGGCAGTGGATTCTTGAAAACCGCACAGTCCCTCGAATCGATGTTTTTTCGCACGTTGCTGAAGGGCTTCCGTGGACGGACCACGAGTGGCTCTTTCAAGTGTTGCTCTATGGCCTCCACAAGCTTGGAGGATGGCCACTTCTAGCGCTGAGTCGTTGTGCTCTCCTCACGCTCTCGTATTACATAACCTATAAGACGTGCCGACTAGTTGGGCTTCGCTTCAGCTTGGCCGTGGCCATGACGCTCATTGTGGCTGGCATGTCGATGGGAAGTGTTGAGTTCCGCCCACAGGTCATCACTTACGTTCTCTTTCCTTTCTTTTTTTACCTCATGTTGAAGCACTTGCTAGGTCATTCGTCACGCTTATGGCTTATGCCGGTCCTTATTGTCCCATGGGCCAATATGCACGGGGCATTTGTTGCTGTTTTCGTGCTTGGGGCGGTGCTCATCCTCGCCGAAATCGCGAAACACCTGGCGCCTCGCTGCGGCTTATCTGTTCCAGGGACTCTTGTTCCGCCAAAACGCCTGCTGAAGCTAAGCGGGACTCTCTTAATCACTTTCATGGCGACTATCCTGAACCCCTATGGAACAGAGATGTGGTTTTTCCCATTCAAGGTGGTGCAACATCCAATCTTTTTTACAATGATTTTCGAGTGGATGCCCCCAGAATTTCCGTTTTTCACACCCTTCTGGGTTGTGTTGGGTATTTCAATTGTCATTATAACGCTAGGTTGGCGGAACATCGATTTCCGCAACACGCTTCTCTTCCTCGTTTGGTCGTACTTTTCTCTTTCAGCCCGGCGCAATATCGTTTTGTTTGGGTATGTGGCAGCGCCAATTTTCGGACAAATGCTAGTCTCGATCCAGGATGTCGTTGCGAATTGGGGCCAGAAGCACGAACGGTGGCCCCCGGTCCTGCGGAGAAGCGTCGAATGGGTTGTTTACATTTACACTGTATGGCTCATCTGGGCAGTCGGGCAGACCGTCGTCAATCAGACTGTTAATGAATGGGGTATAGGTATTCATTCAGAAGTTCCTGAAGCTATGGCCGATTTCATTCTTCGCCACAAGCCTGCCGGGCAAATCTATAATGAGTATAACATTGGAGGGTATCTCATCTACCGTCTTTATCCCTACTATAAAGTCTTTCAAGACGGACGCGTCGACGTCTATGGTCCAAAGCTGTTTCTAATGTATAAGATTATTGAATCTGGCAACAACCTTTGGCGCAAAGCAGTTAAAGATCACAACCTCAATGTATTTATTTTAACTTATGGTGGAGTTAAGTATCCAGGAAATCTTGCTTCTCAATTGGACGATGATCCAGAATGGGACCTTGTACACTTTGACGACTCGACTATCATTTATTTTCGGAATTCGGGGCCAAATCGTCGGTTAGCACGCCAGCTGCGATATGAGGTGATCAAACCCGGTTATCAACCGGATACTTACTTGACGAACACCGACGTTCTCACATCGGCAGTGAAAGAACTCGATCGAGCCATTGCGAATGTGCCGAAGTTTCGCCAGGCGCGAATGCTGAAGATTTACTGTCTGAGTGCTCTCGGACGCTTCGAGGAAGCGGAAAAGGAAGCCCAAGCCCTCGCCGAAATCAGCGGGAATGTGGGTGAAGTCTGGCGAGTGCGTGGTCGAGTCGCCAGCTATCTTCACAAATACGATGATGCGTTATCGATGCTTCAGAAGGCGGCAGAAATCCAGCCTTCTAGCCTGGAGACTTGGCGAAACCTGGGTGAGGTCTACGAGGTCAAGGGTGAACATGAGAAAGCTCTGCAGGCATTTTTGCGCGCTGCTTCCTTGAGCAAGGCAACAGACGTATCGGCCTATGTGAGTGTTGCAAGAGTTGCCACACGACTTGGCAATGACAAATTAGCCATCAAATATTGGGAAAAGTATCTTGAACTCCACCCTACTGACGCGACAGCTTTGAATGATGCAGGTACGCTATGCCTGAGAAACAGGCAATATGATCGAGCGATAACTTTATTCAAGCGGGCAGCGGAGGCGGCGCCAGACAATCCCGCGCCCTTCTATAATTTGGCGTGCGTTTACAGTGCTGTAGGGCAAACCGACCGCGCTCTCATGTACCTCAAATTAGCAATCTCGCTCGGCGGAGAAACAATTGCAGCCATAGCCAAACAGGATACCGATATTAAGTCTTTACACAGCAATCCAGCTTTCGAGACCACAATACGAGATATCCCAACGACGGCTGGCACCCGACATGATTTGACAACGGCGACATTGATTCGGACAGTTGAGAATGAGTGACACAAGAACCCTGAAACAACGTCGTACCCTCCTTGGCGCAGTGTTAAGCTATTGGATTCTAGCCGCACCAGCTGCACTTAAGTGTCTAGGGGGCTACATACTCGGTCAAGAAACTGGGAACCGCATCGTTGAAGTGCTCTATAGTTGGTTCTGTCTGCTAGGCTCGTTCCCTGGCCGAGAGATACCTTTTTGGGCCAGCCAGGTCCATGCCGGGACTATGGTAGTAGGCAACCCGGAGTTGGCAATCCTCCACCCTGCCACGCAACTAATTCGCTGGTTCCAACCAGAAGTTGTCATCAACGGCGTTCTTTACGCAACCCCTGCCATGGCAGCATGTTTCATGTTTGCTTTTGCCAGGCACCTGCAACTATCGATCGCCAGCTCGTGGCTTGCCGGATTAATTTACGGCTTCCACGCCTTTGTTGCGGCCCAACTTTATGGAAGAGGAAATTGGAACTTCGCTCTGACATATCCATACCTACCACTTGTTTTGCTCGCTGGATCGTCGATTATGCGCCAAGCCAAATGGGGTGATGTCGGCTTGTTGGCTCTCAGTGTCGGCGCAATAGTCCTTGGTTCCTCGATTCCCCTGATCGCCTTTGCTGCTGTGTTGTTGGTCGCTGAGTGTGCAATCTTAGCTTTTAGCGCCAAGGGCGAGGTTCTTCCCCGGCTTCTCAAGATCGGACTTGGCATCGTTTTGGGTTTGAGTATCGCCTCCCCACATTTGGTTCCCCTTAGCCATTTTTGGAGCCAAACTGCTAATAGCATACCAATGGAGAGTGCTCGTGACTACTCGTTCGACCGGCTTTTGCCTGAACACATCGTAAGTTTTCTCTTCCCAAGGTTCTTCGGCGACGAAATTAATAGTGTCTATTGGGGACGCTTGAGCTATCTCGCTGTCGCAACGTACAGCGGTGCAGCAACAATTTTACTGTGCGTCGCGGGACTTTTTTGGCGAAAACGTGTACGTCTCATGATGTTGAGCCTCCTTGGCGGTGCGGGTTGTCTCTTTCTTGCAGCAGAAATCTTGCCTATCTATGGATGGCTTTCCCGGATCCCTGGCTGGGTT
>FWWL01001245.1_pt1 | contig 16418 bp, 10 predicted proteins | sample 2228331 | NCBI WGS metagenome assembly FWWL01 (sample SAMEA103939775, study PRJEB20133) | metagenome
GTCCGTGAGCACGACGTACTGGTCTTTGGCGTACTCGTAGCCGCGGACGATTTCGTCCCACGCTACCTCGCGCTCGCAGACGGGACACCACCGCAGTTGCTTCAGGCGGCTGTGGCAGGTCGCGTGCAGTTGGTTGAAGCTGACGTCCTTGCTCTCCGTCGCGACGAACAGCTTCACGGGAATGCTCACCATCCCGAAGGTGATGAGCCCATTCCAGATCGATCGGGGCATCGTACCGCTCCCTTGCCAAGCAGGGCGTCCACGTGAGTATCGGGTGGCTCCGCCGCTCCCATCATACACCTGCGCGAGCCCGAGAGCCCCGGAGAAAGGCTCAGTGAGGCGACAGCTGCACCGCCTCGGGAGCCTGTACGGGGACCTCCACGATGACGGCGGCGCCCTGGTTCGGGGCGCTTTCGATGCGCACCTGCCCCCCGAATCGCTCGAGCCGAGCCCGCATGTTGCGGAGCCCTCGGTGAACCTGTGACCGCGGCGCGTCCGGATCGAACCCAACGCCATCGTCGCGAATGGTGAGCCGAATGCGATCGGCTGTCGCGTTCAGCGTTGCGTGGACCGACGACGCCTTCGCGTGCTTGCGGATGTTGCTCAGCGCCTCGTGAACGACGTGAAACAGCTCGGCCCCGATCTCGGGGTCGACCGGCGGAAGGCCCGGCGCGACGTCGACCGACACGCGCACCGCGGCGCTCGTGGCGAAGTCGTGCATCAACCGCTCGATAGACTCTCGCACGTCGCCAGAGTATCGGGCGGGCTGCAGACGAAAGATGTAGTCGCGGATGTCCTGGATGGTCTGGTTGAGTTCGTCGATGGCCTGCTCGATACGGCGACGCGCCTGCGAAGGGTTTTCGTCGATGTCCATCGCCGCCATCTCCAGAGCGAGACCGACGGCGTAAATCGACTGGATGACACCGTCGTGCAGGTCCATGGCGATACGCTGCCGCTCGGCTTGCATCTCGCGTTCGGCGAGCAGGCGTTGCCGTTCCTCCTCGAGCGCCTTTCGTTCGCTGATGTCGCGGACAATGCTCGTGACGAGAAGGCCGTTCGGCGTTTCCAGTGGGCTGAGGCTGATCTCGACGGGCACCTCGCTGCCATCGCGCCGACGCGCGCTCAACTCGAGCCCGATGCCCATCGGCCGCGTCGCTGGGCGAGCCAGGTATCCGAGCCTGTGGCTGCGGTGCGCATCGCGCAGGGGCTGCGGCACGAGCAGCTCGACGGGTTGGCCGATCAGCTCATCGCGCGTGTAGCCGAAGAGCCGCTCGGCCTCCCGGTTGATCATGACGATCCGGCCTTCTGTGTCGACGATGACGATGGCGTCGGGCGCCGACTCCAGTAGGCCCTCGAAGATGGCGTCACCGACCACGTGGCGACTCCCTGGGAACGGTCGGGTGCGCTCGAACCGGTGCCTTCGTTCCGACTCGCGGAACGACGCCCCATTCTAGCCATCACGGTAGACCTTGCCAATAAATGGCAGCGGAATCTTCGTAAATCCGGCGAAGGCCTGCCCTTCCGGCGCTGGACGCCGTACGATCGAGACAGCGACGCAGGGAGGTGAATCATGAACACGATGGGAGGACAGCTCCAGGGCAAGAACATCGCCGTCCTGGCCGAGGACCTCTATGAGGATCTCGAACTCTGGTACCCGACGTTGCGCCTTCGCGAGGAGGGTGCCACGGTCCTGATCGCGGGGACCGGAGCGCGCTCGTACCGTGGGAAGAACGGCTATCCCGTCGAGGTCGACACCGACGTCTCCAAGCTGTCAGCCTCCGACCTTGACGCCGTCGTGATTCCGGGCGGCTACGCACCAGACCGTCTCCGACGCTACCCTGCGGTGCTGTCCCTCGTCCGCGAAGTCTACGAGCGTGGCGGTGTCGTCGCCGCTATTTGCCATGCCGCCTGGGTCCCCATTTCCGCGGGCATCGTACGGGGCAAACGGGCGACCTGCTTCTTCGCCATCAAGGACGATCTGGTGAACGCGGGGGCCTTGTACGAAGACGCGCCGGTGGTCGTGGACGGGACGTTCATCACGTCGCGCCAGCCCTCGGATCTCGGCCATTTCTGTCGGGCGATCATCGCTGCCCTCGCGGGCGAACGTTAGGGACGCCGCCGTTGCGCCCGCTCCACAGCGTCGCGAATGCGCCGCTCGATCGGGGTGAACGGATTCGCCGCGCGCGCGAGCGAGAGGAGCCGCTCGAAGTTTTCGTAATTGGCCTGGCGCTCGGCTGACCACTGGAGCGCGAACAGACCCGTGCGGACTTCCTCCATGATGCGCAACAGGTGCTGCCGGATGGGCTCGCGGTCGAGGGAGAGGCTCCGCATCATGCCACCGAATTGGCTGGTGCGGGAGTGCAGCTGAGATTGTTCGAAGAAGCCCACATCGGCCATCGCCTGGAACGTCTGCGCCGCCTCCCCGGAGAGGTACAGGTCGAGGACGAGCGCCTCGGGAGGAAGTCCCGCCTGGACCCCGATCTCGAGCATCAGTGCGATGGTAACGCCCACCAGCGACCCGAAGCCCTGCTCATGGAAGAGATCGAGCACCGCCTCGTCACGCGCCGATAGCTCGAACGCCCCCGCGCGCAGGGTGCCGATGCCTTTCGCCAGGCCGAGGAGCGTTGGCCATGCGCGTCCGGTCGCGTCCTGTTCCACGGACACATAGCTGTAGAAGCCCCGCCCCTGACGAAAGAGCTCGCGCATCTGCCGGCCGATCATGCGGGGCGCGAGCAGGAGCACATCCACATCCCCGGGAGGCGAGACACCGCCGAACGCGAGATTGTAGCCCGAGGCGAACACCAGGCTGTCGCCGGGACGCAAGCCCGGCGCGATCTCCCGGTGATACAGGTCCGGTAGGACCTCGTCAGGGACGAGCAACAGGACCACGTCACCCACGCGCACAGCTTCGTCGACGCTGCTCACGGGGAAACCGTCAGCGCCGGCTTGCGCCCACGTTTCATCCGCGGCCGTACCCACCACGATGTGGTCGACGCCGCTATCACGCAGGTTCAGCGCCTGTGCCCGTCCTTGGTTGCCGTACCCGATCACGGCGATGGTGCGCCCTTGCAACGCGGCGACGTCTCCGTCCCCTTCGCCAAAGACCCGCATCGACATTGCATCGGTCATGCGCTCCTCCTCCCAGCTACGGGCGCAGCGCCCCCACGCCTGGCGGTAGAATTCTGACAGAAGCTTCTCATGGTCCCGCTCTCGGCGCCACGGAGCGACTCCACATGGCCCGGCGTACGGGCGTCACGGAACTGCCACTGCATTACGGCGCCACGCCTCCCTGGCTCTTCGAGCGCATGAAGACGCTGGCGCGCCAGATCGTGCTCGTCCTCGTCGAAGAGTTCGGGCCGCTGGAAGTCGTCCGCCGGCTGGCAGATCCGTTCTGGTTCCAGGCGTTCGGCTGCTTGCTCGGGTTCGACTGGCACTCCAGCGGCATTACGACGGTCGTCTGCGGCGCGCTCAAGGAAGCAGTGCGCGACATCGAGCGCGATACGGGCCTCTACGTCGTCGGAGGAAAGGGCAAGACGTCACGACGCACCCCTGATGAGCTGCTCGTCGTCGGCGAACGCACGGGCGTGGATCCCGGGCCGCTCATCTACGCCTCGCGGATGGCCGCCAAGGTCGACAACGCAGGCCTGCAGGACGGCTACCAGATCTATCATCACACGTTCATCTACACGCCGTACGGGGAGCACAACGGCAAGGGCGCGTGGTGTGTAGTTCAGCAAGGCATGAATCCGAGCGTGCGCCTGGCTCGCCGCTACCACTGGCTCTCCACCACGTTGCGCGATTTCGTGTGCGAGCCGCACACGGCCGTGTGCTGCGACCAACGGGGCGACCACGTCTTGAACATGGTGGCGCGCGAGGCGGACCGGGCTCGGGAGACGAGCGCACGGTTGGCGGGGGAGCGGCCCGACATCGTGGCGCGTGATCTTGAGCGACTTCAGCGCCTCGAGCTCCCGCGACGGCACCGGACGCTGCTGTCCGACATCGATCCGTCCCGCATCAAGAAGATCCTGCTCAGCACGTACGAGCGCCCACCTCGGGACTTCGAGTCCCTGTTGGCCACGCAAGGTGTGGGGCCGAAGACGATTCGGGCGCTGGCGCTGGTCTCCGAGCTAATCTACGGCGCTCCGGCGAGCTTTCGGGACCCGGTCCGCTTCAGTTATGCCCACGGAGGCAAGGACGGTCATCCCTACCCCGTCGACCGCGAGACCTATGATCGGACCATCGAGAGCCTGCGCAAGGCGGTGACGCGAGCGCGGATAGGACACAGGGAACGGCTGGACGCGCTGCGGAGGCTGGCGACGTTCTGACGATGTCGTCGGTCGGGGACGGCGCCGTTCCCCCTCGAGCCGCTCCCGGTGCCAACGCACCGGGCTCGATCCCGCCAGCGCCGCCCCGCTCGAGCCATACTAGGACTCGAGCGCGACAAGACCTGTCGTAACGGCGAAGACGACAACAATTGTCGTCATGCGGTGCTATGCTAACGACTACCATGGCTGCGGGCGATGGCCAGACCAAGACCAAACGCTTGGTGCGGTTACGCGATCTTCTCTCGAGCGTTCCCGGCGGGCTCTCCGTACGGGAGATTGCCGAACGAACGGGCGCTCATATCCGAACCGTCCAGCGCGACCTGCGGGACCTGCCGGCGACGTTCGACATCGAGATTGAGCGTTCCGGCAGCCGCTATCGCATCCGGCACGAGCAGAACCTCCGTCCCGTCAGCTTCACCCTGGACCAGGCGATCGCGCTCTACCTCGCCGCACGCCTCTACCTTCGCCACTCCGAATACGCGAACCCAGAAGGTGCGGAGGCCCTGAAGCGCCTCGCGGCGACGATGCCGGACTCCATCGCCGAGTTCGTGAAAGAGGCCGCCGAGGACTTGCAACGTCGGCCCCTGAGTACGAAGTATCGTGAAGCGCTCCGCACCATCACGGACGCGTGGGCGCGCCGCCGGGTCGTCCGCCTCTCGTATCGCTCCGTGCGGAGTACCAGACCCAAAGCTGTCGAGGTCGAGCCGTACTTCCTCGAGCCCGTCCCGAGCAGCTCGTCGACCTATTTGGTCGGCTACTCCCGCACACACAAGGACATCCGCGTGTTCAAGGTCGAACGCGTTCAGTCCGCGCAGATTCTCGCGGAGACCTACGAGATCCCGGTCGACCGCACACCTCGGCGCCTCCTTGGGACTGCGTGGGGCATCGCCTTCAAAGAAGGCGCCCTGGGCGAAGTCGTTACCATCGTCCTGCGGTTCGACCCGTCGGTCGCCGACCGCGTGCTCGAGTCACGCTGGCACCCGTCGGAGCGCAGCCGGAAGGAGCCCGACGGAAGTGTGCGCTTCGAGGTCACGCTCGGCTCGACGATGGAGATCCTGCCGTGGATCCGCTCCTGGGGCGACGCGGTCGAAGTGCTGGAGCCGCCGGAGCTCCGCGTGCAGGTGGGTGAGGAGGCGCGAAGAACGGCCGCCCGCTACGGAGTCGGTCATGCCTGAGCCGGGCGCCCCGGACATCGAAACCGCGCTCGACGAGATCGCCCGTCGGCGAGCGGCCGACCCGTTGGCGCCGGTCACCGTCATCGCCCCCTCGCACGTGGCAGCCTTGCAGCTTCGGCGTCGCCTCGCGGCCCGCGGACCCTTCGCGAGCGTCCGCTTCGAAACCCTCCCGAGGCTTGCCGAGCTGGTGGCCGCCGGACATCTCGCCACCGTGGGCCGGCGACCGCTCGCGCGCCCGATCGGCGACTACCTGGCGACGGTCGTCGCGGGAGAGTCCGGCCCGCCGTTCGAAGCCATCCGTGACCTCCCCGGGTACGCCGCGACGTTGCGAACGGTGTTTCGACGGTTCCGTGCGGGCGGGATTCGCGACGCCCACGACGCCGCCGGGGGCGAACAATCCCGTGCCCTCGCGGAAGCGCTCCGGCTGTACGGACGCTTCCGTGAATACAGCGCACGGTTCTACGACATCGATGACCTGTACGACGCCGCTGCGGAGGCCGTCCGCGCCGGCAGTCCCGCCCTGGTCGCCGAACTCGGGGTCGTCTACGCGCTCCCGACCGCAGCTCGCTCCGCGGGAGCCGCCGCATTCATCGACGCCCTAGCGTCCCGCGCGGACTCGTTCATCCACGTCGCCGAGCCGCCGGCGAGCGCCGAGGCTCGCTTCATTCTTGCGCCCGACCCGGCGTCCGAGGCCCGCGAGGTCGCGCGCGAGGTCGTCGGCGCGCTGGAGGAAGGCATCGCGTTGGACGAGATCGCGGTCTTCCACGGCGCGGACCGCATGTACCCCAGACTCCTTCGGGAAGCGCTCACGACAGCAGGGGTTCCCGTTGCTCCGTCGCCGGGCATCCCACTCGTCGAAACCGCTGCCGGCCGCGGGGTGCTGGCCCTGCTGAACCTGCCCGTCCGCGATTACTCGCGGCTCGCCGTGATGGACTTCTTCACCGTCGCGCCCCTGCGCCACCGCGTTCCGTCGGAGATAGGCGAAGAGGTCACCCTTCCCCATGTGTGGGATCGGGTGTCCCGGAATGCCGGTGTCACCCGTGGACGAGACCGCTGGGATTCCCGCCTCGTGGCCCACGTCCGTAGCCTGGACGACTGGCTCGCGTCGCCTGCCGCGCAGGAGCGGGACGCCTACGCTCGTCACGTCGAGTTCGAACGGGACCAAACGCTGCGTCTGCGAGGAATCGTCGGGCAGCTCTTTCAACGGCTCGACCGGCTGCAGCAAATGCGGCCCGCCCGCGAATTCATCGACGAAGTCGACTCCATCGTTCGCGACTACCTGCGTCCCGATGCGGAGGGCCTTCCCGAAGTGCGAGAGGCCATCGCGCAGCTCGGAACCATCGACGCGGTCGACGGGCGCTTCGACCTCGACACGTTCGCACGTATGCTCCGCGCGAATCTGGAGTCGGCCTACACGCGCGAGGTGCGCTTCAGCGAGGGCGTGCTCGTCGCTGACTACCGCAGCGCAGCCGGGCTGCGGTTCCGCCGCGTGGTCCTTTGCGGCGCTTACGAAGGGGTTCTGCCCGCCGGCCCGGGCGACGATCCGCTGATCGACGACCTCGAATGGTCGCGGCTGCGACAGCGGCATCCGTTCATCGAGGACCGCGCCGCACGGCTCGACCGAGCCCGAGAGGCTGCGGAGCGTGCCATCACGAGCGCCAGCGAACTGGTGGTCTGGACCTGCCCCCTCTTCGAGCCCAGCGGAACACGGGAGTACTACCCTTCCCCGCTCATGGTGCGCGAAGCCGCCAAGCGCGATGCGACGCTCGCGAACGCTTCCAACCTCCGCCGCGCAGGGGCGCGAGACGGCTGGCTACGCCGCGGGTCCTCCACCCTGGCCCTCATGCTGCGTGGCCCCGTGCTCGACGAAGGCGAGCTCTCCCTGCGCCAGAGCGTGGAGCTGCGTCGCTCGGGACGAGGCATCGATCGCAGCCATCGGCTGTGGCGTGCCGTCGAGATGCTGCGAGCTCGCAGGAGCCCGACCTTCACCGAATGGGACGGCAACCTGAGCGCACTCGGGAATCCCCTCTGGCTTGCGGTTCCGAATCCGACCTCGCCGACCACGCTGGAGCTGTACGCGATGTGCGGGTTCCGGTTTCTGTGCGACACCATGCTCCGCCTGAACGTGGTCGAGGAGCCAGAAGATCGAGACACCATGGACGCGCTGACTCGGGGGGATCTCGTGCACAAGGCCCTCGAGCGCTTTTTCGTCGAACGCAAGGGGCAAGGCAGGCCGAGGGCTCACGAGGCGTGGACCGGCGAAGACCGTGCGCGGCTGATGGAGATTCTGGACGAGGTGCTGGCCACGACCCGTCAACAGGGTCGGGGCGGCCTCGACATCTACCATGTTCACGAGGCGCGCACGCTCGCCAACGACCTCAGCCGATTCCTCGAAGAAGACACGGCCTTTCGCGCTTCTACCGGGGGCGTGCCCGTGGCGTTCGAGGCGCCGCTCCCAGAGACCCAGGTCGGCGGCCTGACACTGCGCGGATACGTCGACCGCATCGACCGAGCTCCCGATGGCCGCGCCTGGGTCATCGACTACAAGACTGGCAGTTCCTTCCGCTACCACGACATCAAACAGAGCGCGCCGTTCGGGAATGGAACGAAGCTGCAACTCGCGGCGTACGCGCTCGCCGTGCCCGACGCCACGAATGTGGAATCGCTGTACTGGTTCATCACCGAGCGCGCGAACTATGAGCAAAGGGGCTTTCGCGTCACCGACGACATTCGTGAGCGGTTCGACGCAGTGGTGGGCGCCATCGCGACGGGCGTGGCGCGGGGCGCTTTCCCCGCCGTGCCCAACTCGGACGGCGGCGACGTCTTTGAAAATTGCCGCACGTGCGAGTTCGACCGCATCTGTTCTCGCCGGCGGGACGACGAATTCGAGGACAAGAAGAACGACCCCGGGTTCCGTCCCTGGCTGGACGTGGGCGCGACGGCGAGGGGAAACCTGCTGTGAACGGCCTGGAGCGCATCGAGAACGAGGCGAGACGGCGCATCCGCGAGCGGCTCGATGGGACGCTCTTCGTCGAAGCCGGCGCAGGCACCGGCAAAACGCGCGCGCTCGTCGAGCGTGTCGTGGCCCTCGTCTTGAACGGCACGCCCATCGACCGCATCGTCGCCATCACCTTCACCGAGAAGGCGGCAGCCGAACTGCGCGAACGCGTCCGCTCGGCGCTCGAACAATCGGCGCCGAACGATCCCACTCAGACGCAACGCGTTCGTGACGCGCTGGCGTCCCTAGATCGGGCCGAGCTCTCGACCATTCACGCGTTCTGCCTCGGCGTGCTTCGGACGTTCGCCGCTGAAGCGGGCGTCGATCCCGCATTCACCGTCGCTGACGAGATGACCGCCGAGCGCCGCTTTCAGGAGCGCTGGCGGCTGTACCTCGAGGTTCTAGCGGCAGAGCGGGAGGCTCAAGAGGCGATCGACCGCGTTCTCAGCCTAGGCATGACCACCAGCGAGATCGAGCAGCTCGTGCGAGCGGTGCGCGATCGAACGGAGCTGCTGCCCGTCCTCGAGAAGCTTCTTGCGGACGCGGGCGATCCTCCACGGCTGGACATCGCCGAGCTTCGCCAGCGGCTCGCCGCCGTGAACCTCGACGACGTACCTGCGGACGACCGTCTCCGATGCCACATCGAGGCGCTGCGCTCACTGCTCGACCGAATGTCGCGCAATACCCAAGCCAGCGAGGTCACCCTCGCGATGTCCTCCGCCATTCTCTTGGCCAAGCCGAGCAACTTGGGAAACCAGCGGAACTGGGGCGGCCGCGACGTGATTGCCGAGGCACGCCAGATCGCCGCTGGGGTGGCTGACACGCTGGCCGACGCGCTGACGGCTCACCGAAGGCAGGCGCTCGCCCGCCTTCTCCCGTTCATCTTCCGATTCGTCCGCGAGGACGCCAACGCGCGCGCTCGCGAGGGCGTCATGGACTTCGACGATCTCGTCCGTCGTGTGCGTGACCTCCTCGCATCGAGCCCGGAGGCGCGCCGTGCGCTGCGCCGCCGTTACAGCGTCATGCTCATTGACGAGTTCCATGATACGGACCCACTCCAGGTCGATATCGCTCTCGCCTTCGCCACCGACCCCGATACGGGGGCGCTGGAACCGGGCCGCCTCTTCCTCGTGGGCGACCCCAAGCAGTCCATCTACCGCTTCCGCAGGGCCGACATGGCCGTATACGCGCGGACCCGGAACACCATCGAGAACGCCGGCGGCGAGTTCCCCGAGCTCGTGGTCAACCGCCGCTGCCGCAAGCCGATCGTCGACTGGGTGAACGCCGTGTTCGCTTCGCTCATCGGTGACGGGGGAGCGCCGCATATCCAGCCGCCCTATCGTCCGATCGGTCACGTGCGTGAGCAGGACCTACGCGGTCCGGGCGTCGCATGGTTCGGGGAAGAGATCGACGAGAACGCGGCGGCGGTCCGTCGGCGAGAAGCGGAAGCGGTCGTCTCGTGGTGCCTGCAGGCGACGACGGAGCCGTGGGAGGTGTGCGGGCCGGACGATGTGCCCCGGCCTGCGCGCCTTCGCGACATCGCGATCCTCATCCCGACTCGGACGTGCCTCGGGGCGCTCGAGCGCGCCTTCGCGACATCGCGATCCTCATCCCGACTCGGACGTGCCTCGGGGCGCTCGAGCGCGCCTTCCAGCGAGCAGGTGTTCCTTACCGCGTCGAGGGCGGTAGCCTCGTCTACCAAACCCAAGAGGTGCGGGACCTCATGAACTGTCTGACGGCGATCGACGACCCGGCCGACGAAGTGGCCATCGTCGGCGCGCTCAGGAGCCTCGCGTTCGCCTGCTCGGACGTCGATATCGCCCGGTTTCGCGCCGAGGGTGGGCGGTTCGATTACCTGCGCCCGGACCTCGATGGCCGGGACGGACCCATCGCCGTAGCGCTTCGAACGTTGCGGGCGTACCACCAGACGCGGCACGATGGCTCGCTCGCCTCGCTGGTCGAGCGCTTCGTGCGCGAACGTGGCCTCGCGGACGTCGGGATCCTCGACCGTGGGGACAGGAACACGTTCCGACGGGCACGGTTCGTGGCCGAGCAGGCGCGCGCGTTCGAAGCCGACGGACCCCAGACCTTGCGAGGCTTCATCACCTGGCTCGAACGGCGGGCGACCCAGGTCGTCCTCGATCACGAGGGTGTGGGCATCGACGACGACGAGGACGCCGTACGCATCCTGACGATTCACGGTGCCAAAGGCCTCGAGTTTCCCATCGTCATCCTCGCTGGCCTCGACATCGGCTCGCCGCCCGACGCGTCCGTCTTGGTGGTCGACCGAGGCTCCGAGCGGGCCTCTTTCAGGGTCGGGCCGTCCAGCCGGCGGTTCGAACTCGGCGACCCCGAGGTGCACGAGGCCGAGCAGCAGCACGAACAGGCCGAGCGAGCCCGTCTGTTGTACGTCGCCGCGACACGCGCCCGCGATCACCTCCTCATATCGCTGTTCCACTCCAGCCGGAGGAGCAAGGATGCGACGCCGGCAAGGCGGCTCATCGAAGCGGGCGCGCGCGAACGCGCCCCGAAAGCGACGTCGTCTCCGCAACCCGCGGCCCGCCCAGTGCAGGCATTCGCGGAGACCCAGGTCGACCTTCCCTCGAGACTCGACCCCGAAGCATTCCGGCAGCAGCGCCGGGAGCTCGTCGCTTCGGCCGCGCGGCGCCGCTACACGAGCGCCACCGCGCTGGGGCGATGGCAGGCTGCCCGTGCGGAGACGCCCGACGAGGAGCCTCCCGCCGACGAGAGCGAGCCTTGGTCGCGCGGCAAGGGGAGCACGCATCTCGGGCGCGCCGTGCACGCAACCCTGCAAAGCGTCGGCCTCGATGCCGACGACGCCACCATCGAGGCGTTCGCCCGCGCCCAGGCCGTGGCCGAGGCGATCCCCGATCGCGCGGGCGAGGTCGCCGAACTCGTGCGACGCGCCCTGCGAACGGATGCGGCGCGACGCGCGCGCTCCGCCACACGGGCGCTCCGCGAGGTCCCGTTCGTCGTTCACGTGGACGGCGCCGTCCTCGAAGGGTTCGTCGACCTGGTCATCGAGACGCCCGAGGGCATCGAGATCATCGACTGGAAGACGGATAGCGTCGCGGAGGACCGTGTCGACGAGCGCCTGCGGTCGTATGCGCTCCAGGCCGGACTGTACGTGCTGGGCGTCGAGGCGGCGACACGGCGGCCGGTGCGCGCCGTGACGTACGTCTTCGTCCAACCCGGCATGGAACGAAGCCCCGGGGCGCCAGCGGACCTCGCGGCCATGGCGCGAAACGTCCTCACACAGGACGCGAGTGCTTCCTGACGGGCGACGCCTCTAGCTCACCCGTACCGCCCACACGATCTGCCGCTGATCGTACGATCTTGTCGCGGGGTCGAAGGTGCCGGTGCACGTGATCAGGGTCACCGACTCCTGTAGCGTCGCGCGTACGATTTCGGGCCAGTTCGCCGATGCCCCATCGGCCGTGCGGTTCCACTCGACGATGTAGCGCAGCACCGTGCCATCGTCGAGCACGATCTGGATCTCATCGCCCGGCTGCAACTGGCGCAGGTTCCAGAAGACTGCGGGGCCGTAGTTCACGTAGTCCACGTGGCCCGAGATGATCGAGTTGCCGCCGACGCCCGGAATGCCGCCCCGGGCGTTCGAGTTCTGGGAGAAGTCGTACCAGGCCACGTCCGTCGGCCCCTTGGGATTCCCCATCACGCCATCCGGGCCCACGGTTCGTACGGTGAAGGGCGCATCGACGCCGATCTTGGGGATGATCAGCCGCGTGGCGCGGAATGTCCCGGACACCGTCGTGCCAGGACCCCGCATGCGGAGGTCCTCGTCCGTGAGGGTCGCCGCGGGCCCCGAGGCCGGCTCCGGGGTGAGGTGCCCGCCGGAGACGCCCTCCTGCGTAGGCGGAACGTTCGTCGCCGTCTTGGTCGGCGCCGCCGTTCCAGAAGGCGTCCCTCCGGCGACCTGCTCGTCGTCCGAACCCCCGGACGAGAACGCTCCCGCCGCGGCAGCGATCCCGAGCGCCACCGCCGCGATGAGCACGATTCCGCCCAACCCGGCCGCGACCCGCGTCCTGGGGTCGAGCCGGCGCACCCGTTCCAGCAACTCCTGCAATGTCACGAAGCCGCACCTCCCGTGGATTCTGGCTCAGCCACGCATTGTACGGTGCGACCCGGGGCGGAACCAGCACCTACCGAACGCTGTGGTCACACCGCGCCGGGTCGCAACCCACCGGGGATGTCGAGCGATAGCGGTGGTGCGGCGGCCGGCCGACGCGGGCGGGACAACGCACCGCCCCGCCCTCAACTGCTGATGAGCTGCCGGAGCACGTACGGCAAGATCCCGCCGTGACGGTAGTACTCCACCTCGACCGGCGTATCCACGCGCGCCACGACCGTGAACCGCTTTTCGCTTCCGTCCGCGGAGCGCGCTCGAACGGTGAGGCGCGCCCCCGGCTCGAGTCCCTCAGCGATTCCCTGGATGTCGAAACGCTCGGTGCCGTCGAGTCCCAATGATTCCACGGACTGGCCGGGCTCGAACTGTAGCGGCAGCACGCCCATGCCGACGAGATTGCTCCGGTGAATGCGCTCGAAGCTCTCGGCGATGGCGGCACGCACCCCGAGAAGCGCCGGCCCCTTCGCTGCCCAATCACGTGACGAGCCAGAGCCGTATTCCTTGCCCGCGAGCACGAGCAGCGGCACGCCCTCCTCGCGGTATCGCATGGCCGCATCGTAGATGGTCATGTGCTCCCCGTCCGGCAGGTGTCGAGTCCACCCTCCTTCGGTCCCCGGGGCGAGCCGGTTGCGCAGCCGGACGTTGGCGAAGGTGCCGCGCATCATCACTTCGTGGTTCCCGCGCCGCGCGCCGTACGAGTTGAAGTCCTTGGGTTCCACACCGTGCTCGATGAGGTATCGGCCCGCCGGGCTGTCCGGAGCGATGGAGCCTGCCGGGGAGATGTGATCGGTCGTGACCGAGTCGCCCACCCAGACCAGCACGCGGGCGCCTTCGATATCACGCAGCGGCTCGGGAGCCGGCGGCATGGCTTCGAAGAACGGCGGCTTGCGCACGTACGTCGACGCAGGATCCCAGGCGAAGTGATCACCGGATGGAACGGGCAGCGCGCGCCACTCCTCGGTTCCCTCGAACGCGGACCCGTACTCCCGCCGGAACATCTCCGAACGGATGACCTGCATCGCTTCCTGAATCTCGCGCTGGTCCGGCCAGATGTCGCGCAGATACACGGGCCTGCCGTTCTGGTCGGTCCCGAGCGGCTCGCTGAGTGGGTCGAAGTCCATGCGCCCCGCCAGCGCATATGCGACGACGAGAGGCGGTGAAGCCAAGTAGTTCGCCCGCACCAGCGGATTGATGCGCCCCTCGAAGTTCCGATTCCCGGAAAGCACGGCAACGGCGACGAGGCGGCCTTCTTCGACCGCCTTGGCGATCTCCGGCGGTAGCGGGCCGGAGTTGCCGATGCACGTGGTGCAGCCGTACCCGACGAGGTAGAAGCCGAGCCGCTCCAGATACGGCAAGAGCCCGGCCTCTCGGAGGTAGTCCGTGACCACCTTGGAACCCGGCGCAAGGCTCGTCTTGACCCAGGGCTTTCGCGTGAGCCCCCGCTCCACGGCCTTCTTGGCCAAGAGCCCCGCACCGATCATGACCTCCGGATTCGACGTGTTGGTACAGCTCGTGATGGCGGCGATGACGACCGAGCCGTGTTCCAGGTCGAAGGTCTCGCGTTCGGCCTGCACGGTGACCCGTTTGCTGACGGCTGCGGCTTCAGGTGACGGCGCTGACGTCTCGGGAGCGCCTCCCTCCTCGAGCCACTTGAGCAGTCGCTCGCCGTTGAGCGAGGGGTCTTGCTCGCGGAGCGTGGCGACGAGCGCCTCGCGGAACGCTCGCTTGGCCCGGGAGAGGGGTACGCGGTCCTGTGGCCGCTTCGGGCCCGCGAGGCTCGGCTCGACGGTGCGTAGATCGAGCTCGATGGTGTCCGAGAAAAGGGGCTCGGGCGTGTCGTCGGTGCGGAACAGGCCCTGCTCCTTACAGTACGCCTCGACGAGCCGGATGAGGTTCTCATCACGCCCTGTAAGGCGAAGGTACTCGAGGGTCGCGTCATCGACAGGGAAGAAGCCGCAGGTGGCGCCGTATTCTGGCGCCATGTTGGCGATGGTAGCCCGGGTGGCGACGGGCAGGCTGCTCAAGCCGGGGCCATAGAACTCGACGAACTTGCCCACCACTCCCTTGGCACGCAGCATTTGCGTGACCGTCAGGACGAGGTCGGTGGCCGTGGCGCCTTCGGGCAGGTGGCCGGTGAGTTTGAACCCGACCACCTCCGGGATCAGCATCGACAGCGGCTGACCGAGCATCGCAGCCTCAGCTTCGATGCCACCGACGCCCCATCCCAGCACGCCCAGGCCGTTCACCATCGTGGTGTGCGAGTCGGTGCCCACGAGGGTGTCGGGGTACGCTTCGACCGTGCCACCGTTGCGGCGGACGAACACCACGCTGGCCAGGAACTCGATGTTGACCTGATGCACGATGCCCATGTCGGGTGGCATCACCCGCAGGCCGGAGAACGCCCCCTGCGCCCACCGCAGGAGGGCGTACCGCTCGCGGTTGCGCTCCATCTCCAGCCTGGCGTTCTCGCGGAACGCCTCCGGACTGCCGAACACGTCGACCTGAACGGAGTGGTCGATGACCAAATCGACAGGCTGGAGCGGGTTGATGCGCCGGGGATCACCGCCTAGATCGCGCATCGCATCGCGCATCGCCGCCAGGTCGACGATCGCAGGCACGCCCGTAAAGTCCTGAAGGAGCACGCGCGCTGGCATGAAGGCGATTTCGCGTTCGGCCGACTCCCCGGGTGTCCACGAGGCGAGGGCACGGATGTCATCCTCCGTCACGGTACGGCCATCTTCGCGCCGGAGCAGGTTCTCGAGGAGCACCTTGAGCGAATAGGGAAGCCGGTCAACGCGGCCGACACCGGTCTTCTCGAGAGCATCCAGACGATAGATGTGATAGGGTACGTCTGCGACAGTGAGTGTCGCGCGACTCCCGAAGCGGTCACGTGGGCCGAAGGCCATCGTCGACTCCTTCCGCTCGACTGCACGCCGCGCTTCCCAGCGTCGCGGCGTCGGGATGCAGTTCCATCCTATCCCGAACCGCTGCCTGGCGGCAGTGCCGCCGGCGAAAGAGAACAATGCGGGACCAACGAAACATAACAGTGTGTAAAGAACGTGACGCCGAAAGCGATGCGCGGTTCCCTGAGTCGCTACCTTGTGGTAACTTCATTAATCGCAGTCACTAGAGGAGGTTCAGATGCTTTCGTCAGAGCTGTACCCCGCCGCCCCCGTATGGACTCTGATCAACGAACTCTACTGGATGGCGAACAAGTTGCTGGAGCGCCGGTTGTACGCCCTCGAGATCTCGGTGTCACAGGCGCGCGTGCTGGTCATCGTCAAAGAGCGTCAGCCGGTCAAGCCGAGCCTCATCGCTCTGCTTCTGTTCCAGGAGACGCAGTCCATTACCGGCATCCTGCACCGTATCGAGTCGAAGGGCTGGATCGAGCGCGTGCCAGACCCTAAGGACAAGCGCGCCATCGGACTCCAGTTGACCAAGGCGGGCACAGAGATCGTCGACAAGGTCTTGGCCCAGGCGAAGGACCTCAACAACGTGCTGTTCAACGTGCTCACCAAGGCCGAGCAACAGTCGGCGCTGAAGGCGCTGAAGAAGATCCGATCTCGCGGCTTCGAGATGCCGGAGACCGACTTCAAACTACGGCGCGCATCCCTGCACGAAGTCTGGTCGACCTAGCTCGCGCGTCGCTGGCGAGAGGGCTACCGCGTGCACGGCCCGGGGTGACGTCCCGGGCCGTTGCCCCCTTTCCCCGGCCAGCCGCACACTGTGGGTGTGACACGATCTGACGCTCTGGA
>FWWL01006684.1_pt1 | contig 16417 bp, 12 predicted proteins | sample 2228331 | NCBI WGS metagenome assembly FWWL01 (sample SAMEA103939775, study PRJEB20133) | metagenome
TGGTGGTCCGTTGAGCCGTTGAGCGTTGAGCGCTGGGTCGCAAGCCCAGCGCCTTGTCTTTTGTTAATTTCTCGCCCTGGGCAGGGGCGCGCGGCATCCTCCCTGAGACTAAGGCGCGAGCGTTCGTTGCGCGCGCTTTTTTAGCTCAGATCCTGCTTTTGTTGCGCCCCTGCGCTGTTGGGGCGGCTTTCTGCACGCGTTTGTTGCTTCCGGCCAGCGTGGCGCGCAATTCGGTCCCCGCCGGTGCTCAAGCAGCGCGGCGCAAAAGGCGCGCTTGCGCTGCTTAAGAACCGCAGAGCACAAGGCACTTGATCGGCCAGAGGGATGGTGTCATCATCTGCCAATAAGAGAGCGGCCGCGGGGGCGGGGTGGAAAAATGAGCGGCCGAGCATCGATGACAGCGGGAGGAGGTTAATGCATCGGATCACGATGGTCGTGAATGGGCGGCAGGTTTCGGCCGACGTTGAAGGGCGAACGCTCCTTGTGCAGTTCTTGCGGGAGGGGCTTGGGCTGACGGGCACGCATGTGGGCTGTGACACGGGTCAATGTGGGGCGTGCGTGGTGCATCTTGACGGGGTTCCGGTCAAATCGTGCCTCATCTTAGCAGTCGACGTTGCCAGCTCCGAGGTAACCACGATCGAAGGGATGGCCAATCCCGACGGCAGCCTGAGCCCGCTGCAGCAGGCTTTTCAGGATCACCACGGGCTGCAGTGCGGCTTCTGTACGCCGGGGATGGTGATGATGGCGGCTGGTTTGCTCAAGGAGAACCCGAAGCCCACCGAGGCCGAGGTCCGGCACTATCTCGAAGGCAATCTCTGCCGCTGCACGGGCTATCACAACATCGTCAAGGCGGTGTTGGCTGCTTCGGGGCAAGATGTGAGCCAAATCGACGCTCTTGCCGCGGAATAAGGCGCACCTCCGAGGTGCCGAGAAGGCGGCTTTCGGGGTGGGGCGTGCAAGGACTTTGCCGGGCGCGGCTTTCGCTGCAGGCGATGGCTGATCAGGGAGGAGAATTATGCCGAAGGATGGGATCGGCGAGCGTGTCAAGCGCCGCGAGGACCTCAGGTTTTTAACCGGGCGTGGACGCTATACCGACGACATCAACCTGCGCGGGCATGCTTATGCGTACATCTTGCGCAGCCAGGTGGCCCATGGCCGCATCCGGCGGATCGATACCGCAGCGGCTGCTGCGATGCCGGGGGTGATCCGGATCTTCACCGCAGCTGATCTTCAAGGTGTTGGCGGTGTGCCGTGTGGTTGGGTGGTCACGGGGCGCGACGGCAAACCAAACGCGGCGCCGAAGCACCCCGTTTTGGCCGAGGGCCCCGTGGCCCATGTGGGCGATCCGATCGCCTTGGTGGTGGCCGAAACGCTCGAACAGGCCCGCGACGCGGCCGAAGCAATTGTTGTTGATATCGAGGAGCTGCCCGCAGTGCTCGACATGACGGCGGCGCTCGCCGATGGCGCGCCGCTTGTGCACGAGGAGATCGGCAGCAATCTCTGCTACGATTGGGGCTTCGTCGAGGAGAACAAGGTCAAGGTTGATGAAGCCTTTGCGCGGGCGGCGCATGTGGTTAGCCTTGAGCTGGTCAACAACCGGCTGGTGCCGAATGCCATGGAGCCACGCGCGGCGCTCGCCGATTACGACCCCGGTACCGACCAGACAACGCTCTATACGACAACACAGTCACCGCATGTGATTCGGCTCTTGCTGGGGGCCTTTGTGATGGGGATCCCTGAACACAAGCTGCGGGTGGTGGCGCCTGATGTGGGCGGCGGGTTTGGCTCGAAGGCCTTTCACTATGCGGAGGAGATCTTAGTCACGTTTGCCGCGCGGGCACTGCGGCGGCCGGTGAAATGGACCGCCTCGCGCTCAGAAGCTTTCATGTCGGATGCGCAAGGGCGTGACCATATCAGCCGCGTCGAGTTAGCGCTTGATGCCGATCACAATTTCATTGCCTTCCGGTCAGAGACCCTAGCCAATATGGGCGCTTATCTGAGCACTTTTGCGCCTGCGATCCCGCAGTTTTTCCACGCCACGTTGCTTGCTGGTAACTATCGGACGCCGCTGATCTATACGCGCGTGCGGGCGGTTTTTACAAACACCGTTCCGGTCGACGCCTATCGGGGGGCGGGCCGGCCAGAGGCGACGTATCAGCTCGAGCGGGTGATTGACAAGGCGGCGCGCGAGCTTGGGATTGATCCCGCAGAGTTAAGGCGAAAGAATTTCATTCGACCAGACGAGTTTCCTTATCGGACGCCGGTTCAGACAGTCTATGACATCGGCAATTTCCATGCCACGCTCGACAAAATGCTCGAACTTGCCGATTATGCCGGCTTCCCGGCGCGGGTCGAGGAATCTAAACGGCGCGGCCGTTTGCGTGGCTTCGGCATTGCCCACTACATCGAATCCTGCGGGGTTGGTCCATCGCAAATTGTGGCACGGTTTGGCGGCGGCGCCGGCTTGTGGGAGTCAGCCACGGTGCGGGTGAACGCGACGGGATCGGTCACGGTTTTAACCGGCTCCCACTCGCACGGTCAGGGGCATGAGACAACCTTTACGCAAATCGTGTCCGAAATGCTCGGCATCCCTGCATCCCAAATCGAGATCGTCCACGGGGATACCGCGCGGGCGCCGATGGGCATGGGCACCTACGGGTCGCGCTCGGGGCCGGTTGGCGGCGCGGCCATCGTGCGCGCTACCGGCAAGGTGATCGACAAGGCAAAAAAGATCGCTGCCCATCTTCTCGAGGCAGCAGAGGTCGATATCGAGTTCAAAGATGGAAAGTTTCGGGTGGCAGGCACAGATCGCGCCGTTGAGTGGGGCCAGGTTTGTCTTGCCGCCTATGTGCCGCACAACTATCCGCTCGATAAGCTTGAACCTGGGCTTGAGGAGACGGCCTTCTACGACCCGAACAACTTCACCTTCCCGGCAGGGGCTTATGGCTGCGAGGTCGAAGTTGACCCTGAAACCGGAAAGGTCACGATCCTGCGCTTCACCGCGGCGGATGATTTTGGAACCGTCATCAACCCGATGATTGTTGAGGGGCAGGTACACGGCGGGCTTGCGCAGGGGATCGGGCAGGCGTTGCTCGAAACCTGCGCCTATGACGAAAACGGCCAGCTCCTGACCGGTTCGTTCATGGATTATGCGATGCCGCGGGCTGACGACCTGCCGTCCTTTGTGGTTGATCACTCCTGTGTCACGCCCTGCACCCACAATCCGCTTGGGGTTAAGGGATGCGGCGAGGCAGGGGCAATCGGCGCGCCACCCGCGGTGGTCAATGCGGTGATCGATGCCCTACACCGGGGCGGCTACACCCATGTCACCCACATCGACATGCCGCTGACGCCCGCGCGTGTCTGGGCGGCAATGCACGGCAAACACTAAAGGGCGGAGGGGCTGGCCATGTATGCCTTTGATTTTGTCAAACCAAACACACTGGCCGATGCTGTGGCAGCGCTCCGTACGGAAGGCGCGATTCCGCTTGCGGGTGGACAAACGCTCGTGCCTGCGCTGAGGCAAAGGCTCAATGCGCCGAAAGCACTTGTCAGCCTAACTGGAATTGCCGCGTTGCAGGGCGTGCGGCGCGACGGGGCGGAGCTTGTCATTGGGGCCGCAACGCCACACGCGGTTGTGGCCCGCGAGGCCAAGGTGCACTACCCGGCGCTTGCAGCTCTTGCCGGGGGCATTGGCGATCCGGCCGTGCGTAACCGCGGCACAATCGGTGGCAGCCTAGCGAATAACGACCCTGCGGCTTGCTACCCGGCCGCGGTGCTCGCCTCAGGCGCAACGGTGGTCACAGATCGGCGCCGCATTGAGGCTGACGATTTCTTTCAAGGCATGTTCACAACGGCCCTTGAAGAGGGAGAGATCATCACCGAGGTTCGCTTCCCGATCCCCGAGCGGGCGGCTTACGCGAAGTTTCCGCAGCCTGCCTCGCGCTTTGCCCTGGTCGGTGTCTTCGTGGCGAAGTTCCAAGCCGGCGTGCGCGTGGCTGTCACCGGTGCGTCGCAAGGTGGCGTCTTCCGTTGGGCCGAGGCTGAGGCCGCCCTTTCTGCCAACTTCCGGCCCGAGGCGGTGGCGGGGCTCACGGTGCGCGCAGACGGCATGATTGCCGATTTACATGGCAGTTCTGCTTATCGTGCGCATCTTGTGGGCGTCATGACCCGCCGTGCCGTGGCTGCGGCTATGGGTTAGCCGCGCCGGGTTTTGCCAAGAGAACCCGCCCGCTTGGCCGGGCCAACGGAGGACGTTTCTATAAGTGCATGAGAAAGAAGTGCATGAGAAAGGCGCAGAACAGAGCTATAACCCCGGGGTGGAGGAAAAGCCCCAGGCACGCGCTCGAGGCCTTTGTCTGCCTTTTCATGAGGAACAGCGCTTCAGATGCGGGGGATGCATGCGCGCGCAGAGCTTAGGCGAGCTTTCCGGGTGGCACATACCCACAAGCGCCTTGGCCTATGCCCTTGACTGGCGTGATCCCGGGGTAGGAAGCGGCAACAATCCGCGACCTTCCCCCTCCGCCCGGGGTTGGGCAAGACGCTTGCGGCCTTGAGCACGCTGCCCGGCCTCCTGCCTTCGCGCGAGCGGAGGCCAGGATGGGGTAAAGCAAGCGGCGAGGCAAACGCCCGATAGCCAGCCTCAAAATCCAAAAACCCGGCCTGATTTGGGCCGTTCACTCAAGCCGAGGCCAAGATGTGCAAGATATCGCCATCTTGCACCTCATAGCCGCGCCCCTCGAGCCTTAGTTTCCCGGCTTCGCGCGCGCGGGCTTCCCCGCCGCAAGCGATGTAATCGTCATAAGAGACGACCTCAGCGCGGATAAACCCGCGCTCAAAGTCAGAATGAATGACGCCTGCGGCTTGCGGAGCAAGCGTTCCGGCTGGGATCGTCCAGGCTCGCGCCTCTTTCGGGCCAACGGTGAAAAATGTTCTGAGCCCCAAAAGCTGGTAGCCCGCCCGAATCAAGCGGTTCAATCCCGGCTCCTCGAGCCCAAGCGCGGCCAGAAAGGCGTTTGCCTCGTCCTCAGAGAGCTGAGCAAGCTCTTCTTCGATGCGGGCCGAGATGACGACTGACACCGCCCCTTCCGCGCGGGCAAGCTCGGCCACGCGTTCTGTCCAAACGTTGCCCGTCGCCGCTTCTGTCTCCGCGACATTGCAAACATAAAGCACAGGCTTGGCGGTCAGAAGATGGAGCTGGCGCCAAAGCTTACGCTCATCACCGCTTACGGCGACCGTTCGGGCAGGCAGCCCGGCCTTGAGCGCCTCTTCAGCGCGGGCAAGAAGGCGATCAAGCTCATGGGCCTCACGGTCTCCGCTTTTGAGTTTTCGTGCTAAATTCGCGCGCCGGCGCTCAACCGACTCGAGATCGGCCAGCATGAGCTCGGTTTCAATCGTTGCGGCATCGGCAAGGGGGTCGATCCGCCCCTCGACATGGGTGATATCGGGGTCTTCAAAACAACGCAGCACATGCGCGATCGCATCAACTTCGCGAATATGGGCCAGAAATTGATTGCCAAGCCCCTCCCCTCGCGAGGCCCCGCGCACGAGTCCCGCAATATCAACAAAGGTCATCCGCGCGGGGATGATCTGGCGCGAAGCGGCAATCTCGGCAAGGCGCATAAGCCGAGGGTCCGGCACCGCCACCTCGCCCACGTTCGGTTCAATTGTGCAGAAAGGGAAATTTGCCGCCTGCGCTGCCGCGGTGCGGGTCAGTGCATTAAACAGCGTGGACTTGCCGACATTCGGCAGCCCGACAATACCCATCCGAAAGCCCATGACACCCTGTTTTTCTTCGTGCTGGCGCGCGGTTTAGGCGAGTTGCCTTGGCGCTGCAACAGAGGCCGTGGGGCAACCGCGTGCGCAGCGTTCGGTGGCCGGGTTTTACAAAGGCGGCACCACGCGCGCTCGAGCCCTAGCCGCGCGCCTTTGGCGTGGTTTAGGAGGGCTTGGCCACAACCACCCAAAGGACCGCGATCACGACCACCACGCTGATTTCGTTGAAAACGCGCAGAAAGCGATCGCTTTCCCGAAACACGCCTTGCCGCGCGCGCCAGACCAAAATGCCCGTCCAGGCGTAATGCGCAACGAGCAGCGCAACAAGGCCAAGCTTGAGCCACACCCAAAAAGCCATATCCCAGCGCACAGCGCCAAGCCAAAGACCAGAGCCGATGGCAATCACCCCAAGCCCAGCCGAGAAGCGATAAAGCCGGATTGTGAGATCCCCAAGCGGACCAAAGGCATTGAGCCGGTCCCACTCGCGCTTCCAGAAGATGAGCGCGCGCGGGACGGCGAAGATCGACGTCATCCAGCCCATTACGCATAAGAGGTGAAGGATCTTGAGCCAATCCATGGGCGTTGTTTCGCCGAAGGAATGAGCCGCCGCAAGAGGCAGTGCCAAAGTCCGGCTTCGTTGCAAGGGGCCGGGGACATGCTGCTCGGCAAGAGGGGCCGGAGCAAAGCGCGCGCCTTGTCGCTAAGCACACAGGCAAGGCAGCAGGGGCACGCTTTCGATCCGTCCCGGCGATCCGCCCGGCGCCAAACCCGCAAAGGCACGGGCAGAACGCATGGCGGCATAGGTGGATGCGGCCGAAGCATGATCTGCCCGGGCGGATAAAGGCTCGATACCTGCGCGAACCTGAGCGCGCAATTCTGTGCGCAAAGGGCGGGCTCCGTCCGAAGGTCTCGCCCGGCGCTCAGAGCCAGCCGAACGGGCGCGGCAGCCCTCTCATAGCCCCTGCTCCACGCTGGCACTGCCCGCGTTACCCCGCGGCGGAAAGCTCGACGGCGTTCTTTCGTGTCAGGCCGCAGCCCCTTTCGGGACCTCTCAGCCAACGCTTGCGCCGGGATGCCTTCAGATTGCCCTGTCCCTCAGGGCGGCCAAGAAAGGGGCACCGTACCCTGGGTCGAACCCAAAAACCACCTCATCAGGGATTGAGGCTGCCTGAGGGCTCTCAGCCGACCTTTCGCAAAGACCACACGTGAGGCTCGCCGTAAAGGCCTGAGCCCAGACTTTGCGCCAAACTTTGGATTGACGGTAACCTATTTGATCTTCCCTTCCCGATACTCGACGTGCTTGCGCGCGATCGGGTCATATTTGCGGATCGAGAATTTCTCGGTCATCGTCCGCGTGTTTTTCTTCGTCACGTAGAAATGACCTGTTCCTGCCGTCGAGTTGAGACGGATTTTAATTGTGCTTGGCTTTGCCATAAGCGCCTCTCCACCTGAAACGATCGACGAAAAGCCCTCCGCGCCACGGGGAGGGTGCAGCTCATCACCTTGCTATGGCTTGGACGGCACTCGAAGTCAACGCCTTGCATGCTTTTGGCCGAAAGCGAGGCGTTGCAACGAGCAGCTTAAGCAGGCACGCGCGGAAGGGCCAATCGCCCGCTCCTAGGAGCGCGAGCCTTCGTCCTTTCGCTGACGCAGCAGTTCTTTTGCGACGCGCGCAACTTCCTCTGGGGTGATTTTGAAATGCCGGTAAAGGGCTGGTGCGGGGGCTGAAGCGCCAAAACTCCGCAGGCCGACAAAGCCATCCTCGGGGCGCAAGAGCGCCTCCCACCCCTGCCTGACTGCGGCCTCAACCCCAACCCGGGGGCAAGACCCTAACACCTGCTCGCGGTATTCTTTGGGCTCTGCGGCGAAAAGCTCGAAGGAGGGTGCCGAGACAACCGCAGCGCGGATTCCTTCGCCAGACAAAAGATCAGCCGCGGCAAGCGCAATTGCCACTTCCGAGCCGGTCGCAATGAGGGTCACCGCGCGGTCCTCGACCGGACGGAGGACATAAGCTCCCCGCACGACCCGGTTTTCGCCCGCCTCGGTGCGGATTGTCGGCAGATTTTGCCGCGACAGGGCCAAAACCACGGGGCGGTCGCGACAAGCGAGTGCCACTTCCCAAGCCTCGGCGGTTTCCACCGCATCTGCGGGCCGGATCACCGTGAGGTTCGGCAGAGCGCGCAACGACGCCAGCGTTTCCACCGGCTGATGGGTGGGGCCGTCTTCGCCAAGCCCAATCGAATCGTGCGTCAAAACGTAAATGACAGGCAGCCCCATCAGCGCCGAGAGCCGAATGGCTGGCCTTGCGTAATCGGCAAAGACGAGGAACGTTCCGCCGTAGGGCCGAAACAAGCCGGAAAGCGCCAGCCCATTGAGCGCCGCGGCCATCGCATGCTCGCGCACGCCGAAGTAGATGTAGCGTCCCGCAAACTGGCCAGGCGCCACGGGGTGCATCTGGCGTGTTTTGGTCAGGTTCGAGCCGGTCAAATCGGCCGAGCCGCCCACGGTGAAGGGCAAAACCTCGTTGACGACAGAGAGCGCCATTTCGCTCGCCTTGCGGGTGGCAACCGAGGGGCGCTCGGCAACAAGGCGCGCCTTGTGTTCAGCCATCGGGGCGGCAAGCGGCGCGAGAGACTGGGCGCGATGGGCTTCGAAGGCATCGCGATTGGGGGACTGGCGAAGCCGTTCCTCCCAAGCCTTGCGCGCCTTGGCGCCGCGCTCGGCCACAGGCCGCCAGGCCTCATAAATCTGTTTGGGCATGACAAAGGGCGGATGCGGCCAACCCAATGCGGCCCGCGCCTTGGCAACCTCCTCTTCCCCAAGGGGGGCGCCATGCACCTCGTGCCCGCCTTGTTTCGTTGGCGCGCCATAGCCGATGATTGTGCGACATGCAATCACGCTTGGCCGCTCGTCTGCGCGCGCCGCCACAAGCGCCGCAGCGACCGCTTCCCGATCATGCCCATCGCAAGCCACGACATGCCAGCCTGCGGCGGCAAATCGTGCAAGCTGGTCCATCGACGTGGCAAGGCTCGTCGCTCCGTCGATGGTGATGCGGTTGTCGTCCCACAAAACAATCAGCCGGCTCAGCCGCAGATGCCCGGCAAGATCAATCGCCTCGTGACTGACCCCTTCCATCAAGCAGCCATCGCCCGCGATCACGTAGATGTGATGATCGATGAGGTCCGGAAAGCGCGCGCGCCCCATGGCCTCGGCAAGTGCCATGCCAACCGCCGTGGCAAGCCCCTGCCCCAAGGGCCCGGTAGTGACCTCAACGCCCTTGGTATGGCCAAATTCCGGATGGCCGGGCGTGTGGCTGCCAAGCTGCCTGAAGGCGCGGATCTGGTCCATTCCCATGTCATCGTAGCCAAGGAAATGGTTGATTGCATAGAGAAGCATCGAGCCATGCCCGGCTGAGAGGACGAACCGGTCGCGATTCGGCCAATCAGGCGCGGTGGGGTCAAGGATGATGAAGCGGTTGAACAGAACCGTTGCGACCTCGGCCATGCCCATCGGCATGCCCGGATGGCCAGAGTTTGCAGCTTCGACAGCATCCATAGCCAAAACGCGAATGGCGGTGGCCATGAGAGCTTCGTCAACAAGGGAGGTCGGTGCGGGCGTCATTGCGCTTCTTTCAGAAAAGGGATCTTGCAAGGCGTCTTGCATGCAAACCGTTCCTCACGCCCGATGCTTGAGAGGCCTTCACCAAGCGCGCCAAAGGCACGGGCAAGGCCGCACGGCAAGCGCCGGACAAACACGCCGCGCTTTTGCCCGATCCTGCGGCGCGCGTCCATGCCTAGGCGTGTTTGGCCAGCCATGGTTTGCGTTGCAGTGAGCGAGGTCAGAGAACATCAAAGATCGAAGGTGGCAAGCACAGGCACGTGGTCGCTTGGCCTTTCCCAGCCGCGCAGGGCGCGCATAAGGCGGCTTGAATGCGCAGCGGCAGCGATGTCGTGGCTTGCCCAAATGTGATCAAGCCTGCGGCCCTTATCGGCCTTGTCCCAGTTTGGGCTTCGATAGGACCACCAAGAATAAATCTTGCCCTGCGGGATGTCTTGGCGGGTGATGTCCACAAAGCCGCCGGCCTCGCGCGCTGCCTCGAGGCTTTCGGTCTCAACCGGCGTGTGGCTGACCACGTCCAACAGCGCGCGGTGATTCCAGACATCGTCTTCCCGGGGAGCGATGTTGAGATCGCCCAACAAGATCGTCCGGCGCGGCCGCGCGGCGGCAAAAACCCGCCGCAGTTCATCGACAAAAGCGAGCTTGTGGGCAAATTTCGGATTGGCATCCGGATCAGGAAGGTCTCCGCCAGCTGGCACATAGACGTTATGGATGACCGTGCCATCCTCAAGGGCAACGGCGAGGTGCCGCGCATCATTTTGCCCGCAAAAAGCAATGCTGCCAAGATCGCGAATCGGTAGGCGCGAGAGAACAACAACACCGTTATAGCCTTTGCCTCCGCGCGCGGCGTAATGACGCCAGCCAAGGGCTGCAAAGCGCTCAAGCGGCAGCTGGTCGACTGGGCTTTTGGTTTCCTGCAGGCAAAGTATGTCGGGCGCCTCTTCGTTCAAGAACCGTTCGACATGATTTGCTCTGAGCCGAAGGGAATTGATGTTCCAGGTGGCGATGGTGAAAGGCATTACGGTGCCATTGCTGTTGTTGAAGCGACCGATTGTGTCATTCTGGGGGCTTGGTAGCTCGGAGAGCTGGCAAAAGGAACCCGTTTTGCACCCATGCCTTTGCCCGTAAGCGCTGAGCTGCCGCGCAGAATGAACGGCGACGGTGTTCGTTTTCGTTGCGGCGGACTTGGGAGGTGGCGCAAGCGGGGCATTCTTCATACGCTGGCAAGGGGTGAACGCGCGCGATTGCCGCAAAAGATCAATACCCCGCCCGCGGATCGCGCCGAGGGCGCGCCGGCCCCAGGGGTCAACATGCGCCACCGCCGCTTGAGACCAACATCTTTGCACAAGAAAACCGCACAACTGCAAGCGGCTAACCCCTCTGGACGCGCGCGCACATCGCCGCTATAGAAAAATGTGTTCCGGCGTAGCTCAGCGGTAGAGCAGTTGGCTGTTAACCAATTGGTCGCAGGTTCGAATCCTGCCGCCGGAGCCAATAAAAAGCTTTTAACTTCTGCGGTTTAGAGAAAACCTGTCAAGTCCTCGTAAGCCTCATAGATCCGAGCGCACGCCGCTTGATGCCGGCATAGGCTGGAATCACGTGGCGCGCGGAGGCGTTGGCTAGCGGCTCATGCGCTGTTCCGCTGTTCGTTGTTCACCCACATTCCCACGCGCCTGGGCTCATCGGCGGAAAACAGCGAGCTTCGGTCAGGCCTGTTCAAGGCGGCGATCTGGCGGCGCGCCGCTTTGCTTGTTTGGCAAGCGCGGGGGCGCGACCAGCACCAGCCCTTGCCCAGGCACGGTCCAAACCGCATGAGCGAGTCCAGGATAAACCCAAATTCAGGTGGGTTCACCGGTCCCGCCGGGACTCCATTCAAATTACAAGCGTTTTTTGGCCCCACCAGGGGGACCAACACCGGGACCAGGGAGACCAGCAAGGTGAGACCAGCGCGGGCTGGTCCCACTGGTCTCGCCACTGGGACCGCGGCCGAGACCGAAGAAGCAAGCAGAATCAGCGCGGTCCCATTGGTCCCCCTGGTCTTGGCCGAATTTGATATCGACAAGGATCGGCAGAAGCGCCGGCCGCGCGGGCCGAGGGAACCCGCCGCCGGCTTTTGGGCGCGGAGGTCAGAAGCCCGAGCGTGTTTTCACAGTCCCTTCGCGGAATGCACCCGCACCGGCCGCACGCGCCGGCGCGCTGCTTCAGCGCCATGAAGCGCCGCCCTGGCTTGCTCGATTTCGGTAAGGTCGGGGTTGGCGATACGCCTTCTCTTGTACACAACACTGCGCATGCCTGAGGTCGGCGCCTCTCGCTTCTCGTGGCTTTAAAGGCGAAAACGTTGCCTGGATCCCTGCCGCGCCCCTCTGCCGCAAGCGGGCCATCGCGCCTCGCCCGCCCACATCAGCCGAGGGTGATGGAGGACCCGTAAAGGCCGGCCAGCCCGACGCGGCTTGACAAGAAAAGGCGCGCGCCTAGCCCACCTGCATCGGCAAGCGTTGACAAGGAACCGTAACAGCCCGCTCTGCACACCGAAGAGTGCACGAAGGGGGAAGATGGCTAGCCATCTATAGCATTCGCGGCTCGGTCTGCTGGCTTCCCATTTTAGACGGGAAACCGCGTTCGCGGCGGCTCGAAGGTCGCAATGAGCTGGCCGCGGATTGGACGAAAGGAGAAAAGCGCCAACCCCTTCCTTCGCGCTTGCGGCAACTTTGTGGCCTTACGAACGCGATTTGACGCCAAAGCCGAGAGGAAGCCCAAACTTTGTCGGGCCAAAGATCGAAGTGTTGGGGCGAAGCATGCAACTGATGCAGATCTGAGGTGCATTTTTAGCAATTCTGCCAGTCGGGGACCGATCGCAGTGCGAAATCCCCACGCTTCTCGGGGCCCAGGAAGAGCCGAACCCACGGCCTACCCGGCCAAAAAAGGCGCGGCCGTTTTTGGCGCACGCCGCCCCAATCCTGTGTCCAAGGCGCCAGCGGAGCGCCGAAGGGCAGATCGTCGCTCTTTCTTTTGCCCACGCTTTGATCTTTTGGCCTAAGCTTCCGCGCGTGCATTGGTCGTGGTGGGCCGTCAGCACCCGGTGCGCCAGAATTCGGAGTGCCAGCCGTGTTTTCTTCCCTTCCGACGCATCAACACCAAGGCGCAGCATGTCCGCTATGGCAACAGCATCACCTTGGCAACCCGCCGCGAGTGTGCGCCCGGCGTCTTGGTCGAAGGCAATCGCTAAGACTCCGAGCGTTAAGCCTTTGCGGTCGGTCACGCTCAGCGGCGCGGTGACGTAGGCGTTTCTGTTGCGCGCCGTGTGTTCTCGCGGATCGGTCAAGAGCCGGCCTTGGATGCACGCATCGATCATTGTGGCACCGTTTGCGTCATGCTCCGCTGACAGCGATCAGCCGCCCGAAGATCGCAACGGCCGGCCTCAGGCTTGTGATTGCCTGTTGGCAGGGGGTGTTTGGCGAGCCATGCTCACGGCCACTCAGCGAGTGTTCTGTCGCAAATCTTGTCGCAAGCTGCGCATGAAGCGCCGTCTCGAAGACTGGCTGGTGGCGGATCGCGCGCGGCAACTTGGGCAGCTCAGGGTGGAAACCTGACGCGCCGTCCTGACGCTTGCTCATGATTGCACACCTGCGACCCGTAGAAGCCCTCCGCCAGGAAGAACCCAACATTGGTGGCAGGCTCTTCGATCGACGTCCCTCGGCTCAGCTCCGAAGAGCGACGTGCCGAGGATCGTTCATCCGGAATTTGCCGCGAAGCATTGACGATGGATCCTTTCCCGTCTGCGCTGTATGCGGTGGGGTGGGCGCGGCGTTTCGTTTTTTGCAAGATATGGCTTGGGTTCAGCATGCGCTTCGCAAACGCCTCGAGGTGGCTGGCCGAAGATCGCGATCAGCTCCCCGAAGATTGCGCAACGGGTAAAGTAAAATGGCATGCCCCCGGCACAGGAGCAGAGAGAGGCCGTACCGGGGGCTTGTTAAAACGGTGATGAAAGCCGCCCGGCTCGTTTGTCAGAGCCGGGGGCCAAGTCTGTTACTTCATTCCAAGCCGCACCCGCAGCGTCTCGGCCAGGGAGCGGATGGTTGTTTCGGGGTCTGCGCCGCGATCGGCGATTTCAACCAGTGCGGCCGCGATCAGATCGGTCACCGCCACACCTTCGGGCCCTGGATAGGCATACCAGGGTCCGGCGAAGCGGGCGATTTGCTCATGCGCCGGACGGATCCGAGGGTTCTGGGCGTAAAAGTCGGCGAGATACCGCTCATCCTCCACGACGCGCGAATTCGTCGGCGCAAAACCGGTTGTCTCAGTGATGATCTTCGCGCCCTCAGGCCCGGTCACGAAGCGCATAAAACGCCAGACCGCTTCCTGCTTCGCGGGGTCGGTCGTCAGCATGACGATCGCGGAACCCCCGGTGGGGAAATAGACTTTCTCCGGATCGGCTGAAATCGGCAGTGGCCGGATCGTGACATCAAAGCGGTCACCCGCAGCCTCGACAAAACGGGTGAGCAGCGAGGAGCTTTCCAGCATAATCCCGATTGTGCCTGCGGGGAATGCCTGCCGCGCCTCGTTCACGTCGTAGCTGCGCATGCCCGCTTCCTGTGCAAAGCGCTGAAAGAGCTGCGCCGCGGCGATGCCGGCCTCGTCGTCGAAGGTGATGTCACTCTCATCAGGTGTCATCGGCCGCCCGCCAAAAGATCCGAGCAGCGATTGGAACCGCCAATCGTGGCGCTGGATCCATATGCCATCGATCGTGGGGCCAAGCGCGTCGATTCGTGCGGCTAGCGCGATGATCCCGTCCCAGTCCTCGGGGAACGCCTCCATTGAGCCGCCCGCCTGCTCGACCAGTGTCGGGTTGACATACATCACGAGCGTCGAGGCAGAGGCGCCAAGCGCCCAGGTGGTGCCGTTGAACTGGCCAAGCCGAACCGCCGGGCCATACCCTTCCGCGATGAAGGCATCCATGTCGCCAATGAAGGGGTCGAGCGGCTGGGCAAGACCCCGCGCCTGCAGCACGCGCCAGAGGTTAAGGCCGACGAAGGCAACATCGGGCAGCGTACCCGCCACCGCCTCGCGCAAGAGCCGTTGCACGCCTTCCTCATAACTTTCGGCCGGCCCGTCGATTTCGACACGGATGTCAGGGTTTGCGGCCATGAAAGCCTGGGCGAGACGTTCCTGCGTGTTGGCCCAGATCGTGGGGATGGCGTAGTGGACGCGGATCGTCGTCTCGGCTGCCGCTGGAAGCGCAAGGCCGAGCACGGTTGCCGCAGCAATCAGACTGTGTCGCATCGTTTTCTCCGTTCGGTTTGGGTTTGGTGCGTGCTCCGCACTCTGGTTGTGAAAAAAGGGTCAGCCTTTCAGCCCGCCTGCAGCAAGGCCCTCCACGAAACGGCGTTGCGCGATCAGGAACCCCACTACCATCGGCGCCACCACGATGACCGTAGCGGCCATCAGCGGGCCGACATCATTGCCGGCCTCAAGGTCGCGGAAGAACAGGATGCCGCGCGGCGGCGTAGCAAGCTCAGGGGAAGTGGTGGCGATCAGCGGCCAAAAGAGATCATTCCAATGGGCGACGACCGAGAAGATGCCGAAGGCGGTGGCCTGCGGCAAGGCGAGCGGAAAGGCGATTCGCCAGGCAATCGCTGTCTCCGACAGGCCGTCGATGCGCGCAGCTTCAAACAGCTCGGCCGGCATCGCTGCAAAGGCCTGGCGAAACAGGAAAATGCCGAAGACAGAGGCAACAAAGGGGATGATCAGCGCCCAATAGGTGTCGATCAGGCGAAGCTGAGCGAGACCGAGAAACAGCGGGATCGCGCAGACTTGAAACGGCACCAGCAGGCCCGCCAACACCAGTCCAAACACAAGCGACCGCGCCGCGAAGCGCCGCTGTGCCAGCGCATAGGCACAGGGCACGGCAAAGAGCAGCTGGAAAAACAGGATCCCCCCGCAGACGATGACGCCGTTTAGAAGGTAGCGCGGAAGGTTGGTGCGCGTGAGCGCGCGTGCATAGTTCTGCCAGTGCAAACTCTTGGGCAAAAGCTCGATCTGTGGCGAAAAGATCTCAGGGGCGGTCTTGAGCGAGAGCGACAGCATCCAGAAGAATGGGAGGAACACCACAGCCGCGCCGAGAACGAGGAGCGAAAGAATGATGATCCGCGTTGCGATCATCGGTAGTGAACCCTGGCTTCGAGGAAGCGAAATTTGAGAACTGTCACGGCCAGCATCAGCACGAAAAAGATCATCGTCAGCGCACTGGCATGGCCCGCTTTGAAATAGACAAAGCCCTCGCGGTAGATCGCATAGACCAGGACGTCCGAGGCAAACGCTGGCCCGCCTTGGGTGAGCGTTGCAACCGTCTCGAACACCCGGAAGGCGCTCGTGGCGGTGATGACGGTGACAAACAATGTCGTGGGGCCGAGCATCGGCCAGGTGACGGTCCAGAACCGTTCCCACGGCGCCCCTGCGCCATCGATCTCCGCCGCGTCGTAAAGATGCTGCGGGATCGATGCGAGACCGGCGAGAAACAGCACCATATTGTAGCCGACGCTCTGCCAGATCCCGATGGCGGCGAGCGTCCACAACACAAGTGAGCGATCGGAAAGCCACGCCTGCCCCGTGAGGCCGAGGGCCGCGAGGGTCTGGTTGACAAGCCCGATTGTGGGATGCAGCAGCATCTGCCAGACGATCGCCATGGCCACAAGCGTTGCCGCGACGGGCAGGAAATAGACGGCTCGGAGAATGGCGGCGACCCGGGGCAGCTGCTTGGCAATGCTGTGAAGCCCGAGGGCGATGAGCAGCCCAAGCGTGATCGAGGCGGGGATGACAACCGCCGCGTAAAGGAGCGTATTCACAACCGCGCGCCGCGCAATCGGGTCGGTCAGGATCGTGCGGTAGTTGGCCAGACCCACCCAGCGGAAGCTCGGTGCCCCGAATTGGTAATCGGTGAAGGACAGCACCCCCACCATTCCAACCGGGACGAAGATGAGCAGCAACATGAGTGCGGTTGCGGGGCCGGCAAGCCAGAGGTCTGTAG
>FWWL01006687.1_pt1 | contig 16408 bp, 12 predicted proteins | sample 2228331 | NCBI WGS metagenome assembly FWWL01 (sample SAMEA103939775, study PRJEB20133) | metagenome
GGATCAACGGCAAGGTGGTGAAGGCTAAAGCCTTCACCAAAAAGCGGCGATAAATCGCCGCACTCCATGGAGTGCGGGGCTTTAGCCCCGCTTTCATCGCGGGACTTCAGTCCGCGGTAAAAGGCAATGGATGATCCAACGTCGAAAAGCGGACCCGACGGGCGGGTCCCTCCGACGGCGTAGGGGCAATTCATGAATTGCCCCTACCAGGAGGGCCGCCTTCCAGCGCGTTCAATGAACTCTCGGAGGGGCACGCTTGTCGTGCCCGAGGAACGGGATGGACGATCAAGCGTTAAACGGCGGACCTGACAAGCAGGTCCCTCCGAAGGATCGGAGGGGCACGCTTGTCGTGCCCGGGATAATTGAACGCGTCACGGTTGGATACCGTAAACGCGTCTCTCCATCGCATGGATTGCAGGGACGGCTTCCACCGCGATCGCCACTCGGTTTTCATGCGGATCAACGGCAAGGTAGTGAAGGCTAAAGCCTTCACGAAAAAGCGGCGATAAATCGCCGCACTCCATAAATCGCCGCACTCCGTGGAGTGCGGGGCTTTAGCCCCGCTTTCGACGCGGGATTTTTTCAGATCAAGCGGCCGATACCACGGAGCTCTATCCGACGGCTGCCGCTTGCGGTTCCACATCAGCGATCAGATACGGTCCCTTGGGAATGGCTGCCAGAGTCATATTCGGACCGTAACGGCGACGACACTCCTCCAGGGCCGCTTCAACGCTGGGAGCACTTTCCACGAAAAGCCGCTCGAGCTGTGCTGCGGACAACCCTTCAGTGACCACCACAATGCGGGCCTTCCGGCGAACCTTGGCCATCTCTTCCAGTTGCCACTGGTCCATGCGGAAGTAATTACCCTGGGTGATTCGCTCCATGAATTCATCCAGCGAAGAATGCTCGCGAAAGATCTGCTGGAATTCCGGACTGCCGATGCCCTCGGAAATCTCCGCGGCGAGAATGACCGTGCCGCCGGGCTTCACAATCGGTTCCGCCGCCACCATCCCCTTCACGGACTGATAAAACGTGGCGTCCAGAGGATAACCGGCTGACGTGGTCACGACGACGTCCACCGGCTCGGGCACCGTATCCCGAACCATCGTGTCCACGAAGCGGACTCCTTCCAGGAAGGCGGCTTCCATATCCCCCGCCACTGCGTGCACAATCCGCCGTTCCTCGTCGAGGACCACGTTGACGATGAAATCACACCCCGCCCGACGCGCAATCCACGTGTTCTCTTCATGGACGGGATTCCCTTCCAGCACCCCACTGCGGGCGCGTGGATGCTCGAGGAACCGGGGAGAATGCCATGCGCGAACGGTTTCCAGGGCCGCCAACCCAGGACAGATGAGTTTCCGGCCGCCGGAGTAGCCGGCCATGAAATGTGGTTCGATCAGTCCCACCGTGATCTTCAAGTCCGCTTGGAGATAGCGGCGATCAATCCAGATCGGCACCCCTCGGGGACTTTCGCCCAGATACTCGTGCTCCTCCGGATCCTGACCGGAATGATTCTCCACCCAATATTTCTCCGCGATTTCCTCCCCCAGAATCTGCACCAGTTCTCTGCCGAGGTTTGGACGGTGCAGGCCCGTGGCGATAAGAATGAGAATCCTTTCTCGGGGAATGCCTGCCATTTCCAAAATGGGAAGCATCTCGGAAAGGATGAGTTCATTGGGGACGGGTCGGGTGATGTCGCAAACAGCGATACAGGCAGACCGTTTACCGGCAGCGATCTCGGCGAGCGGGGGTGTTCCAATCGGCCGCCAGAGGAGTTCCCGAATCACCGCCCGGGGGTCGGCCAAAGGTTCTGCCGGCCGATAGCGCAGAATCTTGACGAGGTTTTCGTCGGGCAATTCCACGAAAAGGCCTGAACGGCCATAGTCGAGCTTAACGCGCATATTGGGCGGCCCTGTCTTGAAAGAGGAGACAGTTCACCCTGAGCCTTTCCTGTCTGCCAGGCGGCGCAATGCCACAGGTGATCTCACCCCACCCGAGGAGGGACACCGGCGTTCACTTCTTCTGCTGCTGTCCCTGAGCAGCAGGAGCCTCTTTCTTCTTTTTCTTCTTCATGGAGATTTTCGGCACCCGAACTTTTGGCAGGCCCAGCGGGCAGTCGCCATCCTTGAATTTCTCGAGTTCCTGGAGCCGCTTAATTCGCTCCGCTCGGGTGAGCACGCTCCGTATCTTCACCGCAGCCTTTCGGATACGGAGACTTCTGTCCATCGTCATGGCGTGAATCTCCTGCCGAGAAATGGCCTCGAATTGTTCACTGTCTAATCTTTGTATTGCGATTTTCTCTCAACCGTCCCGCAAGTTAACCCCCAAACGGGGAGATTGAGTGCGGCGGTCAGGCTGGCCTTTTGACTACCGCGGGAGAAACACTCAGTATAACGCCAATTCCGCGCCATCACAACGAGGCCCCGCGCTGAGCCACCCCACTTTGGCGAAAACCTATGACATGCCGCGAGCGCAAGGGTTGTAGGGCCATTCGTGAATGAACCCTTACCATTGGCATGGCCCGGGTGGAACCGAGTCCGCGATATGTGGAGTGCGGGGCTTTAGCCCCGCTTTCATCGCGGGACTTTAGTCCCCGCCGGAAGGCAATGGATAATCAAACGTTAAACGGCGGACGTGACAAGCACGTCCCTCCGGAAAAGGTCCCTCCAACAAAAGCGGCCGTGACAAGCACGTCCCTCCGACGGTGTAGGGACAATTCATGACTTGCCCCTACCCGTGGCGTGACGCGGGTGGGAGCAGGCCCTCTAACCCTTTGGAGAGACGTCTTCCATGGCGTTCAACGAGGATCGCAATCGAAGACAAGGAACGATCCAAGGAAGAGAAAAGAGTGGGGTTGAGGGTGAGACGCCCAGACCTAGATCACCGGCTTAATTGCGCTCGCTTTTGGCTGTTTCAGCCTTCCAGCGTAAATAGGTTTCCACGTCGGACTTGACTGCCGCCCAGACGAAACTGAGCACGGCCGCATCATCGAGGAGCCCTGCGACTGGGATGACATCCGGGCAAGCGTCAAGGGGTACCAAAACGTAGAGCAAGGCCGCGGAAGACATCGCGATCGTTGCCCACGGAACCCTGGAGTAGCGTCCGGACAGATAATCAGAAATCATTGAAATCAAATTGGGGATGATGGCGGCGAATTCTCGCAACGGTCCGAAAGACGCTTTGCGTTGAATGGCCGCTGCGTTGGCCAGCACCTTTTCTGCGTCGCTGCGATCGAGACTCTCGAAGTTCTTTGAAAAACTGGACGCACTCATGTTAAAACTCCGTAACTTTAAACCTTCGAAAATCAACAACAAGGTCAAAAGGCGTGAGCAGGAATGTTTGATTCGTATCGGGCGAGTGCTATTTCTTCCTTGTTAACTGTTTGCTCTCAACAGCGCCGTCCTTTATTAGTTAAGACGAATTACAGGACCAATTCTTAACAAAGAATTCAAACGCCGCGGCGCCATGGTAACCGTCTCACGTGCTTTGTGAAGAGATTATTTGATAAGATTCGCTGATTGATATCCCCTTATATTAGGCCATGATAACTAGCGAGTTTTAGTTGTCAATCAAAGAAAACCGATCAGGTGAAGCGGCTCAGTCATCGCGACGTTTTGGAGACGTTAATGGAAGGGCAAAAGTGAGAACGTATTGTAGGGGCAATCCACGAATTGCCCCTACCAGTGCGCTCTCATGGTCGCGGCAAAGCACCGTAAACGGCAAGGTTGGTGAAGGCTAAAGCCTTCACCACAAAGCGGCGATAAATCGCCGCACTCCATGGAGTGCGGGGCTTTAGCACCGCTTTCGGCGCGGGACTTCAGTCCCCGCCGGAAGGCAATGGATAATCAAACGTTAAACGGCGGACGTGACAAGCACGTCCCTCCGGAAAGGTCGGAGGGGCACGCTTGTCGTGCCCGGGGAGGCGGGATGGGTAATCAATCGGTGTTCATCGGACCCGACGAGCGGGTCCCTCCGGGAGGCGGACGTGACAAGCACGTCCCTCCGAAAGGTCGGAGGGGCACGCTTGTCGTGCCCGGGGAGGGGATGCAGGATCAAGCGTTAAACGGCGGACCCGACAAGCGGGTCCCTCCGGAAAAGGTCCCCCCGAGAAAAGCGGACGTGACAGGCACGTTCCTCCGATCAATCGTTCGGAGGGGCACGCTTGTCGTGCCCGGTAAAAGGCAACGGATGATCCAACGTTGAGAAGCGGACGTGACAGGCACGTTCCTCCGACGTTGTAGGGGCCATTCATGAATTGTCCCTACCGAGATTTGATCGACTTGGCACGATGGTTTCAGCAAGATGACTGATGTCTCGGAAGAGCAGTTCCTGAATAGCCCCTCTTCGAGCACGGTTTGCCCTCGGTCCAACGGTCCATGCGTCGCACCGCCGATTCACAAGTCCTCCGCATTAGAAATCTGATCCGTCGGTCTGTGTCCTGCGTCGGGCGGGGAGTTCACCGTTGTCCAATGCCGCCACCCAGGGCATCGCATACCCGAAGGCGGAATTCCCACGGTCGGGCCCAATCCTGCGTCTGCTCGTTCTGGCAAATCTTCAACAGGATATCGTTCTTACCGAGTTTCAACCGGCACTGGACGCGGTACTGATCGTCCTCGTAGCCTGAATGGTACACATGGAACACAGCAAGCAACTGGCCATTGAGCCACAATTTTGTGGCGTTGGGGGTGGCCCAGCGAATCTCTGCCGGCTGTTCCTTTTCCACTTCCACCACCGCCCAGGCGTAGGCGACGACGCCTTTTTCCTCGGCGAGAATCGCATTGAGATCCACCCGCCCGTGGATATCATCGGTGGTGACCGCTTTCCACGCAACCTCCCCGTGTTTGCCGCGATATTTTTGATGAGGATCGAGCTTTTCTTCGGGGGGGAAAGGCGTGTCAAATCCACCGTCGCGCGTGTTGTCGAACGGGCCCGCCACCAACCAGGACCGTACATAACCGTAATGCGCGGCCAAATCCACCGGTTTTCCCAGTTGTCCTAACCATCCGGCAATTTTTTCTACCTGATCCTTGTCGCGGGCCGCCTCGAAAATCGTTTCCAGTCGAGCCGCAACGTTGCGGCGGGCGGCAACATCTTCTCCCCGGGTCAAAAGTGCGTCGAGATCGCCAAGTTTTTGAATGGCCGCTTCTACTGCCGCGCGACGGAGTTGCGGTGCTGGGTCATCGAGTGAGTTTTCGAGGATTTTCGCTGCCAACTGGGGCGATTGCTCCTGCAAGCGCTGCCATGCCCACCAGCGGATTTTGGCCTGCGCTGCGCGATTTTCCACCACAGATAGAAAAACGGCATCCGGAATTTTTCTGTTGCTTGCACGTTCCAGGTCCACAATTCGGTCGGCCGCCGTCACAATCCAGTTGAGCGCCACCGGATTGGCCTGCGAGGCCGCTTCGAAGAGTGTCGGCAACACAGCAGGCCCCTGGTTGACGATTCGCTGCCAGGCCTCTGCCGCCGCCTCTTGTCCCACCCCGTTTTTATCGGCGCGGAGGAGAATGGCCACGTCTTCATTATCGCTAGGGAGCTGGCAGGCCCCAGCGATCAGCGCTCCCCAGGCAATGCTCAGTCCTCCGCTCACCGCGAGAATGGCGCGCCCAGTTCGCGTCATGTTTTCCTCCCAGAAGCCGGCAAGAGCCCGTCATGCGAATATTCGAAGCTTCAGAGAGCCCAATTGTCGGGGAGAACGGTACCTTTGGGGATGACGGTGACCCCGTCGCGGATCATGCAGTATTCCGTTTCCGGAGCGTCTTTCACACCTTCCGCATTGACGATGCGAACATTTTTGCCGATGCGGCAGTTTTTGTCCACAATGGCGTTTTCGATGTAGCTATTCTCATCGATCATGAGGGCCTGACGGTCGGCCGTGGGAGCCTCGTAAAAATCGTTCCCCATGATGATGGAATTCCGGATGACGCAATTCGGACCGATGATACTCCGCAAACCAATGATACTGTTTTCGATGACAGCTCCCTCACCGATCACACAGCCATCAGCCACGAGACTATCCCGGATATTGGCTCTTTCAATTCTCGAAGGCGGCAAGAACCGTGCCCGAGTGTAAATCGGGGCGTTCGGCTGATCGAGGGCAAAGGGAGGTGACGGCCGGGTGAGGGCGAGGTTGGCCTCGAAGAATGCCCCGATCGTTCCGATATCCTCCCAGTATCCGTCGAAAAGATGCACGAACACTCGTCGCGCCCGAACAGAAGCGGGAAAAACTTCTTTACCGAAATCGCGGTAATCTGTCTTTTCCAGAACGTCCACAAGTGTCTTTCGGTTGAACAGATAGATTCCCATATTTGCCAGAAAAGGCCGCCCATGCGCTTTGAGTCCGAACTGGGCAAACCATTCGGGATCGGTCCGCATGAAGCTGAGTTCTTCTTCGGTTTTTGGTTTTTCCAGAAAACCGAGCACGCGGCCGGTCTCGTCGATTCGCATAATTCCCAGGGAGGAGGCGGCTTCAGCGGTGACGGGCAGCGCCGCAATCGTGACATCAGCCTCACTCCTCTGGTGTGTTTCTAAAAGTTTCCGAAAATCCATCCGATAAAGCTGATCGCCAGAAAGAATAAGGACATAATCTATGTCATCGCGATCAATATAGGAGAGGTTTTGCCGCACCGCGTCGGCGGTTCCCTGATACCAGTCTGTCCGGGTAAGAGTCTGCTGGGCTGCCAGAATCTCCACGAAACCTCTGTGAAACACATCGAAGTTGTAAGTTGCCCGGATGTGTCGGTGGAGACTCACCGAGTTAAACTGGGTGAGCACGTAAATGCGACTGATTCCGCTGTTAATGCAGTTGGAAAGAGGAATATCGATGAGACGATACTTTCCAGCGATTGGAACGGCTGGCTTTGACCGATATTTGGTTAGCGGATAGAGCCGAGTTCCTCTACCTCCCCCTAGGACCACTGCCAGGACATTGTTCATACGACCACCTACGCCGGGATGCCAAATCCTAGAGCCGCGCCAGAGACTTCTCTTGCCATACTACCCAAAATTGAACGAGATGCAACCCATCGGCGTGATGAGTCATCCCCAGTTTTCGGCTGGAGCTCCGCGAGGCCAAAAGCTTGATGTGTCGGAGGGGCACGCCTGTCGTGCCCGGTGAAAGGCAATTGATAATCGAACGTGGCACCACGGACCCGACAAGCGGGTCCCTCCGGAAAAGGTCCCTCCGGGAGGCGGACGTGACAAGCACGTCCCTCCCAAATACTGGTTTGTCCTTGCGAAAAGCCCGAAGGACCGAGCCATCGCCAACTTGCGCACCTTCTGTCAAGTTATGCCTCTGTTGGGGATTGCGACCACCCTGAAGGGCGCTCTTTTCCAAATGGCGACCAGTGCTACAATCGGCAGAACACCTCATGGCACGACGCCTTGGTGACTTCTCGGAGGACGCAGCATGGCCACACCGCCATTTGTTCATCTTCACTGTCACAGCCATTACAGTTTGCTAGACGGAGCGGGCACCATCGACAGGCTCCTCGACCGGACGCGTGATCTGTGCATGAACGCCCTGGCGCTCACGGATCACGGGAATCTGTACGGGGCTCTGGAGTTTTATCAAAAGGCCCGCGACCGCGGCATCAAGCCGATCATCGGATACGAGGCCTACATAGCGCCGGGCAGCCGGTTCCAACGAGAAGCAGCAAGCATGAAGGAGGCCAGCTACCATCTCACGCTGCTGGCCATGAATCGGCAGGGTTTTCAAAACCTGCTCAAGCTGGCATCGGCGGCGTTTCTTGAAGGGTTCTACTACCGACCGAGAATCGACAAGGAACTGCTCGCCCAGTATCACGAAGGCCTCATCTGCTTAAGCGGTTGTCCGTCGGGCGAGCTGGCGCGAACGCTTCTCGCCAGGGAAGAACCCGACGTCAAAAAAGGGTGCGAGGTCGCGGACTGGTTCCGCAGCCTGTTCGGCGATCGCTACTTCATCGAGATTCAGGATAATGGCACCGAAATCCAGCGCCAGGCGATGAAAGGGGCGGTGGAAGTCGCCCGAAAAATGAATATTCCCCTTGTCGCCACCAGCGACGTGCATTACGTCCTCCCCGAAGACGCCGACGCGCAGGACGTCCTCCTGTGCATCAATACCGGCAAGTTTCGCCACGACACCAACCGGATGCGGATGGATGGGCGGGAGTATTATTTGCGCTCCCCGGAACAGATGTACAGCGTGTTTTCCGGTCTGGAAGACGCCGTCCGGCGCACGCAGGAAATCGCCGCGCTGATTGATCTTGAACTGGACCTGGGACAGCGTCACTTTCCCATTTTTACCCCGCCCGAGGGCAAAACCGCCGAAGAATATCTCCGCGAGCTGTGTCTGGAAGGACTCAAGGAGCGCTACCGGGATGACCCGCGGCGGTTTCGCGATGGCCAGCTCGCGCCCGAAGTCCTGGAACGGCTGGAGAAAGAATTATTCGTTATCAACAAACTGGGCTTTGCCAATTACTTCCTCATCGTGTGGGACTTCGTTCGCTTCGCCCGCAGCCGCGGAATTCAGGCCACCGCCCGCGGGTCGGGCGTGGGGTCTCTTGTCAGTTACGCACTCAAGCTCAGCCATGTCTGTCCCATCGAATACGGCCTGCTCTTTGAACGCTTCCTCGATCTCAACCGCCGCGAAGCGCCCGATATTGACATCGACTTCTGCCAGGAGCGGCGGGAGGAAGTCATTCAGTATGTGAAGGAAAAATACGGCCACGAGAACGTCGCACAGATTTGCACGTTCGGTACGATGGCCGCCCGGGCTGCCATCCGCGATGTGGGCCGGGTGCTGGGACATCCGGTGGCCTTCGTCAACGAGATCACGGCCCTCGTGCCGGAAGGTCCCAAGGTCACCCTTCAGGCGGCTCTGGAAAAGAGCGAAGACCTCCGAAAGAAATACGAGACCGATCTGCGGGTACGGGAAATCATCGATTACGCCAAACAGATCGAAGGGCTTGCGCGAAACGTCGGCACCCATGCGGCAGGTGTGGTCATCGCCGATAAACCGCTGGTTGAATACGTCCCCCTCCAGCACGTCCAGGGGAAGGAGGAAATCATCACCCAGTGGGCGATGGCGGATGTGGAACGCGCGGGCCTGTTGAAAATGGATTTTCTCGGCCTGCGGAACCTCACCCTCCTCTCCAAGGTCATCAAGCTCATTGAGGAAACTACCGGAGAACGCGTCGACCCCTACGCTTTTCCCCTGGACGATCGCGCGACGTATGACCTTCTCGCGCGGGGTGAAACGAAAGGCGTTTTCCAACTGGAAAGCGGCGGTATTCGGGAACTCCTCCAGCGCATGAAACCGGACAACATTCGCGATATCATCGCGGTGAACGCCCTCTATCGCCCCGGACCGCTGGAAGGCGGGATGGTGGACGACTACATCGAAGTCAAACACGGTCGCAAGAAACCCGAATACAAACACCCCGTGATGAAAGAAATCCTCGAAGAAACTCATGGGGTGATGGTCTATCAAGAGCAGGTCATGCAGATTCTCAATCGGCTGGGGGGCATCGAGCTGGCCGACGCCTACACCTGCATCAAAGCAATCAGCAAGAAAAAGCTCGATAAAATCGCCAAGTACAGGGAACAGTTCATCGAGGGCGCCTGCGCCAAGGGGCTGAGCCGCGAGGACGCCGAGGAGCTTTTCAACCTCGTGGAAAAATTCGCGGGATACGGCTTCAACAAGAGCCACTCCACGGCCTACGCACGGATTGCCTACATCACGGCCTATCTCAAGGCCCATTATCCGCTCCAGTTCATGGCGGCCCTCCTGTCCAGCGACATCAGCACCCGCAATTTCACCCGCAAGGATTCCCTCGTCGAGCATCTCGAAGACTGCCACCGGATGGGCCTCGTTGTGTTGCCGCCGGACATCAATCGGTCCGAGGTCGAGTTCACAGTGATGGATGGGAAAATCGTTTTTGGCCTGGCAGCCATCAAGGGCTGTGGGGGCTCGGCGGCCGAACGGATTGTCGAGGAGCGCCGGCGAAACGGTCCCTATAAGAGCCTCTTCGAATTCTGCGAGCGGCTCGATGAAGCGGCTGTCAACCGTTCGGCGATTGAATCCCTCATCAAGGCCGGGGCATTTGACTCGCTCGGAGCAAAACGCTCCCAACTATGGGCGGTGCTGGACCAGGCCATTCAGGCCGGAGCCAGTGCCGCCGAAGATCGACGCATCGGCCAGTTGAGCCTCTTCGGAGATAACAGCGAATCCGTGTCCTCTGTCGAGGCACGCCTGCCGGATATCCCGGAATGGGAGGACCACGAAAAGCTTGCCCGGGAAAAAGAGGTGCTGGGCTTCTATTTTTCCAGTCACCCACTCCGCGAGTACGAGCAGATGCTCCGCCGTTACTGCACCCACACCATCGACGAACTGGGCGAACTTTCCCAGGGCACGGAGGTCGTTGTGGGCGGTGTCGTCTCCGCTATCGTCACCAAACACACGCGGACCGTGCGAACCGACGGCCCCACCAAGTTCGCCATGTTCGATCTGGAAGATATGTCGGGCATTGTACGGTGCATCCTCTGGCCGGAGCCTTACGCCCGGCTGGGTCACCTTTTGAAGGATGACGCCGTTCTCGTCGCTTTGGCCACCGTGGACAAGCGGGGAGGCGGTGACGAAGCCACCCTGATCGTTCAGGAGCTCGTGCCGGTGGATGAGCTTCGCCGTCGCTTCACGCGGGGATTGGAAATCCGGATTTCCGAGCGACAACACGGCCCAGATATTCTCCCCGACCTCTACCGCATTGTCCGTGGATACCCCGGCCCGTGCTCGCTCCAGCTTATGATCCAACTCGCGGATGGCCGCCGCGTCATCATGGCCTGCGACGGCCTGGGCGTGCGACTGGATGAAGAGCTGGAAAAGCAGGTGGAAAACCTGCTGGGAAAGGATTCGCTGGGGTATCTCGCCGCTCGCCCCAATCTCCGCGGGAACGGTGGTAATGGTAATGGCAACGGCAATGGTCGGAACGGTGCTTACCGCCGCTAAACGGGAGGCGAGACACCTGTAAAAAGTTTCGTTAAGGTGTTCAGCACCCGATTTGTCCCCAGTTTTCGGCTGGAGCTGTGAGAGGCCAAAGGCTGAATGTGTTGGATAGGTGCACCTGTCGTGGCCGGTAACACATATGGAGTGCGGGGCTTTAGCACCGCTTTCAGCGCGGGACTTTGGTCCCGGGTGAAAGGGAATGGATGATCCAACGTCGAACAGTGGACCCGACAAGCAGGTCCCTCCGAGCGGCGGACCTGACAAGCAGGTCCCTCCAAAAAAAGCGGACGTGACAAGCACGTCCCTCCGAAAGGTCGGAGGGGCACGCTTGTCGTGCCCAATGAGGAGGGATGGGTCGTCAATCGGGATTCATCGGACCCGACAAGCGGATTCCTCCGATGTGCGGTAGGGGCGATTCATGAATCGCCCCCAAAAACACATCTACCAGGACTAAACAAGATGTTCGGTAGGGGCAATTCATGAATTGCGCCTACCTGGGGACCGTTTTCGTGGTCCCGGCAAAATACCGCAAACGGCAAGGGGGTGAAGGCTAAAGCCTTCACTAAAAAGCGGCGATGAATCGCCGCACTCCATGGAGTGCGGGGCTTTAGCACCGCTTTTAGCGCGGGACTTTGGTCCCGGGTGAAAGGGAATGGACGATCCAACGTCGAAAAGTGGACCCGACAAGCGGGTCCCTCCGAGCTTTAGTCCCCGTCGAAACACAATGGATGATCGAACGTTGAACGGCGGACGTGACAAGCACGTCCCTCCGAAAGGTCGGAGGGGCACGCTTGTCGTGCCCGATGAGATGAAATGGATCACCCATGGTGGAAAAGCGGACCTGACAAGCGGGTCCCTCCGAGCTTGCCGGGGCAATTCATTAATTGCCCCTACTGTTTAATCAACCGAATGTATACGTGACAAGCACGTCCCCGCGGAAGAGGCACCTCCCGCCTGCATCGCCGCTCCCACGCTTCGTGATGGAAAGTTCCACAGCCTCACTCCACCTCGGTGTGGAGATCGATCGGCATGGCGAGAATTTTCTGGCGCAGCTCTTCCACCAGCTCGGCAAGGCCACGGATTTTGTTGGGCAGGCCAAGTCCTCCTTCTGCAGGCGAACTTGATGGATCAAATCTTAGAGCTGGGACGTGACCTCCGCGCATCACTGGTCTAAAGGGCCTGGAGTGTTCATTAAAGCATCCTAGCGGCAAGGCAAGCAGAATGGTTGGACCGCATCGTTCCTGAGCGAGAATCTTATAGCAGACGCCGTTCAACACCAACATAACAGTCCACGGAAGATTTGTCGATTCGACAATGTGTTAATAATGCGTCAAAACCGTTGATTGAACTCTCTAAACTCCTATGGTCCCTTCGGGTGGGATGAGTTGCCACTGGCAATGGATCGGCTTACTTAGATTCGCGCAGCCAAAAAATCGTCCGCAAAATCGTTGACGCCCGTTGAGGACCAAGGTAACATAGCGAACGGTGCATTGCATGTCATGCGTGTCTGATCAAACGGTTTTTCGGGGTTTGTTCGGCTTTACTACTTCCTACAAGTGCGGAGGTGGAGACATGGGTCAAATTAAAAACGGACAGCGCCGCCACAAAACACGGGAGTTCATCGCCGTTAACCGCGATTTTGTAACCGGTTTCACGCTGGTAGAACTGTTAGTTGTTATTGCGATAATCGGCATTTTGATCGCATTACTTCTGCCCGCCGTGCAGGCAGCGCGGGAGGCCGCCAGACGTAGCCAATGCACAAACAATTTGAAGCAACTTGGACTGGGCCTCCACAATTATCACGACGTGAACGGAACGTTAGTCTACCGGTCGGGAGGGACGAACTCGACGTACGGTAACCTTCCTTGGGGTTGGGCTGCAAACTGGCAGCAACGGTCTGGGTTTGTCTCCCTGCTTCCTTATATCGAGCAAAAGGCGATGTACGATCAGATTCGCGCTGGAGACCCAACCGGGGCGACGAACGGAGGGCAACCTGTGGCCCCTGAAGGAGGTTGGCCACACTGGGGTTGGAGTGTGTGGAATAACTCACCTGATGTTTTGCTTTGCCCATCTAACGATGGTATTCCCGATAAGAATGGCCGGCATACGGCTTACGCTTTTTGCGTAGGGGACCAAGTAGAAAACGCAAACGATTCCACGGACGTTCGCGGACTATTCTGCAGAAACACGACCTATCGCTTTTCCGACATCATCGATGGAACAAGTAACACGATCGCGTTGAGCGAACAAATCGTGCAGGATAGAGGTGGTGTGGGTGATATGGGATCTGATTACACCACGCAGCGCAATGGTGAAGTTGAGCATGTTAAGGCAATCACAACAGCGGTCGGGGGACTGGCAGCATCACCTATCAACTGCCGCGCGACAACCGACGGCAAATACTATCTGGCAGGACGGCCAGTCAACAGCCGCCGCGGAGTTAAATGGACATTTGGTCCGTCTATTTATGTGGGCTTTAACACTGTACTGCCTCCTAACAGTCCCAGTTGTGCTGAAACTCAAAATAGCTGGGGCTGGGATAACAATGTCGTGCTACCCCCGAGTAGCCGGCATCCCGGGGGTGTGAATTGTTTGTTTGCGGATGGATCTGTGAGGTTCATTTCGGAGACGATCGATACCGGTAATTTGGCGGCATACCAACCGATGCGAGGGCAGAGCGTCTACGGTGTCTGGGGAGCACTTGGATCTCGCGCAGGTGGTGAAAGTGTTTCTTCGGGCTTTTAACGGTTAACGGTTCTGGAACGTCTGTGACCAAGAAGTTGGCGCCTATTCGATTTCCGCTTCAATCAAGCCAGCGGGCATACCTTTTTTCATCCGGGGAAGTGTAAACTTAGCGACAATCTCCCTGAACATCTTGCACTGCGGGGACTGATACGCACCCCAATGGGTTGTTTTAGGGGATTACGGCAGCCCTTGAGGTGGCTTCCCTTTTGCAGTGCGTACAATCGAGATGGCAAAACAAATGGGCGCAGAAGCTTCCAGCGGCAGGCGTTAGTCGGGGATGTATCGCTCGTTAGCAGCCCAATGATCGATTATCGGGAGGCACGCCATGCGAACTGACGCGGGTTTTAGAGGTTCCGAGAGAACAACTCCGAGGCATCGCCCACGAATGCACTGCCTATCGCGGCTCATCGTCGCGACCAAGCGTGAATGTTTGATTATTCGGACGTCCTTAGTGTGCCTACTAGTGCTTTCCTCCGCCAGCGTGGTGATGACGGGGTGCTCGAAACAGCCGTCGAAACCCAAAACATACCCCGTCACTGGAACGGTGACGTTCAACGGCAAACCCGTGGAGGGTGCTACAGTTACTTTCGTGCCTAAGGATCCTAACGCAGGTGACCCGAAACCCCAGGCGGCCACAGCCATTACTGACGCAAACGGGCGATATGCAATCGGTACTTTCGCAACCGGCGACGGGGCAATCCCCGGAGAATATTTAGTCAAAGTGACCAAGTATCAGGTTCCAAATCAGCAGCAACAGGCGCCAAGGGAGGACCCCGAAAGTGAAATGCAGGCTTACTTACAGTACAAGCAAGCGCCACAGCAAGTGAAAACGGGCCCCCAAAACGAACTTCCGGCAAAGTACGAAAACGAGAAAACCTCCGGACTATTTATAACTGTTCAGCCAGGCCAGAATACCTTTAACATCGATCTTAAACCTTAGAAATGGTCCGACGCCGCTGGTCGATTGTGGGCCTTAACGTGAAACGTGGCGGCTAAGTAACAAAGCCTTCGCAGGCGGTGGCCCAGGGATGCGTTTCTACATAAAGACAAATGCCGTTCTGTGGGTTCGTCTGCCAGCAACCTGTGTGGCACTCGCACTCTGGGCACGGCCACCCGGGAGCAGTCCCCTTGAAAGCCGCGGCGTTTTACTCCACCTCGGTGTGGAGATCGATCGGCATGGCGAGAATTTTCTGACGCAACTCTTCCACCAGCTCGGGATGTTCTTTGAGATACTCCCGGCAGCGTTCGCGTCCCTGGCCCAATTGAAGATCGCCGTAGCGGAACCAGGCCCCGCTCCGCACGATGAGCTTGCGCTCGATCGCCAGGTCGAGGACGTCCCCTTCGTAACTGATGCCGCTGTCGTGCAGCATGTCGAACTCGGCCACGCGGAACGGCGGGGCGACCTTGTTCTTGACCACTCGGGCTTTCACCCGCTGACCGATGACCTGCTCGCCGTCGCGGATCTGCCCCACCCGGCGGACATCGATCCGGCAGGAGGCGTAAAACTTGAGGGCGCGCCCCCCCGGCGTGGTCTCCGGTGAACCGAACATCACGCCGATTTTCTCGCGAATCTGGTTGATGAAAATGACGGCCGTCTTGGCCTTGGCGATCGCACCGGTCAGTTTTCGCAGCGACTGGCTCATAAGCCGGGCCTGCAGGCCCACGTGCGAATCGCCGATTTCACCTTCCAGCTCTTTCTGGGGAACCAGGGCGGCCACCGAGTCGATGACGATCACATCCACCGCATTGGAGCGGATGAGCATCTCCGCAATATGCATCGCCTCTTCGCCACTGGAGGGCTGACTGACGAGCAGATTCTCCAGATCGACGCCCAGCCGCTTCGCCCATGCCGGATCGAGCGCATGCTCAGCATCGATGAACGCAGCAATTCCCCCCCGCTTCTGCGCCTGGGCAATGACATGCAGGGCCAGCGTCGTTTTCCCACTCGATTCCGGGCCGAAGATCTCGATAATTCGACCACGAGGAATTCCCTGGCCACCAAGTGCCAGATCCAGCGACAGACTGCCCGTGGGGATACCCTCGATCGCCTCTGTTTTGCTCGCCCCCAAGGGCATGATGGCCCCTTCCCCAAACTGCTTCTCTATCTGTTGGACGGCACTCTTCAGGGCGGGATTTTTCTCCAGCACCGAGGCGGTCGCCTCTTTTTCCTTGCGGACTTCCTGCTCGTCACTCTTGCTCCCTGCTTTTTTCGCCATGGATCAATCACCTCCCTTCCCACGGGGATATTTCTCGACGCTTACGGAGAGCCTTCACGTGTTCAAATGAACACATATTCAACGATAGCCGGTTGAACCAAATCTTTCAATCCCTCGGCCGCCGGGAAAGCTGGGATGAATTCCATTCTGGGCTACCGTCGTGAGTTTCCACTGCTTCGCAAAAGTCACACTGCGACTGTATCACGCGATGCTCGCCGGCGACCCCACAACCGCGCTCAGTATACTCCCCTCTGTTGTGGGTTCACAAGAGACGCCCGGTTAAAGCCCCGTGGCCCGGGTGAAACCCGCGTCCCTTGGAGGGGCACGCTTGTCGTGGCCGGCTCCACATATGGAGTGCGGGGCTTTAGCACCGCTTTTAGCGCGGGACTTTAGTCCCCGGTATAACGGAATGGACAATCCAACGTTAAACGGCGGACCCGACAAGCGGGTCACTCCGGGAGGGGGA